>Ga0105048_10003797_pt1 | contig 24694 bp, 20 predicted proteins | sample MAT05_FD_78382 | JGI IMG/M metagenome (GOLD analysis project Ga0105048, IMG submission 78382) | Freshwater microbial communities from Lake Fryxell liftoff mats and glacier meltwater in Antarctica - MAT-05 | ecosystem: Environmental > Aquatic > Freshwater > Ice > Liftoff microbial mat | place... | reverse complement strand
GTGGATGCCTTTCAGACCATGGCAAACGAACAATCGAAAGTCCTCTTCAAGCGACTGTACGTTCGCACAAGTCTAGATCCTGAACAGGAAAAACTACGAATTCCATGATGGCGGCGGTTTAGATGATGACGAACGAGCGCGTGCGCTTCGCGGCGCCGGCGCCGTCCCATTCGAAGTTGGTGGGCGTGGCGACGAGCTTCGAGCGGGTGCCGTCGGGCTCGCGCGTGTACCAGACCGCCGAGGTGCCGTTGCTCTGCACCACGCGCATGCGAGGCGGCGAGGGCGCGAAGTACGCCGCGAGCTGGTCGAGCAGCGTCCACGCATTGCCCTTCCCGCGGAGCGCCTCGAGCCACTTGACGAGGCGGGCGGCGTACGAAGCCTCGTCCTCCCCCGGGCCGCGCAGGAGGAGCCGATCACGCCCGAGCGGTGGAAAGGCCGAGGGCGGCGCCTCGAGCGGAAAGCGCGCCTTCACCCCCTGGAACGCCCATTCCACGATGGCGTCGAGCGGAGCGGTGAGGGCGTAAAGCAGCCTCGAGCCCACGGGGCCGCGGAGCCAGGACGGCGCAATCGCCGCGGCCATGTCGGCGAGACGCGTCACTGCGCTCCCCCGAGTGAGATCGCCGGTGCTACATCTTGTCGTCCCAGCCCACAACGACGCCGTTCTCGAGCGTCACTCGGAGCCCGTAGCGGTTTCCTGAAAGCCAGCCGTACTTGTAGACGTGCTTGGTCTTCGTCTTCATGACGCGCTCGTCGATGTCGTGGGGCTGTCCACGCGCTTCGATCAGCATTTCGGCTGTCTGCCCCGGCCAGATCTCCACGCGCATGATCCGGCCAGCGGCCTCGGAACCGAAGCGCGACGTGAGCCGCTGGTGCAGCTCGCGCCGCTTCTCTTCCGAGCGCCGGTTGATGTCCGCATTCCAGGCCGCCACCCTGGCGGCCTCCGCGGCTTGGGCAGACTGCATGCGCGCAGTCTCGTGAGCCTGCCACGTCCACAGCCGCGCCTGCTCGTCCGCCGCCTGCTTGTCGAATTCTACTTTCCGAGCTGCGGCACGCCGTTTCTCGGCGGCGTTGTTGAGCACGCTCAGAGTTACGATGAAGGCGATAAAGAGCACGGCTCCGCCCACCCAGCCCACCATGCTCCAGTCGATCTCCACGGATGGAGCCGCGGCGGGCTGAGGCCTCAAGATCAGTCGCACATCGCAGGCTACGAGGCTGGCCCGGTAAAGGTCAATCATGGGGGAGACAATCGCCACGGGGGTGTCTGTCAGGCGGGTCAAGTCTGACCCCCTGTCGGCTAGGTGGGTCAAAGTAGACCCCAGTTGACGCCAGGTTAGGATCTCGTATTGTCGCCGACAATGAGGGGTGTAGTCTTGGCAGCGGGGGCTTCTTGTGGTCGGGTGCGGCGGCGCGGAGACGAAGGGTGGGGGTGGCAGCGGTACCTCCGCCGCAAGCTCCTCCGTCAGCTCCAGCGCGAGCAGCGGTGGCGAGGGCGGTGGAACGACCGCCTCGAGCACCGTCACCGCGACGGGCTCCAGCGCGAGCAGCGGTGGCACGGGCGGGGCCGAGCCCGAGTGCATCGTACCCGCCGACTGTGCCGGTGAGGACGGGCCCTGCTTCTCGAAGAAGTGCACGGCCGGGATCTGCAGCGTGGTGCCTTGGGATGCCAATTACCCCATCTCCTCGGGAAACATCGGAGACTGCGTCGACCTGGTATGTGATGGGCAAGGTGGGGTGAAGAGCACTCCACACCCGAGCGATGCACCCGCGGGTGACGCTTGCAACGTGGGAAGCTGCGCGCCGGGGCCGAAGCTCACGCAGGCGGCCACGGGATCGCCCTGCACCAGCGGGCTCTGTAACGCGGGCGGGGCGTGCGTCGCGCACATTCCAGTGCTCTGCAACGTCAATGGAGCCATCTACACTGGCTGCGATGGCCAATGGCATTCGGGCCAGCAAATTCTCTACTTCGACGGCGCAAACTCGAAGAGCTGCGGGGGCAATCCTGCGGATGTGGGGTACTGCAAGCCTGGTGAAACATGCGTTGTTTCGTCCAACGGCGGACCTTCCCTCATAGGTAAGTGCCAGTAGGGTCACGGCGTCACCTGTTGCACACTGGACGTAAGGCCCGAGAAAATGGCCACTTCATCAACGGTGAGGGCGACATGGGCGCTTGGGGTCGTGACGTCCGCCTTCACGATGTATGGCGATGCGCTCTCGATGACTCCGAGTAGAGCGTTCTTGAAAATCTTCCCCTGACCTTTGATGAGCCCGCCGATTGGGATTGTCAAAGTAGTCGCGGAGAGCTGTGCTCACGACGACGCCTACAAGAGCCGAAGAGATGCCCGCTCCCTTGTCGACGTAGATGTCCGCGGCCACGGTAAACCCGTGCTCCGTGGCGCTTATGACTGTCACCGGCCCGACGCCCTCAGGGACAACAAGCCTCTGGATATCGGCGTCGATAATTCCGAGATCGGTCGTCAGATCGCCCACGGTGCCAGCTACGGCGCCGCTCGACGTGGCGACATAGACGGTCAGTGAGCCGTCGCCCGGCGGCGTCGGGATCGCAATGCGGGTGACGCCGCACGAGGAGCCGTCGGCCCGCTTGGCGCTCTTAGCGATGAAGCGGTAGGCATCCTTCGGCCCGTGGGGCGAGAGCGCGCCGAGCGACTCGCGCGCGCGGATGCGCAGCGCCGGATCCGTCTCGGCGTCCTGGCCGAGCACCGCGCTCACGTTGGTACACGTGACGCCGAGCAGCGTTGTCTCGAGGGTGTCGATCGCCCCGGGAACAGCACTTGAGGCCGCGCCGACCTCCACGGCCTGGACGTCGAGCAGCAGCGTCTGGCCGGGCCCCGAGAGCAGCGTGCCGGAGCTCGTGTTGCGGTAGAGCTTCTTCTGGCCGTAGATCAGGGCCGAGAACGTCAGATCCCCGGGAGCGATGTCGTACTGCCCGCCGCCGGTGTTCGTGAGCCGGACGGCCTGCGCGGCGGTCGCGAAGGTCGCTTCGATCCGCTCGACGTTATAGACGTTGCGCGCGAGCAGGGTGAGCCAGCCGCCGACCGCGTAGTCCAAGAAGCCGCCGCCAATGGCGAGCGCGATGATCGCGGTGAACGCGGCGTAGACCGTCGCGAGGATCAGGATGATCGAGCGCGCGACGCCGCCCTTCTGCCAGGCGGTGATGGGCAGCCCGAGCGACGCGGCGACGGCGAGGATGGAGGCCTCGGCCTCGTCGGTGGTGAGGGGCTTCAGGAGCGAGTCGATCGCGAGCTTGGCCATGGACTACGCGCCTCCCGCGAGCAGCGCGACGCTGACGTCGGTGACGTCGAGCGTCATGGAGAACGGCCCCTCGGCGGCCTCACAGGTGATGACGAGCCGGAGCTTCGACGTCTTCGCGTCCCACGTGGCCACCGTGGTGACGCCAAGGATCCGCTCTTCCTTCCGGAGCTCGGCCTCGATCGTCGCGGGGATCTGGGCGAGGTCGGGCACCTCGGCCGAGAGGAAGTCGCGGACGTCGATCCCGTAGAACTCGTCGCCGAGGAGCTGCCTGCGCGGGGTCGTCAAGCGGCGATACGCTGCCTGCTCGAGGCCTTCGAGGCCTTCGACCTCGCCCATGGCGGGATCGAGATCAGCCATGCACGAGAGGTCGTGTCCGAAGTCGGTCATGCCTTTACCCCGCGAGTGCCCGCTGTCGGGGAGGGAGGGCCCGCTGAACGTCACGACGCCGGCCACGGGGCCGCTGCCGTTGCCGGGCGAGATCGAGATCGTGTCGCCGACGCGCAGCACCGCCGCGGCGCCCTCGGCGAGGAGCACGTCGCTCGAGGAGCTGCCGATCGTGGTCGTCTCGGTCGCGTCGATCGTCGCCTCGAGCGGGACGGTGCCGGGGCCGCCGACCTCGCCGCCGAACGCGATGAAGGGCCGCGTCGCCTTGCCCTCGACGAAGCCGACGAGGACGAGCGAGCCCGGCTTGTAGGCGGCCGAGTAGCCGGCTGCGCCGGGGCGCGCGACGGTGCGGGCGAGATCCGGGAGGCCTGCGGCCTTGCGCACCGCCTGGAGCTCGACGAAGGGGCCCGCCTGGAGCACGACGCGGTGCTCGTGGAAGGTGAGGATCCCGAGCTTGGCGAGCTCGGCGCGCACAATCGCGGCGACGCGGTCGCGGAGCGTCGCGCCGATCACGATCGCACCGTCAGGCGCAGCGAGGCGTGATCGACGTGGATCGTCACCTGCTCGATCGGGGCCTCATAGAAGATGGCGCCGGGCGCGAAGGCGGCGGGCGTCTCCGTCGCGATCTCGCGCATCGCCAGCGACAGCACCTGGCGGAGCACGCGGTACGACGAGATGACCTTCAGCGACGGGCGGGGGCGCACCTGCGTGACGCCGGTGTCATCCATCCACCACGGGCCCACGAGGACGTTCCACGCGGGGCCGGCGCGGCGAACGTAGGCCGAGCCCACGATGCGATCGGCGGCGAGCTCGAGGCGCTCTCCCGCCTCGCGGGCGGCGTCGCCGAGGACGGTCGAGAGCTTCACCCCCAGGTCGTTCCTGTAGGACTTGGCGCCGATGTCCTGGCGCCACCCGCCGGCGCCGCCCGTGATCAGGTAGTCGGAGCTGGCCTCGGCCTTGTCGACGCCGCCCCGCACGACGGTGCCCGTGAGGGTCAGATCCTCAATGGTGAGCACGACGGTGCCGACGAGCGCGACGGGGTTGACGAGCTTCACCGTCCCGCTCCACACCCCCTGACGGGGCCGATGCACCACGGCGCGCTCGATGCTGTTTCCGGCGAGGGTGCTCATGCCGCCATCGCCTGTTTCAGCAGCTTGTCGAGCTCTTTGTCGCTCCCGCTCTTGGCGGTGGGGGCCGTAGAGGTGGCCGAGTCGACCCACTTCGTTCCGCTCTTCGAGCCGGCGACGGGGCCTGTCGCGGTGGGCTTCGAGGCGGCCTCCTCGGTCCACTCGAGGACGACGGACCACAGGCCACCGCCGAGATGCTTCTCCTGTCCGAACTTCTTCAGCGCGATCGAGACGATGTTGTTGGTGGTGAAGTGCGCGTTCTCCACGTCGAACGCGGAGGGCGTCTTGCCCTTGGGCGGCGAGACGCCTTTGCGGAGAACCGCGAGCGCGGTGAAATCTGCCACCGTGGTGAGGTGGTGCGTCGTCTTGATCGAGTCGGCGATATCGACGCCGGTGTATTTGTTGGTCGCGCCGCTCGTGCCAGTGCCTTTGGTCTTGTCCCAGCCGTAGGGGCGATCGGCGCCGTCGACGTCGACGAGCGAGCCCGGCCCGGGGAACGGGCCGAACTTGATCTTGCCGTAGGCGTTGGGCTGTTCGAACGGGTTCACGTTGCCCCCGCCGGCTCGGGCCCGGAGAGCTCGACGCCGTCGAGCAGCGCGATCACCTTCTCCTCGAGCTGGGCCCAGATGTCGGCGGCGTCGCGCCCGTAGATGTTGATCCTGAGGGGGCCGAAGCTGCCGCCCGCCTTCGAGCTCGAGCGGCGCGTGCCGCCCTTGATCGCCGGGGGCGCCATCATCGTCGCGACGGCGCCTTGCACGTCGTCCGTGCCGTCCTCGACGCCGAGCGCGGCGCCGGCGGGGACCTGGCGCGCGTGCGCCCGGAAGAGGCGCGAGGGGGAATGGATCTGCAGAACGCTGGTGAAAGCGTTCGCCATCGACGAGCCGAGCTTCGTGATCGCGGCGACGGCGCGCCCGATGCCGCCGAGGATGCCGGCGACCACGCCGTCAACGACGTCCCCGCCGAGCTTCTTGATCCCCGAGAGCGCATCGCTCGCCGAGCTGACGAGTGATCCAAAGCTGCCGACGATGGCGCCAATCACCATCGCCCCCAGGGGGACGAAGCTGGTGAACGCGCCGATAATCGCGTTCATCGTCGCGAACATCGTCGCGAAGACCGCGACGACGAAGATCATCACGTAGCCGATGCCCTTGCCGATCGTGACCATGGCCGCGAGCCCGTCGGCGCTGGTCGTGGTGCCGATGCCCAGCGCGTCGCCGATGGCGCGGATCGCCGGCTTCAGGGCGATATACAGGTTGAGCCCGGCAATCAGCAGGCCGGTGAGCAGGGCCTTCACGTAGGGCAGCGCCATCCCGGCCGCGGTGAAGAAGCCGCTCATCATGCTGGTGAGCGTGTATTTCAGCGCCTTGCCCGACGCGGTGCTCGAGTCGAAGAACGAGAGCAGGCCTTGAAGCTGCGTCAGGAAGCCCTCGATCTTCACGTCTTTGAAGAGGCCCGCGAGGTTCTCGTGGAGCTTCATCACCTGGACGTCGAAGCCGAGCATCTGCTTCGCCGCGACTCCAGCAAAGCGGCTTTGCAGCAGCCCGTTGAGCTTGTTGAGGCCGTCTTCGATCGAGATCGAGCCGGCCTTCATCTTGGCCTGCATCTCGGCGATCGACATGCCAAAGCTCTTGGCAAGCGCACCCATCTCGATGCCGAGGCCGACGAGGCTCTCGCTCTCGATCTGGAAGTGCCCAAGGCCCTTCGACTTCTTGACGATCTCCTGGATCTTGTTCGCGGCCTCGCTTCCAGCCACGCTCGCGACAGTCGCCAACGTTTGCAGCGTGCCGGCGAAGAGCTGTCCGGAGAGATCCGCAACAGCCAGCGCGCGCCCGTACTCCTCGATCTGGGAGCGAGCGAGCGCGCTGTTCTTGGCGACGCGGTCGATCGCACTCGCCGCGCCACGGGCAGCCTTGTCGCTGCCCGTGGCGCCCTCGAGGATGAGCAGGAAGGAGCGGTGCGCGTCGGCCGCGGCGAGCGCGAACGAGGCGAGCTTGTACGTCGCGACGACGATCGCGGTCGCGATGATGGCGAGCACGGCGATCGCCGCGGCCGCGGGCCCCGCCTTCATCGACTCCAGAGCTTTGCCGAGGCCTCCGACTGCGCCGCTCGACTCGTCGGTCTTTTCGGAGAGCCCAATCATCTGCCCCTGGAGGCCCTTGATGCTGCCCGTCTTGGCGTCGATTGCCCCTTGAAGCTGCTTGTAGCTGTCGATGTCGATGCTCTTGCCGCGCTGCATCTTCGCCATCTGGCGCTCGAGCGCGGCGAGCGCGGTGCCCTCGGCCTTGATCTTCTTCTCAAGATCCGCGAGCTGCGAGGCGACGTTGCCGCCGCTCAGCTTCTGCTGGATGTTGATCAGAAAATCGAGGCTGCCGGCCATGTCACACCACCTTCGTCAATGCCTGTCGCAGTATCCGCAGCTCGTTCACCACGTCGGCCACGGTTAGTAGTCCGGCCTCGGCCTCGACCGAGTCGTCCCCGCGAAGCAGGGCAGCGAAGCACGCCGCCATGCTGGTGGGGTTGCCGCCGCGCGACCAGACAGAGAGTCTGCTTCTCGGCCGGCATCTTCACCATGGCGTCGATGCGATACCCTGGGGACACCCACATCGTGTCGCTGCGGTAGAACGCGGGCAGCGTGATCCCGTCGCGGGCGATCGGCACAAACTCCGTGGTGTGGGTGATATCCCACTTGGCACAGGCGGCGTCGAGGGCCGGATGGAGCTTGATGCCCATCTCGGCCGGGCTCCCGCCGTAGATCAGGCGCCAGCGCTCCACCTGGCCGGGCGCCGTCGAGAGGCGCGGCAGGAGCTTGCCATTGATCAGGTTGGGCTTGCCTTCCTCGGCCGAAGCCCCGGAGTTGCGGGACGAGAGGGTGTCCTCGGTGCAGTCCGTCCCGTCGGCGAGCGGCGTCGTGAACTGGGGATCGAACGACATCTGCGTCACCACCATGACCCGCTCTCGGGCGGCGGCGACGGCCGGGACAGCGTCGATGTCCCCCTCGATGATCAGGGAGGGCCCCCGCGGCGCCGTCGATCACCTGCTGGGACGTCGCGCCGTGGGCATGCGGGTGATACCAGTCGGTGCCGGGGTGATGGGTCCCGTCCTCGTCGAGGTCCCAGCGATACCGTGCGGACTCGCCGGGCATCAGCTCGAGGAGCACGTTATCGCCATAGTACTCCCCGCCGGGCCCGCAGCCATCTCCCTGCCATCAGCAGGCCGGACTCCTGTCCCCAGAGGTCGAGGTGTAGCCGCCCGCGGGTGAAGATGTTGAGGAGGCCGAGGAAGCTCGAGGTCCCGACGTAAGGGAGGAGATCGACGGTGACGAATTGCCGCGGGAGGTGCTCGCGCGCGATCGCGGCGCGCACCTGGTCGGGATCGAGATTCTCGGGGAGCCCTTCGAGGACGAAGAGCACCTCGGCGGTCCGGGTCGACTCGTCTGCCCGGACCGCCGGAGCCCAGGTGACGGCCGCGCCGAGCGCCCCTGTCGCGGTGAGGAGGTGGAGAGAGAGCAGGACTCCACCCCAGGCCGCGAGGGCAGCGCCGGGGTTGCGCTCCACGAAATGGTAACGGTGAGCTGCGCTGTAGAGCGCCTGCTCATCCGGCTTGGCGGGCGGCGTCGTCACCGGCTTTTCGGCGGTGGGAGCCGTCGGCATCGTGGTGACCGCCTTCGCGGGGATCGATCGCGCGGCGCGGGGCTCCGGCGTCAGAGTGCCAATCAGCTTCGCCGCGACCTTCGGTATCGCGCCGTTCGGGTTCGCCATGGCCTCTCGTTCGGGCGGCGCTTCAAGGGCTCTCTCCTCGGTTTCCAGCATCGACGTCGAGCCTTCGGTGCGGCGTGATTGGAGCACGCGCGCTCATGCTCGGGAAGGCGAAGGCTGTTCATGGACCGCACGGAGGATGGTGCCCGGTCGCGCACGGTTCGTTCACGAGGGCCTGACGATTTTCTCCGAGCGCCCCCCGCTCCGGAGAACGCCCCCGACCCGTCGCCGCCGGAGGAGGTGGGATCAGGGGAGGGGAGGAATCGTCAGGAGGGTTGAACGACGCTGCGCGACTCGGGCTTGGTTCCTCAATGCTCGTTCACTGCGGGGCGGATCCGGTCACTGCTGCCCCCGACCCTCCCGGCGACGATCTCCTCGCGCCGCCCAGGGAGGGTGAAGGCATCCAGTACAAGATGCTCTCGCGGATCGAGGGTGGGCAGGAGATCGAGCGCTGTCAGCTCTTCAAGGCCCCACCGGACGGGCTCTTCATTCGCAAGGACGAGGTCCGGTTCACCGCCGGCAGCCACCATGTCCTCCTCTACAAGACACCGTATACATCGATTCCCGCCGAGAACCGCCGCGGCGTTCGGCGCCTGCCAGGAAGCGAAATGCGAGTGAAGGTCTTCCTCCGGGGGCGCCGCGGTGATGGCGCGAGCGCCCCGGAGGCGGAGGCTACTTCTTACCAGCCGGCTTGGGCCACGGCTCCCGATCGAACTGGCCCTCTTTTCCCGCGCGTTCCATCCGCTCCTTGAACTGCGTCGTGAAGCTTGGATCGTGAATCTCGTCGAGCTTTTTCTCCCAGGCTTTCCGGAGAAAATCGGCCGACGGTACGCCCTCGGAGGGCACCTGGGCCTCGCAGCCGGTACGGAAGGACGCGTTGAGACTTTCCAGGGGGAGCTCGGAAGTCCCGCCGGGGTCCGAGTCGTTGGCCTCGCTCCTCATGCACCAGTAAATCTTCTTGTCCTTTTCGTAGATCGTCACTTGCTGCCCGATGAGATTCTCGGCCTCCTGGAGCCGCGGGAAGACCCGGGCATAGTCGGCCTCGACGAGCTTGTTCGCCTCCGCGCTCTCGGGGCTCGTCGGGTGGAGACGAGCGAGCTCCCGCCCGAGCTCCGCGCAGGCGCCCGCGCCCTGCGGCGCGCAGGCTGCTTTGATCCGATCGAGCAGGACCCGGGGTCGGTTCTTCTCCAGCCACTCTCTGGCCTTCGGCGAGACAGCGACGCTCGCGCCGGCGAGACCCTCCATCACGGCGAACACCTCGTCCGGCTTGACCGACGCCGACGCCGCCTCCCAGGCCAGGCCCTTCTCGAGCTCGGGCAGCTTGTTCATCTCCTCGGCGGCGCGCTTCACGCCCGCGTCGGTCGTGGCCACGGCGCGATCGATCGCGGCTTTGGCCTTCGTGTAGTCACCGCTGGAAAGCACCTTGTCGGCCTCCGTGAGCTTGATTCGCTCGAGCCCTCGCGTGGCGATCGGGCAGAGGGAAGAGCCCTTCTCGCAGACCGCGCGGTACTGCGCCGCGGCCTCGACGAAGTTGCCCAGAGCCTCGGCGTCAGCGCCTTTGGCGAGCGGCTCTTTACCGTGGTCGCAGCCGAAGAGGAGGATCGCCGACAGGGCGCAGATTCCGGGTAGCGTCGCGCGCATCATTGACCTCCTCACTTCTTTCCGCCTGTGGTCTTGGGGGCCGGCTTGGGCTTGGGGATGTCAAGCTTGTCGAACTTCCGATCGAGCGCGGTGAACTCCCGCGCCTTCTTCTTGCGCACTTCGAGGGCGGTGACGAGCTCGGGGTCGGCGATCGACGTCATCGTCCGGCGCCACACGGTCTCGTTGACCCGGTGCTTCTGGAGCTGCTCCTCCACGTCCGGGAGCGGCATGCAGTGGCCCGGCGTCAATCCGTGGTTGACGCAAATGGCCCCCGGCGAATCCTCGGAGAACCCCCCGGCCATGATATTGCCGGGGACCATGCACACTTCGATCAGCGCGTCGCGCGCCGCCACCGCCGCGAAGTTCTGGAGGAAGGTCTCGGCGTTGACGCGGAGCGGGTAAACGCGCCTCTCCTCCGCTTCGGCGAGCGCGATCGCCTCCTCGCTCTCGGGCCCCGCGATCGCCGCCGCGCGCAGGTCCGCGGCGGCCTTGCTGCACGAGCCCTCGGGCTTCGGCCCGCACGCCGCCTTCACGGTCCCAAGGACGATGGCCGAACGCTCCTTGTCGAGCCACGCCTTGGCCAGCGCGGCCGCGGGTATCTTCATCGCGGCGACCGCCTCGATCGCCTTCTGGGCCTGCTGGGTCTTTCCGAGCGCGAGCGCGCGCTCGTACCCGATGCCCTGGATCAGATCGTCCGAGCCGAGGCGATCTTTCGCCTTCTGCGCGGTCGCGCCGTCCGGGGTCGAGAACGCCAGGATCAAGAGCCTCTGTGCCGCGAGGAACTGCCCCGCGCTCATCGCCTTCTCGGCGGCTTCGAGCCGGACTTCGGCGGCGCGTCGGTCGGAAGAGGCGCATTTCTCGCCCTCCGGAGCGTAGCTGCAGGCGACGTCGAACATCCTCGCCGCCTCCTCGGCTTTGCCTTGCAAAAGGAGCGCTTCGGCCTCCGCGACGGTATCGCGGCCCGGCTTGCCGCAGCCGGAGACCAGGAGGAGAACGACCAGAAAACCAGCATGCTTCAAGGCAGGTGCCTCACTTTCATCGCGCGCGTCGCGCTCACGATGCCAGAGTCCTTCGCGGTCAGGGCGAGGTCAATCACCTTCCTGGCCTTCGCGAGTCCCGAGCTCCGACGCGCGGGTGGAATCGCAGCCGGCGAAAAGGCGAGCAAGGCGGCCGTGGATCCGGGTAATCTCGCGGAATGAAGCTCTGGCGCCACACGCTGGAAGGCGTCGAGATCGCGCCGCGGCGGGCGCGCGATCTTCGCGACGGCGTGGAGACGGCGCGCGTCCTCACCCGGGAGAGCGCCCGCGCTCTGCTCGATCGAGTCGCCTCGAACCCGCTGCACGTGCAGCAGCTCCGCTCCGCGCTCGGTCGGCGCTTCGGGCAGGATGTGCTCTCGCATCGAACCGACGATGAAGTGCTCGACGAGCTCGCCTTCCGGCTCGAACGCGGCTCGCTTCGCGCCGAGATTGACCGCTTCACGCTCGCGGCCCCGCTCGGTCGCGCCGAGCCGGAAGAGGACGCGAAGGCGACGCCGACCGACAAGGTCGACCACGACGTCGAGTTCGAGATCATCGATGACTTCGGCGATCCGTTCTCGGACGTGAAGTACACCCTGACGTACCCCGACGGTGTCAAGAAAGAAGGCACCCTCGGCTCGGACGGGCGCGTGAAAGAGACCTCGGTGCCCGAGGGCACCTACCGGCTGGCGCTCAAGCTCCTCTCCAGCCCGCGCTGGAGCGCATCGAAGATCGTGGTCGGTGAGGCCGTCAAGCTCGTGGCCTCGGCGGGCGCATTTCCGGAGGGGACCTCGGGATCATTCGATATCCACGATTACCGAGGACTCCACGGTGACAAGCTGACTTCGGTGGACGGGCAGGTCAGCTCGTCGGGGAACCTCGAAGGGGAGTGGACGCCCAGCGACGAGGATGCCAAAGCCGTCAGCAGCGGCAAGGTGGTGTTCCTGGCCAAGATCGAGAAAGCCACCGCGCTGAGCTCGCGCGTCCCGCTCCTCGTGAAGAGAGAGTTCGAGCTGAAGGACGATCAAGGCCCCCTCGCCGACACGACGATGACGGCCTGCTTCACCAGCGGTTACCAGACTACTGTCCCGGTCAAGGGCGGCAAAGCGCAGATCCTGGTGCGCGCCGGCGACACGCTTGCCTGGCTCGATCTCCCGGGGCATCCGGGGGCCTACCTCGAGGTCGAAGAAGAGGGAGGTGCTCCGCGCCGGGAGCTCTACTTGCCCGACGCGTCAGACAGCGACGCGCCGGCACCGGAGGCCCAGGACAATGGGTAAATTCAGCGGACCCCACGATAACACCACCCTGGGCAAGGTCCCCCGCGTGGCGCAGGTGTTCTGGTCGCAGAAGCGGCGCTATCACGGCGACAAGGTGACGCTCTCGGTGCGAACCCAGAACGTGCCCGACGGGGCCGCGGTGGAGCTCCGCATCTTGCCCAAGGGAGGCGGCGCGGTCATCGACACCATCACTGGAGACACCCTCACCGGCTCGCAGGTCAACCACGTGTACACGATCGACTGGAAGACGAAGACGATCCCCGACGGCGCCAGAGAGTTCGTGTTCCAGGCGGTGATCGGCAAGGTCGTCTCCAGCGCCTCGCCGACCCTGTTCGTGGACCTCGCGCTGCCCGAGCCCTCGGTGTAGGCTCGCTCCCGGGAATAGCGCGATGGCGACGACAGTCAGCATCAAGCCTCTGATCTTCCAGGCCCCCGCGTGGTCCGTGGCGACCGCCAGGCCGGGCGACGAGGTGAGCCTGCAAGTCGAGGCGAAGAACCTCGAGACCGGGCTCACGGTGTCGTTCGAGATCGCCGGCGACAGCGGTCGGGTGGACGTCATCCCTGGCACCGCGGACGGTACCCTCTTCAAGGCGAAGTGGACCGCTCCGAACCCGGCGGGCACGGTGAGCTTCACCTTCGACGCCGTCCTTCGACAGACGCCGACGCCCGCGAATGGCCAGCTCACGGTGCGCCGCCGCCTCACCGCGAAGGCGCTCTCGGTGGTCGGCTACCGGGTCACCGTCGATCCCGCCGGCGTCGACGCGGCCTTCGTCCCCAAGCAGGAGAAGCTCAGCGTCAAGCACACCATCGACGACGCGGGCGCCGCCGCAAAGGCCGGGCGCTACGAGATCTGGGGGGAGCACTACCCCTCGAACAAGCCGCTTTACACCGAGGATTTCAACCCCGCTGCCGGTGCCACCACGTGGAGCTCCTGGGACGGCACGGCGAACGACGGTGTGCTCGCGGGCAAGCTCCTCACCCCGGAGTTCTCGCCTTACCGCGTCCGGGTGTTGATTGGCCCGGACGCTGCCGCGGTGAAGGACCCGCACGGCAAGGGCCGAGGCAAGGTCGCGATCGCCGAGGCCGCGTTCCAGGTCGAGATCCAGAGCGTTCACCTGGAGCTCCAGCGCGGGCTCGACCCGGCGGTGCAGACGGCTTTGAACGGCGTGCTCGCCGTCGAACCGCGTCTGGCGAAGGGCGTCTTCACGGCCACGGGCAGGCTACCACGCGAAGCGGAGACGGGCCGGATCCGGGTGCCCACTGTCCGGCACAACAAGACGACCGACTCGCTCAATCAGGGGGCCACGAACCTCACGCCCGCGGCCGCCAATCCGACCATGCAGCACCGCATCCAGGACGGGTACCAGGACGCTGGGCAGACGAAGTTTCAGATCGACGCGGCGATCTACAGCCGGCCGGAGATCCCGATCGAGATCGAAGCGCGGCTGAAGAGCCGCGACGCCGCGAAGAACGGCGCACCGGGCTTTGGCCTCTTCGAGAAGGAGGCGCTCGGCCCGGCGATCTTCGATATCCACGCCGCAGACGTGTTCCTCGACGCCCTCTACACCGCTGGAACACCGGAGGCGACGTACCTCCTCAACGTGGCTACCAGCATCAAGCGCGGCGCTCACAATGTGCCTTTCCAGTCGGGCGGTGTCCCGGAGATCACCTGCTGGCAACAGCGGTTCGTTATCGCGGCCGATGGGGACCAGAACCTGGCGACCACGCTCCCTTACGTGCCAGGCAGTAACGAGCTCACTCTTTACCTCAACCGCGCGAAGCTGACCCTCGGCGCGAACGCGGACTACACTGAGCCTGGTGCCAATCAAATCAAGCTCCGCGCCAGGCTCACCCGGCGCAACGACGTCGTCTGGGTGCTCCGGACGCCTTCGGCTGCCTATGGCCCCGCCGTCCCGCGCTGGGCGGCGTTCCCGCCCGGCGACAACACCCACGCGCACTACGGCGGTATCCGCGGCTCGACCACGCCGAATCCAGCGCTGCTCGACAGGTTCTCCGCCGCCCCGGCCGGGACCGAGCCGACCCTCGGGAAGGGCGCGGCCGCGTTCCCTTACACTGCACAGATCAAGCTCGATCCGGACGGCGTCGGGAACGCGCGGGAACGGGTCGAGTCGCAGGCGGCGATCTCCGGCGCGAACCAGGGACACGCCGGGATCGTTTTCTCGCCTTCGGTGGTCGCCGGTGACAGCTATCGGCTCATCGCCGCTCCCCGTCCGTATGGCCGCACGCTCGGCTTCCTCCCCTCGCGCGAGGCCCTCGCCGCGACACCGCAGCTCACCGCGCGCACAGGGGTGATGAACGTCTGGCGAGTCTGCACCATCTCCAGCTCCCAGAAGCTGCCGACACCGGCGACGAACGGCCTCGCGCCGGGGGTGGGGATCGCCGATCCGCTGCTCGCCGGCCGGGCGGAAGACGGTGACGGCACCGGTATGAACGTGAGCAACCTCAACACGCTCACTGACCACGCCTTCAATGAGTGGGTCGCTCCACCCGCGGTCGCCGGCGGCGATCCGCACCTGGACGTGAACCTCGGGACCTACCGCGCCACCCACAACGGGCAGGCTGCCGTGTTTGGCACAGGGCACGTCGCGCTCGCCAACAACGCGGCTGTCACCAACGAGATCGTGCGCTGGGATCACTACCGCGTACGGCTCCCGCCCGGGATCGCGGCGAACCGCAGGAATGCTGTCTCGAACGCCATCGCCGCCGTGGCGGTCGGCGCGGCCCCGGCCGCAGCGATGGCCGCGGCCCGGGCGGCCATCGCCGCGCTCGCGCCGGGCGCCGCCGATCCTGCGCTCAACGTCGGCGTCGCGGCCATCCCCCTCTCGGCGGCCGGGACCGCGCCCGCAGCCTACCACGCGTGGGTAATGCGGACCGTCCGCAGTGTCACCCATTCCCACCTCGACGCGCTGACACCGCAGGTCGCCTCGCCTCGCTCGATGAGCGCCCTCCGGTGGCCCAACATGTTCCTGCCGATCTGGAACAACGGTGGAGGGGCGATGAGCACCGCGCCGGTGAGCGTGGCCGGGTTCTGCCGAGGCAACGGGCAATCGTATTTCTCGACCACGGGCGGCAACCCGGACACGTTCGAGCACGAGATGGGGCACTCCGTGCTCCTCTGTCACTTCTCGACGGGTAGTCCGGGCAACTCCGGCTGGAAGCACCACGATCATGGTCATCAATCGTGCAAGATGGGGTACTACAACGCCGCGTACGCGGTGCCCCTCCCGGCGGCGGCCACCGGCCCGGCGATCAACATCAACACGGGAATGCGCAACCTGTTCTGCGCAAAATGCCTGCTGAAGATGCGCGGCTGGAACGACGAGGTCCTTCCATGCAACTGGACGCACCCGGATGTATTCTGATACCTTTCCGCGGAGAACCCTGGCGGCGATCGCGGCCTTCGCGATCCTCGCAGGCCCGAGCGGCTGCCTCACGCGGAGCTGCTCGGGCGCCCCGTCCACGACGACAGAGCATCACCCCGAAGAACAGGACACAAGGCTGCCGATGACCGCGAGCAACCCGCCCGGGCCGACTGTCCATCTCGACGCGACGCGCTCTGGATGGAGCCGCCTCGTACCGGAGCAGAGCGCGATCTTCGATATCACGCTCCGCAACGACACGAGCGCGCCGAAGCAACTGACGTCGCTCAACGACAACGACTGGACACCCGTCGTCCGGGCGTACGACGCGACCGGCCATCTCCTCGCCGAGGGCAAGCCGCGCGATCTCGTGGAGCGGCTCGTGGGCGACGTCGGCGAGCCCGTGGTGACACCACCCGTGACCGTGACGCTCGGCCCGGGGGAAGACCAGAAGGTCCCTGTCGAGCTCTGGCACTTCGTGAACCCTCTCCACCCCGGGCGCTATGCGTTCGAGGCCGTCCACACCGCGGATCCGGCCTCTTCGTCGCCTCTCTCCTCGGGTCGGATCCCGTTCGAGGTGGTCTCCGCTGGCGTCGACTCCTGCGCTCTTGGATACGAGTCCTCGCAGCGCCTCTCCACGGTGCTCTCGTGGATCGCGGTCCCGGCCGACACCTCAGCGCCCGAGCTGTTTGTGCGCGCCTCCGGGAGCTCGCATACGGCGCCGCAGAGCGCGGGCCGTTCGTTCGGCCCCGTCCCGGCGGGCGCGAGGATCGCTGTCGGGGCCCTGGCTCCTGATGCGATGACGACCTGGCTCGGGTGGGTGGCGGTGACGACCGGCGCGCAGGTCGAGCTGCTCCAGCACAGCCTCGGCGCGCTCTCCTGGCGCAGCGGGCGGGTGTCGTTGCCAATCACCGACGCGGTCCCCGTTCCGCGCTTTCCCGATCGCGATCACGCCGTCTTCCTCTCCACTGGGCTCGGGGGCGGTCACCCCGCCCTCGCAGGGATGGTGGTGCACGCCGACGCGACGCGCTCCGCGCCATGGCTCGTCCCGATCGCCGCGCTCCCGCGCCTCAGCGCCTGCGCCTTCGCCTCCAAGGGCGCGATCGCCGTGCTCCTCGTCTCCGATGATGGCACAACGACGCACGTTACCCGCCTCGACGTCGACGAGTCCGGCAGCGTGGTGAGCCCGGAGCATGTCATTCGTACGAGCCCCAATGAGGTGCTCGCCGCGACCATGGATCTCCGCCCCGGCGCTCCCCCGGTCCTCCTTCTCCTGGAGTCGAACCGGACCCTGCCTGATCGCGTCGCGCTGGTGCGAATCCCGCTCTTCGGCGGCGCTACTTCGGTGCTGCCGTTCGCCCCGGCCCGTGGCTGGCCCTACGCCGCGTCGCGGCCCCTCAAAGCAAAGGAGGTCGCGCTGGAGGTCGATTGGGCCGGCGAGCCGCGCCTCGCTTTTGTCGACGAGCTCGGGCGGCTCTTCGGCGGCTTGCTCGACGGTTCGCCGCTCGGGATGCTCCGCGACGAAGGCCACGGTCCCGCGCGCTGCCCTCATGTCGGAGCGGTCCGGGAGCAAACGACGCTGGCCGCCTTCTCGACCGAGGGCTCGCTCTTCTTCGCCGCGCAAGGTCATGGGCCATGAGCCGACCGGCCAGCCCCGAGTACGGCTCTCGTGTCCTCGAGCCCGGCGTCAGCAGCGGGCGCGACGTGTGGGAGCTCCAGATCAAGCTCATCGGCTGGGGTTCGGGGAGCGACAGCGAAGGTATCGGGCAGGGGATGGACCCGGTGCGAGTGAATGGCAATTACGACGGCACCACCCGCGACGCGGTCAAGCGCTTTCAGAAGGCCCACACCCTCCCGATCACCGGCGTGGTCGACGTGGGCACGTACCGGGCGATCGACCGCGAGGCGGCCGCTCACCCGATCTTCGTGGCGGACCTGGCCTGTCCCTGCACCACGGGTGTCAACGACGGCCCCATCCTCTGTCGCTGCAACAACCACCCCAGCCCCGGGAAATGCACCGGCTTTGGCTCCACGCGCTTCGCCGGCAAGTTCCTCCTCGATGGCACGGCGCTCGCGGGCGAGAAGCTCGATCTCTACGACATGGAGGAGCACGACGGCGTCGACAAGGCCGTGCTCTGGGCGACGCGCGCGCTCATGCACCGCGCCACGGTGGGGCAGATCAAGGTGAGCGCCGGCTATCGCTGCTGGCATGACAACTACCACACGACTGACGACGTCCGCTGGAAGCACCAGCGCTCCACGCTCCACCTCGGCAAGTCGATCGAGTTCATCCACCCCGGGCCCTGCGCGCTCACCGGCGGCCCGTGCGGCGAGTGCGCGCGCATCCGCGCGGTCGCATTCGCGAAGTGCGGCTTCCAGCTCCGCTGGCACGAGCCGGATCGCGTCAGCGTCGCCGAAGGGGCCATCGGCGCGCGGCCGCCGACACTGCCCTTCGCCGTACACCTCGACACCTCGCGCCGGCTCGCCCGCGAGAAAGACGACTTCGTCAAGACTGACGCTGACGCGGTCAAGCCCCTTTATGCGTACCGCGCCGGCCTCTCTTACCCGCTCGACCTCGGCGGAGGGCTCGATCCCGCGTCCTCCCCGAGCGCGGCCTATTTTGACAAGATCGAGGGCCCGAAGGCGGGGATCTACCCCATTGGCCACGCTCGGACCTGGCACAGCGGCATACACATCCCGGGGGCGGTCGGCGACAGCATCCGGCTGATCTGCGACGGCGAGATCGTGGGCTGTCGGGTGGGCGAGGCCGAGGACGCCCAGCCCTATGGATCGCGCAACTTCGTGCTCGTGAAGCACAAGTGGAAGGACAAGGTCTTCTACAGCCTCACGCTGCACCTCGACGCCGAGACGGCCTCCGACGCCGCCACGGTGCCCTGGCGCAAGACGCTCTTCCTCAAGACCAAGGACAATGTCGAGGCCCTGACGCCGAGCCCGATCTACACCTTTGCTGTCGGGCCGCCGGGCACTCTCACCCCGGGCGATAACCTCGAGGTCGGCGCGCGCGCCGCGACGACGGGGGCCGAGCTCGATCCAACGACGCTCGATCCCACGGCGCCCAGGAATTCGAAGGTGATCAAGCTCGTCACCCCCGCCAACGCTTATGTGTACACGTCGCGTGCCGGCGTCGCCATGGCCAAGGTCCACGCCGCTGACGCGAGCCTGGCCACGGCCATCACTGGCAACACCGTGATCGGGCTCGAGGATCCCATCCGGGTCTTCGGCGGCGACGTGATCGGCAAGGTCGCCAAGGCCCCGACGGATCCGTCGCTCAAGGAGGCGGGGGTCTTCTTCCATCTCGAGACCTTCTCCGAAGCGAACCTGCTCACGGCCGCGGGCTACCTCCTGCTCGACGCCTCCGACGTCACCAAGGTGGCTGACCGCAACGACCTGGTCACGAAGCTCGTCGGCGCCGGGTCGATCATGGTGCCTGTCGACGGCGTGCTGCTCGACACCGACCTCGACGCTCTTCGCAAGGATCCTGGCCGGGGCCGCCTCCGGAGCGTGGTGCTGAAGATGACCAGCGCCTGGTCGCTCGACTGGAAAGACGCTTTCTCCAAGTCGACCACCTTTGGCTTCATGAAGGATGCCGTCCGCGACGCGATGGGCGACAACGAGAACAAATACCGCTTCTGGGCGGACGTGAAGAGCGGCAAAGGCTCGCTCCCTGCCTCGGAGATCGTGTTTCATTATCACCCGATCACGCTCTTGCTCCAGATCGCCTTCACCCCGCCCTAGGACCCGATGACGACCGCCGCCCCCGATCCATTGCGGATTACCGCGCTCGGCCCCACGGCCGCGGCGACGGTGGCCTTTCGCTCGGGCGGGCGGCTCCGGATCGCCGTGATCGTCAAAGCCACCTTCGCGCTGGTGCCCGACGGCCCGATGACGCTGGCGGAGCCCGCGCCCATCGTTCGCGCCGACGTGCCCCACGGGGGAGATCCGCGCCGCAGCGTCGCTGTCGGGGCGGAGACGGCGCCGTACCTCGCCCGCACCGACGTTATGGTCCTGGGGCGGGCCATGGCCCCCGGCGGTCGCCCGGTGCCGCAGCTCGCCGTCCGCTTGATGCTGGCGAGGGACGGGCGCCCGCTCCTCGACAAGCGCCTCCTCGTCACCGGGCCGCGGAACGCCACTGGCCATATCGTCCGCATCGCTGAGCTGCCGCTCACCTATGAGCACGCCGCCGCCGGCCCCGCCGCGGAGAACCCTGTGGGCTCGGCCGATCCTTCACGGCCGCTGATCATCTATCCGGCGCACCCCGGCCATCCAGCAGGCTTTGGGCCTCTCGCGCGGAGCTGGCCCGTGCGTCGACGGATCCTCGGCGCGTTCGATCCCCGGTACCTCGACGCGCCCATTGCCGTGCTCCCCGACGGCTTCCCCTGGGCATACTTCCAGGCGGCGCCGCCCGATCAGCAGACAGTGGCCCTCCGAGGGGACGAGTGGTTGGTGCTCGAAGGGTTCCACGCCGATCTGCCCCGCCTGGCGTCGCAGCTACCGAGCGCCCGCGGGGTGGCCCGGCTTTATGGCCCCTCGGGCAACCTCGCCGCCGGGATCCCCGTCGCTCTTGTCGGTGATACGATGTCGATTGACGCGGACAGGCGAACTTGCGCGGTCCTCTGGCGGGGAAACTTCGAGGTGGCCGGCGAAGAGAGCCTGGCCACCCTCCAGGTGGTCGCGGGGGTCGAGCTCCCGGGGCGAGCGGTGGCGTTCGAGGCGCCCCGCGCCGCCGCACCTGCCGCGAAATCCAGCGTGCCTGGCACGAAGCCGATGAGCCCGTTACGCCCGGTGCTGCCGTTCAAGCCGGCATCCTCGGAGTCGCCGCCTCTGCGCGAACGCAGCGAGTCCCGCGACGGGCGCGGCGTCCGCAGCGGCTCGATGAGCACGAAGGCGTTCAACGTCAGCGATTTTGCCTGGATCTCCGGCCCAGTGCTGCCCTTTGCGGGAAAGCGGCCCGCGGCCCCGCCGGAGGTGCCTGCGGCCGTCAGCCTCTTCGTGGCCGAGCCGCCCGCCGCCTGGGCCCCCGCCGCAGGGCTCTTGCCGGACACCGCTCACTACCGGCCGCCCGAGGTCGTGGCCGTCGAGGAGCCCTTCACGTCACCGCCGCTTCCCGAGGTCGAGCACGCTGGAGGTGCCGCCTCTCCTGCTCCCGCGGAGGAGCCTATTCAGGCGGGCCCGATCGCCGCATCCTTCCTCGCTGCCGCCGCCCGAGCCGGGCTCGCGGAGGCCGCTGCTCCTTCTGGACACTCTCCGCTCACGAGGTGATCGCCCATGGCCGCTACCAACAACCTCACTACCTTCACGCTGACCATCGAGGGCGTGGATGCTGCCCTGTCGGTCGCCTCGTTTGAAGGCACCGAGGCGATCTCGGAGCTCTTCGCCTTTCACGTCGACATCACCAGCACCACGACTGGCCTCGATCCCGAGACGATCGCCGGCGCCAAGTCCGTGCTGACGATCACCACCGGGGATCAGGCTTCTCGTTACCTGAGCGGGATCGTCGCCCGGGTCGAGCTCGGCGAGCAGACCGAGAAGGCCGCGGTCTACAGGGTGATGATCGTCCCCTCGTTCTTTCGCCTGCTCTACCGCCATGACGCGCGGATCTTCCAGGAGCAGAAGGTCGATGAGATCATCCAGGCTGTCTTCGCGGCGGCGGGCGTCGAGAACTTTCGCCTCGCTCTCCAGGGCGAGTACGTCGTGCGCGAGTACTGCGTGCAATACCGCGAGTCGGACTGGGCGTTCGTGAGCCGACTGATGGAAGAAGAAGGCATCTTCTACTTCTTCGAGCACGACGACAGCAGCCATACGCTGGTCCTCGGCGACGCGCCCGCGACGCACGCTCGCATCGCTTCACCGGACAAGATCGCCTTCCGCCCGGCGCTCGGGGCGATGGCCCGCGGCGAGAGCGTCTCCAAGCTCATTGTCGGCAGAGAGATCCGGCCCGGCAAGGTCGCGATCACCGACTTCAACTTCAAGAAGCCCTCTCTCTCGCTGATGTCCAGCGCCGCGGGAGCGAGCGAGAGCGACCTCGAGGTCTATGATTTCCCGGGCCAGTTCGAGCTGCCCGACGACGGCGCCGCCCTCGCCAAAGTGCGCCTCGGCGAGTGGGAGGCCTCGCGCCGGTGGGGCGCCGGCGAGAGCGGCTGCGCCCGCTTCACCGCGGGCTTCGTCTTCGAACTCTTCGACCACCCGCGCGACGAGGCCAGCCGGGCCTATCTGCTCACCCGCGTCCATCACCACGGCGTGGCTCCGCAGATGTCAGGCACCCTGAGCACCGACCGGAGCTACAGCAACCGCTTCGAGATCATCCCCGACGACGTGCCTTATCGCCCGGCGCGGCGCACGCCCCGCCCCTTCGTCCGCGGGGTCCAGACGGCGATCGTCACCGGCCCGAGCGGTGAAGAGATCTACGTCGACGAGCACGGCCGCGTCAAGGTCCAGTTCCCCTGGGATCGGCAGGGGCAGAACGACGAGAAGAGCTCTTGCTGGATCCGGGTGAGCCAGGTGTGGGCGGGAGCGGGCTTTGGCGCGATGTGGATCCCGCGGATTGGCCACGAGGTCGTGGTCGACTTCGTCGAGGGCAACCCCGACCGGCCCCTGATCGTCGGCCGCGTCTACCACGGGATGAACGTGCCGCCCTATCCGCTCCCGGCCGAGAAGACCAAAAGCACGATCCGCTCCAATTCTTCGCCCGGCGGCGGCGGCTCGAACGAGCTGCGCTTCGAGGACAAAGCGGGCTCGGAGGAGGTCTATCTGCATGGGGAGAAAGACTGGACCATCCGGATCGAGAACAACAAGACCGAGCAGGTCGGCAACGACCAGAGCCTCCATGTCGACAGCGATCGGAAGAAGACCATCGGCGGCAACCAGAGCGAGTCCGTCGGCAAGGACAAATCGATCAAGGTCAGCGGCAACCACCTCGAGACGATCGGAGCCAACGAGTCGCAGAACATCGGCGCCAACGCGACCAAGAACGTCGGCGGCGCGTTCCTCGCCGCGATCACCGGCCCCGCGACCGTGAGCAGCGGCGCCAACGCCACCGTCAACGTGGCGGGCAAGCTCGCTATCGGCATCGGTGGAGACAGGGAAGAGACCATCGGCGGATCGAGCACCGAGAGCGTGGGGGCCGATCAGAAGGTGAGCGTGAAGGGCGACTCCAAGCTCGACGTCGGCGGCTCGGTGGCGACGCAGGTCACGAAGGACGAGTCGCGCCAGGTCGGCGGCGAGCAGAAGCTCGAGGTCACCGAGAAGATCACGATCACCTGCGGCGACGCCAAGGTGGTAATCGAGAAGAACGGCGACATCACCGTCACTGGCAAGACGATCAAGGTGGAGAGCTCCGACAAGATTGTCCTCCATGCCCAGAGCAAGATCGTGATCAAGTCGGACGGCCCGATCGAGCTCGAGGCCGCGCAGGCGGTCAAGATGAAGGGCTCCGCCGTCAACATCAACTGAGCATCCCCAGTGATCCTCTCTCTGATCGAGCAGCACGCCTCTGACGCGGCGTTCCTCTGGTTTCGCCGCGAGGGCGCGGTGCGAGCGCCCCACCACGCGCTGCCGACGATCGCCGACATCGACGATCGGGTGGAGGCGCACCTCGACGGCCTCCGCGTGGCCGGCGCGACGGGCACAAGCGTGGCGCAGGCGGCCCTCGCCGAGGACGACGCCGGTGTCGTCTTCGTCGCCGCGGTCCTCGCCCTCGAGAGCGGCGATCTGCGCTCGCTCGCCCGCCTGCTCGACCGCGCCGCGGCCGCGCCGGCGAGCTTTCGCGAGCTCACCGCGGCCCTGGGCTGGGTGCCCTGGGAGACCGTCGCGCCCCTGCTCCCCGGCTTCTTTGATCCTGGCTGTCCGCCGGTCCTTCATCGCGTCGGCCTCGCCGCCTGCGCCGCCCATGGCCGCGATCCCGGCTCGATCCTCGAGCAATCTCTCTACTCCACCGACGTCGCGCTGCTCGCCCGCGCCCTCCGCTCCGCGGGCGAACTCTACCGCTCTCCGCTCGCCCGCGCCGTCACCCCTGCGCTCGGCGCCGCGGACGAGGCCTGTCGCTTCTGGGCGACGTGGACTTCGGCCCTCTTCGGCGATCCCCGGGCCGTGGACGCTCTCTGGCCCTTCGCCGCGGCCGGCGGCCCTTTCGCGGCCCGCGCGCTCGCCCTGGCGATGCGCTTGCTCGATCCCCGGGCCGCGATGGGCTGGCTGGAGGCGCTCCAGGGCCGGCCCGAGTCGCTCCGCATTGCCTGTCTGGGCGCAACGGCGCTCGCCGAGGTGTCGGCCGTCCACTGGCTCCTTGGAGCCGCGCGACTGCCGACGCTGGCGCGCCTCGCTGCCGAGGGGATCAGCGCTATCACTGGCCTCACCATCAAAGGCCCGCTCGCCGGCAAGGCACCCGACGGATTCGTGGCAGGCCCCACTGACAACAGCGCTGACGAGGTCGTAGCCCTCGATCCCGACGAGCATCTCCCCTGGCCGGCGCTCGGCGCCCTCGAGGCCCGTTGCCGCGAGGTCATGGTCTCGATGCCACGAGGCATACGGCACGTCGGGGGCAAACCGATCACGCCCGCGCAGCTCCAGCTCGTGCTCCGACAAAGCACTCAACCACGGCGAGCCGCGGCGGCGCTCGGGCTCCTCCTCCACAGCAAGGCCGGTCCCCTGTTCGAAGTGCGCGCGCCGGCAGCCCGCCAGCGCGCCGCGCTCCGCGGGGCGTTGATTTAGTTCTGCGTGTCCCAGAGCTTGCGCTTAAGCCATAGCACGGTGAGCAGCTCGATGGTGAAGAGCGCGACTGTCGCGATCACCCGGACGCCGAGCGAGAGGGGCAGAAGCATCCCCGTCCCG
>Ga0105048_10003796_pt1 | contig 24695 bp, 18 predicted proteins | sample MAT05_FD_78382 | JGI IMG/M metagenome (GOLD analysis project Ga0105048, IMG submission 78382) | Freshwater microbial communities from Lake Fryxell liftoff mats and glacier meltwater in Antarctica - MAT-05 | ecosystem: Environmental > Aquatic > Freshwater > Ice > Liftoff microbial mat | place... | reverse complement strand
AGTTGCGCAACTATAAATGCTCCACAACCCCAGTTTTTTAACAGCCCAGGCTTGTCCCTCACCAACCTTGTTTTGGTGTACATGGTAGTACGCCAAAACGCATCGGTCGGGGGCAAGCCACGAACGGGTGGGCTAGCGATTTGATCGAGGACGTCCGTCGGCGGAGCGACGGACCTACGTGCCGCACACGCTAAAGTTGCAACACGCGAAGGGCTTGAGATACCTGTCGCCAGTCCGTTGCTTTCGTCCATGGGCCTGGCACAGCTTCTTCCACCGAATCGTTCGACAGATCCGAAATGTATTGCAGGCAGGCATTCACAACGTCGCTATCCCACTGTGTATTCATGCCGTTGCGCAAGATTCCTACCGCGCGCTCTTGCTCCATGGCCGTTCGATAGACACGCGACGATGTCATCGCATCGTATGCATCTGACACCGCCAAGATCCTAGACATCAATGGGATCTCATCCCCTGCCAACCGATGTGGATATCCTCCACCGTCGACACGTTCGTGGTGATAGAGAACTCCCGGGAGCGCGAACTTGAGTTTGCCTAGCTCTTCTAGGATTCGGTGGCCGATCTCAGGATGTTTCTGGATGATTGCGAATTCCTCTGGCTCGAGCTTGCCCGGTTTGAGCAACACCTGGTCCGGAATACCTATTTTTCCAATATCGTGCAAAACGCCAGCCAAATAGATCTCTTGGCAGGAAATCTCGGAGAGATGAAGTCGAAGCGCTATTTGATAACCAACGTTTCCGACCCGTTCGCTGTGTCCATGCGTGTAAGGGTCGCGAGCTTCGATCGCATTGCTCATCGCTCGAAGCGTTCCTAATACAAGCTGTTCGCTCTCCAGGATGGAAGCGTTGCTAAAGCCGTCAGCCGACAAGTAGGCAGCAACCTCGTGCAGAAGCTCAGCATCGCCGGCTCCAAAACCAGCCTCACCCTTGGCGAAGTCCGTGGTTTTCGACGGCTTTCGTCGATTCATGGCGATTACGTATCCAATCGGTTCACACTCACCGACGGGAACGATCACACACGATCGCAAAACCCCATTGATGAGCTGGTATTCGATTTGATTGAGTACAACCGAGTCGCCGGAACGAGGTTTTTGTGTACGTTTCAACAAAAGGCGAACGTCGTCCAAGGTCCAACCTGGCTTTCCGCTGATCGTCGATTCTAGACCGTGATTCTCGCCTGCCCGGTCCGAATACAAGAAGATAGCGATTGCTTCCGCGTCAATCAGATTCCGAAGCGATTCGATGGCTTGACGCGATTGCTGTCCTACGGCTTTCTTTCGAATCGCCCGCTGAGCATTGAGTTGTCGCAACCAAGTGCGTTCACATGTGTTTCTTTCCAACTCGCATTCTGCGTTAAGAATGGCTCGCTCTTGGTGGTCGATCTGGTGTTGTCGACGTATTGCTTCGCAGGCCACTTTGATCAGTTTCCGGCCCGAATCCGTTGGAGGCTCATTCGATCGTCCGATGGCATACCACGGTTCTCCTTCGAGTCCAATAAGCGGAATGGCAAATACGGATCGATTGCCTTCTGCTGGTACGATGGATTCGCATTTTGACTTGGTTGCGAGGTCCATCGCTTCGATAGCAATTTTTGCGTCAGACTGCAAAGCCGCAATATAAGCTGACTGGACGCTGACTTCCCGATGAGGCTCCATGGGACCTCGATAGTAGGGCAAGCAGGCCGTACCCAGTAGATGGGCAAGGTCTTCGCATTGTCGCGTTACGCTTGCTGGGAATATCATAGAACGTTAAGGATCGAATGCGATTAAGGCACGATGTTGGAGGATTGCGCGATGTCGGAAGATGGCATGGTGTTGCTCGTAGAAGTGAATTGAAACGGGGCATTAGAAACATAAGACAAGAAAGCATCCACTTACCTTATTTTTTCAACAAAGCACAATATCGAGTGCACGTAATTGGCTCAGACAATTGAAATCTAGCGGTTATTCCAGTTGTAATGGGTGTCGCACTCGCTATTTTTTCGCGTTCAATTGCCTGTTGCCTGGCGAACCATGTAGCCAAATCTCAACACCGCAAAGAGAGTGTTGCCAAAAACCACTTTTGCAGGTTGCAAAAACGAAACACTCCTCCGCACATCGTACCTCCTTCTCGGAACGATTGGATTTGTTCACCAACAGCGGATCACCATGTTTCCATTGGAGAAACCTTAGGTATACGGTAACACTAGCATCGCTTTTGGTGAACGCGTGCAACTTGCTTGAGAATTCGGAACGGAGTCTGCTTTGGTAATAGAACCATGGCGGCATTCGATAGCCCCTCCTAAGTTCTTAACCCATTGCAAAGTCCCAGGTTATGAAAATCAAAGCTCGCGTTGATCTTTCGAAACGATGGCGCTCCGTTATTTTGGCTGCATACATGACTTTGCTGGTGGGTTTCGCCATGAAACAACTGACAGCACAAGTAGACGAGCACAACGAGTGGCGCCGAACGGTTCGAGGTTGGGAATACGCGCACGCTATTCAAGCGAGTTCGTCACCGGTTTTCGTTCCACCTAGTTCACCCGCGCCGACGGCATTCGGAACGGCATATCAGTTACATCGGATGTTATTGCCGATCGCGATGAGCAGTTTCATCGTTACCTTTAGTTGCTGGCTCCTCATCGGGATTCCCAATCGTGGGATCGTCCGTCGTTTGGGATAATGGATGTTTAACCACTTTGTGGTAATAGACCACAATAAACGGCGTGGTTTTCGATCTACACTCATGGCTTTGGTAGACGCACCAATCGCTTCTGGGAAAATAAACACCGTTCGCGCGATTTTCGGTGACAACCAACAACTTTAGGTTGGTCTCTGCATTGCCCCCTTGCAACCAAGCGTCTGATTCCATCCAATTGGAAGAATGTAATAAGACAACTCTAGACGTTGTTGCTTTCCACACCTGCCTCAAAAGCGCGCTCTTCTGGCCCATCATGAGTAAAAGCCTTTTTCAATTAAACAACCAAGTGGCAGTCGTTTTGGGGGCACCGGCAGCTTGGGTGGCTCCATGGCCGAAGCCCTTGGGGCCGCCGGAGCGCGCGTTGCAATTTTAGGGCGAAGCGCTGAGCGAGGCATGCATCGCGCAGAACAGATTCGCCGCGACGGGGGCGAAGCCGTTTTCCACTCTGCCGACGCGTTGGATCGCGGATCGCTAGCACACGCCAGAGACATGATCGAAAAGTCACTCGGTCCGGTGGATATTCTGATCAATGCTGCTGGCGGAAATCAACCGGAAGCGACCTTGCAGCCTGGCGATGACTTTTGCCATTTGCCGATCGATGCTTGGCAAAAAGTTTTTGACTTGAACCTCATCGGTGGGACCGTGTTACCCTGCCAGGTTTTTGCAGAAACCATGTTGCTGCGCAATTCGGGCAGCATCATCAACGTTGCGTCGATGTCTGGGATCATTCCACTATCACGCGTCGTTGCCTATTCGGCAGCCAAGGCCGCTGTGATCAATCTAACGAAGTTCTTGGCTCGCGAATGGGCTGCACGCGGCATTCGGGTGAATTGCATTAGTCCAGGTTTTTTCCCAGCGGAACAGAACCGAGGTTTGCTTTACAACAAGGACGGTAGTTTATCACCTCGTGGCCAACAAATCATCGACCACACGCCGTCAGGGAGATTTGGATATGGACATGAACTGGCTGGCGCGACCATCTTTTTGGCTTCGTCCACGGCATCCTCTTTCGTAACCGGTCACAATTTGGTCGTTGATGGCGGCTTTTCGTCAGCAACGATCTAGCGTCCGACCGCAGATTGGTTTTTTTAACTCCTCAACTTTCCCTCTTGGAGAAATAATGGCTCAGCTCAGCTTACGCACCGATTCCTGTGATCTGGATTTTCTATCCTTAGGCGCTTTGGTACATCGATTGGATCCTGGGATCATCCCCTTTCGAAAAGCCAAGTCCTTTGATATTCACGTCTCAGGTGGTGAGTACAACGTCGCAGCCAACCTGTGCGACTGCTTTGGACTCAAGACGGGCGTGGCTACGGCCATGGTTAACTATGGCATAGGCGAAATGGTGCAAGCCCGTGTTCGCGAAATGGGAGTGAAGCCCTTTTACAAGCACTTCGAACACGATGGCGTTCGCGGCCCGAACATTGCAACGGTATACAGCGACCGCGGTTTGGGTGTGCGGCCACCCGTCGTGTTTTACAATCGCGCCAACGAAGCAGGCGGAATGCTTAAGCCTGGCGATTTTGATTGGAAAACCATTTTTGGAGCTGGCGTTCGTTGGTTTCACTCCGGTGGAATTTTTGCTGCACTTTCGCCTACCACATCCGAGTTAATCGTGGAGGGCATGCTAGCTGCTAAGGCTGCCGGTGCCGTCACATCCTTTGACTTGAACTACCGCGCCAAGCTGTGGGCAACCATCGGCGGAGCCGCCAAAGGCCAAGAGATGATCAGTAAGATCGTCAAGAATGTCGACATGCTGGTGGGCAATGAAGAAGATCTCCAAAAGGGACTCGGTATTGAGGGGCAAGACGTCGAGTCCAAGACCGCCCTGGATCCAGATTCGTTCTTCAAGATGATTGAGCGTGCGGTTACGAAGTTTCCCAATGTGAAAATGGTGGCAACAACGCTGCGTGAAGTGCATTCAACGAACCGCCATGACTGGGCAGCCGTGCTTTGGTACGACGGCAAACGTTACGTGAGCCCAACCATTGCGCTGGATGTTGTTGATCGCATCGGTGGCGGCGATGGTTTCGCTGCAGGTCTTATTTATGGTATGCTCGCCGGCAAGGAACCCGAACAAGCGTTGCGTTTGGGTTGGGCACATGGAGCATTGCTTACGACATTTCCTGGCGATACGACCATGGCGAAATTGCCTGAAGTCGAACAACTCGCTAAAGGTGGATCGGCCCGCGTTCAACGTTGATCCACATCCTGGCGATCAGCGAATAGTGCGAATAGACTTGGAGAATTTGATGAGCAATGAAACGGTTAGCGATAGGAATTACTCCATGCCGATGGTTCAAATTCTCCATAAGGGGCTGGCAACTTGGGTCAGAGAAACCGCTGCCTTGTGCAACGCGGATTCCATTCAATGGTGCGACGGTTCCCAAGAAGAATGGGAACAGTTTACCGCCAACTTGGTTGAATCAGGAACATTCACACAGCTCGATCCCGAGCTTCATCCGAACTCGTTTTTAGCCCGAAGCAATCCTTCCGATACAGCTCGTGTCGAAGACAGGACCTTCATTTGCTCGCTTCGAGAAGTGGATGCCGGCCCGACCAACAATTGGGAGGCCCCCGAGTTGATGCGTCGTAAACTGATCGATAAGTTTCGAGGTTGCATGTCCGGTAGGACTTTGTATGTGGTCCCTTTTTGCATGGGACCGCTCGACAGCCCACTGGCCCTGATTGGTGTCGAATTGACCGATTCGCCCTATGTGGTGGTCAACATGCGGATCATGTGCCACATGGGGGAGGACGTCTTGCAGAAACTTGGATGTGATGGCGACTTCATCCCTTGCCTTCACAGTGTCGGCAAACCGCTCTCGGACGGCGAGTCCGATGTGCCATGGCCATGCAACGACGAAAAGTACATTGTTCACTTCCCGGAATCTCGCGAAGTCTGGTCGTATGGAAGTGGCTACGGAGGAAACGCGCTCTTAGGCAAAAAGTGTGTCGCGTTGAGGATTGCGAGTGCGATTGCAAGAGACGCAGGTTGGATGGCAGAGCACATGTTGATCATGGGGCTCGAATCGCCGGATGGAGCCAAGACTTATTTGACAGCCGCTTTCCCCAGTGCTTGCGGCAAGACCAATTTGGCCATGATTGTTCCGCCTGAGAGCTATTGCGAGAAAGGTTGGAAGACAACACTGGTTGGAGACGACATCGCTTGGCTGTGGCCAGGAAAAACAGGGAAGCTGCATGCGATCAATCCAGAAACCGGCTTCTTCGGTGTGGCACCTGGCACTTCATGGCATTCCAATCCGGCCGCCATGCATGCGATGGCCAAGAACACCATTTTCACCAATGTTGCCTTGACGGATGAAGGAGGCGTTTGGTGGGAAGGGCATTCCGAGCCGCCGGCCCATTTGATCGACTGGACAGGACGAGATTGGAGTCCAGGTTGCGGTCGATTGGCTGCACACGCCAATTCGCGTTTCACCGCTCCAGCGGGTCAATGCCCCAACATCGATCCTAAATGGCAAGATCCAGACGGCGTTCCCATCGACGCGATAGTTTTTGGCGGCCGGCGACCGACAACCATGCCACTCGTCTTTCAAGCCTTCGATTGGACGCATGGTGTTTTTTTGGGAGCGACGCAAGGTTCTGAAACGACCGCTGCGGCAACAGGCAGTGTTGGGATGGTGCGGCGGGATCCGATGGCCATGTTGCCGTTCTGTGGCTACAACATGGGGGACTATCTTGGGCATTGGCTGAACATGCGAAAGAACATCAAACGCCTGCCGAGAATCTTCCATGTGAATTGGTTCCGAAAGGACACCAACGGCAAGTTCCTTTGGCCGGGATTCCGAGAAAACCTGAGAGTCCTGGAATGGATCGTCAAACGATGCCAAGGGAAAATTGCCGGGCATGAAACTCCGATTGGTTGGACGCCAGACTGGAAAAGCTTTTCAACGGAAGGACTGGAAGGCTTTACCAAAGAGCAGTTTGACGCCGCCATGCTCTTCCGGCGCGAGGATTGGTTGGCTGAAATAACGAATCAAAACGACTTTTTCCTAAAATTATATCATTCCATGCCGAAGGAATTGATGTGCCAACGAGAACTGCTCATGGCCCGAATGGCTTAAGGCAACGTAAGTCCGCATAGCCTAGTAATTCGCCGAAATCCGTCAGGAATTCGATCCCTTCGCTTTTTACTACCTCATCAAAATGCCCATCGAATTCGCTTGTTCAAGTTGTTCCAAACAGGTCCGAGTGCCTGACGGTAGTGAAGGCAAAAAATGCAAGTGTCCTGAATGTCAAACCATTCTGAACGTGCCAAAAGCCGAGACCGAAGCGATCGAAATCAAACTCGAGGTCCCTTGCCCGCGCTGCGATTTCATTCTGGTCTGCGATCCGTCTTTAGAGGGGACGCGCGGTCTATGCCCCAACTGCAAACTTATCTTCACGATCGAGCCTCAAGGGTTGAGCGAGAATGCAGTTCAAGAGTCAAGTTTGCAAATGACGTTTGCGTTCCAGTGCCCGCATTGCAAGCAACTGTTCGAAGGCAAACCGGGAATGGAAGGTCGCAACGGAAAGTGCATCCATTGCAAAAACGTGTTTGAGATCAAGAGAGACGCAGTTAAGTGATTTGCGATTGCCACCAAAGCAACGCCGCCCCAGCCAGGACACGATAGATTGCAAAAGGGGTAAAACCGTGCTTGCGAACCCATGTCATGAACCAAGCAATCACGACATACGCTACCACGAAACTCGTGATAAAGCCCGCCGCCAAGGAAATCCATTGTTCATTGGTGGGCACCCCGTCGTTCAACACGTGTTTAAGCAGTCTGTAACTGGCCGCAGCCACCATGACTGGAATTGAAAGAAAGAAACTAAACTCCAACGCCGCACTCCGCGACAGCCCCATCAATTGGCCGCCGGCAATCGTCGACATCGAGCGACTCGTCCCAGGAAACGCAGCCGCCAAAATCTGAGCCAAACCGATCACAATGGCTTGCTTCAAATTCATGTCATCCATTTTTTCTGTCGAAACGCGTGTGCTGCAGAAGCGATCGATGACATACATGGCGATCCCGCCAACGATCAAGACGATCCCAATCATTTTGAGGCTCTCAAGATTGTCGCCCATAAATTTCTCCATAAACTTATCAATCAAAAAGCAAGGTATTGCCGTCACGAAAAAGCTGATAAGTACCAGAACCAGCGGGTGCTTAAGCCATGCAGATCGGCTGCTTTCATCACCATTCTTTTTTGATGCGATGTTGCGAAAGGAAGCGACAAAGCCGGTCAGCCGCTTCCAGAAAAAAGCGATCACCGCCAAGATGGCCCCCAACTGAATGAAGACGGCAAACATTTTCCAAAAACTGTCGGTCCGATCCAGCTTGAGAATTTCTTGTGCAATGACAATGTGCGCAGTCGAACTGATTGGAAGAAACTCGGTTAATCCCTCGACGACACCCTGAATAATAGCGGCCATCAGGTTAGTCATGAAATAGTTCAAATCGAAGGAGAAAGGCAGAAACGCAATCGTGAGGTTGGATACTCTTAGCACGCTAATTGGCACCAAGAGTTAATGCAGTTGTCGCGGCTCACTCGGTAATCAATTTGTAATACGACCCTACGGATTGTAGGGATCTTACCGGTCGTTCCGTAAACCTCTTGCGATGCCTTAGGTTCACTCGAGCAATAACTATCTAATTTTCCCGTAGCGGAAGTCGCCAAGACTTTCGGAATGAGCGGGCACCAAAACTCTTGGCGAGTTTCGCTACGACAATAAATGATCGAACGGTCCTTAGCGTTTGATTTTCAACGGGTGGGCGAAGGTTGCTAGGCTCATGCCGAGCCTGGCATCGCAGTGGAAGTTCGGCATCGCTCACGCAGGTCGTCACGGTGGGGACCACCGTGCTACACTAATCCTAGAGTTTCTTGAGCTTCACGATGGCTTGCTCTGCCGCGTCGCGTTGAGAGACGAGTTCACCCAAAGCCTGCCGCTCTTTTTCGATAATGTCGGCGGGAGCTCTGCTGACAAACGATTCGTTCGAAAGCCGACCTTCCTTGCCTTGGATCTGTTTCACCAAATTGCTCAAGAGCTTTTCGTTGCGAGAAATCTCGGCGGCTACGTCGATGAACTGCGTCAGATCGACGTACACGTCCATTTGATCGATGCCGATGTGGGCATTGATCGATGACATGCTTGGCGAAGTGCTCCACTGGGTCGCGGTCGCACCGGCCATGCTATGGAGGAATGGAGCCATCGGGGCGAGAAGCTGTTCCATTGTCGATTCGCATCGCACGCAGAATTGAAGCTCTACTTTCGGGGCAATATTCTGCCTCGAACGAATCTCTCGAATCGCGCCAACCAAATCGACGAAGTGTGCAAATTGCTTTTCAACTTCCGGTCGAATGTGCTCCTCATGTACCTTCGGCCATTCCGACAATATGATCCACTGGCTCGGTGACGAATCTGAGTGCAAATCGCGAGTCGGAGCAAACCGTACAAACTGTTGCCAAATAGATTCGGTAACAAACGGCATGATTGGGTGAAGCAAACGGAGCATCGAATCAAGGCAATGAGCCAGGACCTGCTGAACCAGTGGTCTAGCCGCAGGATCTTGCAATCGCGGCTTGGCCATCTCGACGTAAAGCGAACAGAAATGATCCCAAGCAAAGTCATAGGCAGCCCTGGCTGCTTCGGCATAGCGAAATAACTTGATTTCCGATTGAACCGTTTTGGTCACAGTCGCTAGACGAGAGAGTATCCACTGATCTTCCAACGGCAAGGAAGCAAAATCAACTTTTATCGGTTGAAAACCTTCGAGGTTCATCATGACGAACCGAGAAGCGTTCCAGAGTTTGTTGACGAAGTTTCGAGCAACTTCAAAGCGTTCGCTAACGACCGGAGCTTTGGGCAATGCCTTGTCCGCTTCCGTTTCGGCCCATTGAGTCGAAAATTGCTTCTTGCACTTATCGCACAGTACCAGTGGCTTCGAACGATTCTCTTTGGTTTGGTTTACGAGTGCTTCGCAGTGCGGGCATTCAAACTGGACCGGCATGCGGACGTCCTGCGTCTCGGTGCACAGCCAAGTCAGTCCAAACCGCAGTGCATCCGGGCCGAATTTGTTGATGACATCCAGCGGGTCCACGCCGTTTCCTTTGCTCTTGGACATGGTTTCGCCGTAGCCATCTAAAATCTTGGGGTGGATAAAGACCTCTTGGAAAGGCACTTTGCCCATATTGTTGAGACCCATGAGCACCATACGAGCGACCCAAAGCGTGATGATATCCCGCGATGTGATCAACGTGCTGGTGGGATAGAAATACTCCAACTCAGGGGTCTGCTCGGGCCAGCCTAACGTCGAATGCGGCCAAAGCGCAGAGGAGAACCACGTGTCGAGAACGTCCTCTTGTCGGACTAATCCAAGTGACTGCAATTTTGTCTCAAGCCCTGCATCTTCGTTGCGAATGCAAGCGTGCAGGGTGGCTGGCTCCTCGATCGACACACCGATTAAACCTGCTGCCCGTTCGGACATGGCTTCAATTTTGAACTTGAGCGACTGGGCATCCGAAGGCTTTTCAAAAGTCCTGCTCCAAATCGGAATCTGGTGTCCCCACCACAACTGTCGACCAACGGGCCAATCACGTTTTTCGCCGAGCCAGTCCAAGTAGCCACTTGCATACCGCTGCGGAAAGATCTTTACGTCGCCGTTGGTGACCGCGTCCATCGCAGACTGCGCCAGTTGCTCCATTCGAACAAACCATTGGTCCGCCAGATAAGGCTCAATGGGAGTCTTGCTTCGATCGCTATGCTTTAAATCGATCTCCCGATCTTCGGTTTTTTCGAGAAGCCCGAGTTCATCCAGCGCATCGACCACTTTTTGACGCGCTTTGGACATCGACATACCAACATAAGCACCACCTTGCTCGTTGATCGTCCCGTCCGAGTTCATGATGTTGATCATTGGCAACGAACAACGCAGAGCGACATCGTAGTCATTCGGGTCGTGCGCGGGAGTTATTTTGACGCAACCGCTACCGAGCTCAGGCTTAGCCCAAGTATCCAAAACTAGGGGTATTTCTCGATCGATCAAAGGCAAACGCAGCTTGCGCCCCTCACGAGCCATTTGCGCAAGCAGAATCAGTTGCGGAAGCACTTCCGTTTGTCGTGTTGCAAGTTCATCCAGTTGCAATTGGATGGCAGGTTGGTCTTTAGGGCTAGCTGATTGCAGCTTTTCTTGAAGCTGGCGCTCGTATTTATCGAGGGCTGCCGCAGGTTCCGGATGGACCGCAACGGCCGTGTCACCCAACATTGTCTCTGGCCGAGTCGTGGCGATCGTTACGAACGTCGGTTCGCCAGCCTTGGGGGCGATAAACGGGTAACGCAGATGCCAAAAATTGCCTTTGACGGTTTCGGTAAAAACTTCGTCGTCGCTGACCGCCGTTTGCAAAAACGCATCCCAATTCACCAATCTCTTTCCGCGATAAATGAGCCCTTTGGAAAACAAGTCGAAGAACGTGGTCCGAACCGCTTTAGCGCACATTTCGTCCAAGGTGAATCGTGTCCGTCGCCAATCGCACGAACATCCCATGCGCTGCAATTGGCCAAGGATCCTCTTTTCGTATTGTTCCTTCCACTCCCAAATACGCGCAACCAGTTTTTCACGCCCAAGGTCATGCCGCGTCTTGTTCTCAACTTCTTTTAAACGACGTTCGACAACTGCTTGCGTAGCAATCCCAGCGTGGTCGGTCCCAGGCATCCAAAGGGCCGCGTAACCTTGCATGCGATGCAGTCGAATTTGGATGTCTTGCAAAGTGTTGTTGAGCGCATGTCCTAAGTGCAACGCGCCGGTTACGTTGGGAGGCGGGATGACAATCGTAAACGGTTTTTTGGTCTTGTCGACATCGGCATTGAAACAGCCGTGTTCAAGCCACTTATCGTAAATCTCCGTTGCGCTCGTGGCGAAATCGAATCGATTGGGGATCTCGTTGGTTTCAGCGTTCATGTTTGTAGTGGTGCTTTGTTTAGTTTGAATTCGACAGCATCGACCAGCGCGTGCCAACTGGCTTCGATAATGTTCTCGCTAACGCCGATGGTTCGCCACGTGTCTTGATCGTCCGCGCTTTCGATGTTGACGCGGATACGAGCCGCAGTCCCCGCTTCGCCATTCACGACTCGGACTTTGAAATCGACCAATCGCATCGTGTCGAGACTTGGAAAAAACGGCAAGAGCACTTTACGAAGTGCCGCATCCATGGCATTCACTGGCCCGTGACCTTCGGCTGCTTCTACCCGAATCGCGTCGTTAACTTGCACTTTGAGGATGGCTTCGGCATAGGTCTGGTTGCGTTCGATGTCCAAATCACCTGCAAGAATTTGATACTTGATCGTTTTGAAATGTTCAATGTAGGATCCTAGGCACCGTTTGACGAGCAGATCAAAGGAGCCTTCGGCGGCTTCGAATTGATAGCCCTGATTTTCTTTGGCAACCACGTCGGCAAGAATTTTGTCGAGAACTGCACGATCGTCGGGCAGTTTGTGGTCGGCCGTGAGGGCTGCGATGTTGGAACGCCCCGACAATTCGCTAACCAAGATGCGGCGTTCATTGCCAACCAAAGCAGGATCCATGTGCTCGTAGGTATGGGCAAATTTATTGACGGCATGAACGTGCATCCCACCTTTGTGCGCAAAAGCACTCCGGCCAACAAAAGGCTGACCGCTCCGCAATTGAAGATTGGCTGTTTCGTAAACGTACCGCGATAACTCCGTAAGATGCTCGAGTGAGCGACCGCCCAAAACCGAGTAGCCCTTTTTCTTGAATTGCAAATTGGCCAGAACCGTGACGAGGTCCGCGTTTCCGCAGCGTTCTCCGATCCCATTGATCGTGCCTTGGACTTGCTCGCAACCTGCATCGATAGCGGACAACGAGTTGGCTGTGGCCAAATCGCCGTCATTGTGACAATGGATGCCGAATCGTACGCTAGCTCCAGGGAGCGCGTTGCGAGCATCGGCTACGATGCTCGCAACTTCTTCTGGCAATGTCCCACCGTTGGTATCGCAAAATACGATCCACTTGGCACCCGCCGTGGCTGCGGCTTGGATGGCTTGGAGCGCATATTCGCGGTTGGCTTTGAAACCATCGAAAAAGTGTTCCGCATCGTAAACCACCTGAGCATGCTTAGCCAGGAAAGCCACACTTTCGCCGATCATATCGAGGTTTTCTTGGAGCGAGACACCTAAGACATTAATCGCATGGAAGTCCCAGGATTTGCCAACAACGGTGATCGCTGGCGTTTGGGCTGCGACTAACGCTTTCATACCTGGATCGTCTTGAACAGCAACACCGCGTCGCCGAGTCATGCCAAAGGCGCATACCTGACTCTGCCCCATCGGCAACGATCGGACTTTTTGGAAGAACATCGTGTCTTTTTCATTGGAGAGCGGATAGCCACCCTCGATCATGTCGATGCCCATCTCCGCCAGCCGGACAGCAATATTGAGTTTATCCTGGAGCGAAAGGCTTACGCCTTCGCCCTGCGTCCCGTCTCTCAGCGTAGTGTCATAAGTATGGATAGAGCGAGCCGACATAATGATCTGTTTCGGTTAGTTGAAGCGTCTAAATAACGAAAAAACCCCTGAAGCCAACTCTTAGGCTTTAGGGGTTTTGCGTTGTAATCCAAACGTAATTGCACGTTTTAAGGATCCCCGAGGCCTAATCGCAATGGGGAATAAGAATCACTCTTGTGAAGCTGGTTGTGATTGGATTCATGGATTGATTTTTGGAGCGTTCGAGTCTTTGATGCCGAAAATCGCCGTTAGTTCGACAGCGATAATCAACTTTGGGACCGCATTGTAGTGAATGTGGTTCGCCTGGGAAAGCTGAATTCGTCTCCAAGTCGTGGGTGAATGCGTGGAAATTCAGGTAGCCACGCGGAATTCTCACAAATTCGGCACCATTGGATCAAGCAGCATTCTTGAGCCGTTGGAAGGTTAACAACACGTCGTAGAGATCCTCCGTGATAACAACTGGATCATCTATAAAATCTTGGACCCACGCCAATCGAGAAGCGCCAGAACTCTGGAGTGCCGGAAGGATATCTCCAAGCCGGACCGTAACCGTGGCAGGCTCCGATTGCGGCCAGATAGACAATTCCGTTCCAAATACCTCTGGCGAATTGGGCTGAGTGCTCGTTTCTGTCCCGCAGTACTCGTTATCGCATGTAGCTTGATCCAAACCAACAACCCGAAAAACTGGCTTGTTCATAGGCATTTGTCTTCTGAATAGGAGAAAACCGAACGTCATTAATCGAAACAATCTATGTTGCTTTGGATCGACTGGGTGGACTTTAACGCTTGACTCTTTTCCGGTGTTTTCTTCATAATAGTCCCCCAATACGCCCAAACCGACCCGTTTCCGGCCTCCAAACCAACTGCTGACTCTGGAAATCAGCCGAAAGCTTGACAATTTAGGGTGCCTCCCCTAGATTCCCAGTCTTAGTTTGCTTGCATGTACCACTTTGCACCAATGTGCATAACGACACCCATTTACGTGAAGGACTTCAAACTTCGATTTCGGCCTCTAAGCGCGATGACGTTGTCAAGCGTTTAGAACCAACGTGATTCGCAGAATGAACTGGTTTGCTTATGAAAGATCTACAAGCGATCGCGCGATACATGCGCCTTCCAGAGGACCAACTCAAATTCCCAATCGAGTTGCTCAACCAAGGCTATGAACCGAACTATCTTGCAAACTATCGGCCCGATGAACTTGGGAACATTGATGAGCAAACTCTTTCGATTCTCCGCCGCGCTCTCAATTACTCCGAAGCGCTAAAAGCGCACAAAGAAAAAGTTCAACAAACGCTCGACCGAGAACAGCAATGGAACGAAACCGTCGCGTCCGTCGTCTCTCAAGCCAATACGATTTCGCAAGTCGATACCGTAACGCGTCATCTTCGTGCAAGGAAGAACTCTCGCACCATTTCAGAAAAATGTCCACAAGTTGAGACGGTCGGTCAAGCCATTTTGACCATGCAGGGAGACGCTCCAAAAGATCTTTTGCAATGGGTTTCCGAAGTCGCAAGCGTTCCGCTCGAACAGGCAGCGGATGTTTTAGAACAAACCAAACGTTGGATGGTTTTTCTCCTCAGTGAAGACGTTCGGCTCATGCAAGAGCTGCAGAAAACGCTCCTCAGAAAGGCTGGTGTTTCGGTAAAAGTATTGCCCGATCCGCCAAAAGGAAGCGATGCCGAAAAGCAATTGGATCGCGCTGAAGCAAATCCTCAATCACATCCAGTTCCATCAGGGGTTAACGGCGAACAGTCTGTTGCCCAGACCCCGCCACCAGCATCCGCGGTCCAATCAAGCGAATCTGAAGGTGCGGTACCTGCTGTCGAACCGATTGTTTCAGCCCCGGAGTTGGAACAAGTTCAGACAGCCTTGCACGAATCCACGGATATGCCGATTCAGGCACAGGCTGCTATGCCGATTCAGGCACAGGCTGCCGAACCAGAGGTTGCGATCGCATCAACGACCACAGAATCGATGCCCGTCGAATCCGCCCCGCTGGCCACGCAGTCCGAATCGGCAGCCATCGAAAGCAAACCGAACTCTCACGACTCTGTGGCTCCAATGATTGCGGAGTTTCATCAAGGTCGAAAACCGGGAAAAGGACTCAAGACAAAAACCTTATCGGACAAACAGCTTTCGCCTCGCCAACGTCGACGCAAATGGCTGCGAAGCATTTTGGAATCTTATTCTAGATTAAAAAAACCTCTTTCCGCACTGACCCCCTACCAGATCCTGATGTTGTCGCGGGGACAGCGGTCCCAAATCGTGGCCCTTCAATTCCATTACGACGAGAGGCCACTGGTTCAAGTTTGCCGCGAATCGCTTTGCCCCGGGAGGCATCCAATGCATCATTGGCTTTTGGAAGTTGCAGAGGACGGGCTCCGAACTCAAATTCTTCCGCGGCTACACCAAGATATTTTGAGCATTTTGGAAGAAGATGCTCATACGGACCTTACCGAAGCCGCCGTGGTCCATTTGCAAGCTTCCTTGTTGCAACGCCCCGTGCATGGCCATCGTATTCTAATTATCGATGCCATAGGCCCGAAGATGGCCGCCGTTGCCATCGTAGACGCCGACGGCAAAGTGGTGTTCACCAACGAAATCCCATGCAATAGCAACCGAGCCGATGTGGTGGCTCAAAACGTGGTTTCACTCGGGCAATGGATTCATGAACACAAAGTTACCCTGTTGACCATCTCCAACGGACCCGCGCGGCGGTATCTGATTCATACGGTTTCCGAATTGCTTAAACAATCTTCGGATGGATCGCTGTATTGGACCATGGTCGATCGAGCCGGCGCTGATGCCTATTGCATGTCGCGTGGCTGTTTGGTGGAGTTGCCAAACATTTCCCGTCGTCATCGCGCTGCCGTTTGGCTTGCCCTTAGACTGCAAGATCCGCTCAAGCAAATCCTTAAGGTGGATCCGGTCCGACTGCGGCTTGGCTCTTACCAACGTGAATTGCCGCAAAGGGAATTGGAGTCCGCGTTACAAGACGCCGTTTCGACCGCCATCACTCAAGCTGGCGTCGATGTGTTCCATGCTGACGTCGATGAATTGAAGCGGATTCCCGGGATGACAACCGACGCTGCGAAGGCCGTTGTCAAAGCATGCCACGATGACAAGGTTGTCAATCGAGAAGCCCTCATGACGGTGCTGCGTGAACATCTCACCGAGATGCAAGCTCGACAAGCCATCGGCTTTTTAAAGGTTTACGGAAGTACCGAACCACTCGATGGCACAACTATCCACCCCGACGACTATCGATTGGCAGAACGATTGGTTGCGCATGCAAACCTCGCGGTGCCAGCCTCGTGTCCGGCCAACTGGACGAAACCGGATTATGCGCAATTGGCTGTTGCAACAGCCGCTGCCATCGTCGAACACGCGAAGCAAGTTGAGGAGCAACCCTTCGGCGAATCGAGCGATTTGTCGGGAACACCAAGCGACGACTCGGCTGCAAGCGAATTGAACGCGGAGTCGGAAGTGGACATGACGCCACCTTCGGAAGCCGAAACCGAAGCGCTATCCGAGCTCTCGGATGGCAATGCCGCCAGCGAAGTGGCATCCATCACAGAACCATCCATCACAGAATCATCGGCGGAAGTCGCCAGCACAGAGGCAACTGTACCTGCCCCGACACCTCGAATGTCAGTCCCGATGCCGGCCATCCCCTCCGGGCCGATGGAACGTCCCACACACGCCATTGACGTCGAACGACTCGCAAGAAGCTGGCAAGTGGGTCGCGAAAAGATGAAGCGAGTTGCAAACTGCTTGCAGTTCGCATTCACCGATAGCCGCGACTTCCAATATCCACTTCCACTGTTGAGCAAAGTGCCAAAGCTCGAAGGCTTGCAAAGCGGTACAATGCTTCAAGCATTGGTCATCGGCGTAGCCGACTTTGGAGTTTTCGTGGACCTTGGACCTGAATGCAGTGGTCTGATTCACATCAGCCGTCTGGCACCCGACTTCATTGAAGACCCGCATCAATTCGTTCAAGTTGGCGATTTGGTTCCCGTCTGGGTCCTGAATGTGGACGAAAAGAAAAAGCGAGTATCGCTCACGGCCATTCCGCCAGGAACGCCGTCGCGTCGTCACGATGGACATCAGGCACAAGAAAACACTCAGGACCGAGTTGGAAGCGCCGGCCGGGACAATCGCAATCAACGCAACGATCGCAATCAAGGTGGATCGCGTGACAATCGCCCACCTCCAGCCGCTGAGAATCGCAGCCCGATGCCGGCCGGAGCAGGCGGAGACCGCAGCCACGGACCCTCTGGCGGTAATCGTCCAGGCGGTGGCAGCGATAATCGTGGTGGCGCCAATCGCGGGGGCAGACCAACTGGCCGAGACAACAATCGCGATCGATCGCGAAACAATTCGCGGTCCGAAGATCAAGGAACGCGAAGGCCAGCGAGGGTCGAACCGGCTAAGCCTGTTACACCGATTACAGACGCCATGCAGACAGGAAAGGAACCACTTCGCTCTTTCTCCGACTTGTTGCAGTTCATGAAAAAGGAACGCGATGAGCCGGTCGTTGAGAAGGCAGCGGAAAAGGTGGTTACTCAAAAAACAGAAACCGCGGAATCAAGCCAGGTTACAACCGATTCGGCAAATCAGAGCGTAGCAAACGGCTCCGAATCAACCGAAAGCGGAGACGCGTCCGAAACCTCCGCCTGAGAAACTCATGTCTGAATTCGACGACAAACTAAAGCAAGCCGCTGCGCGCGGCGCAAATAGAGCATCTCAATCTCAGTCCGAGACCGAGCGAAAACGAATCGAGACCGAAGAATTTCGAAGTCTGCACAGCAAATCGAGACTGGAACTTTCCGACCGAATCGAGACCGTAATCAAAAAGCTTGCGGACTTGTTTCCCGGTTTTCAGTTCACTACGGTGTTCGGAGAAGCAGGCTGGGGCGCCGCATGCATTCGTGATGATTTGGTTATGGAACGGGGGCAAAGAAAGAACAAGTACAGTCGCTTTGAAATGGCCGTACGTCCAGTCAATGAATTCTACATTCTCGATCTTCAAGCCAAGGGAACGATCGCGAATCGCGAATTGATGACGAGAAGCTTTTACCTGCCATTGGGTGAAGTGGACCTGAACAAATTTCGCGAACTCATCGACGCCTGGGCATTAACCTACGCCGAACTCTACGCCGCCAACCGATAATTGTCGTCTTTCGCTCCGCGAAAGTGCCCCTCGATAACGCACTTTTGCGGAGCAAAAGACGACAATGACCTCCCTAAAAATTAGCGATTTATAACTCCCCCCTCCCAAAGGCGTTTGTCATGATCCAGAAGCCATTTGCGTTCAAGACTACCCATGTATTCCTGGTCACCGCTTTCTTCTTGCTGTCCCCATTCCAGGTGCAAGCTCAAACGCGGCAGCAAAAAGTCCTCGGAGACAAGCTGAAGTTCGAAGCGACCGGATCATGGTTTTACAACGACTTGGAAAAAGGCTTCGAAGCGGCGACACGACTAAAACAGCCAATGCTAGTAGTGCTGCGTTGCATCCCGTGCGAAGAGTGCGTCAAACTGGACGACGACTTGATCGAGGTCAATCCAAAACTACAGCAGTTGCTGAAGTCCTTCGTTCGAGTAAGGGTTGTCGGGACGAACGGATTGGACTTGTCCATGTTCCAGTTCGACACAGACCAGTCGTTTGCCGCGTTTATTTTCAATGCCGATGGGACACTTTACGGACGCTACGGCACACGCTCCGACCGCACAGAATGGAAAGACGACGTCTCCGTGGAAGGGCTAGGCAAGGCGTTGGAAGCGGCTTTGGAATTGCATCGTAATTATCCCGCGAATAAAGCCGCTCTCGTTGGCAAACAAGCGGACAAGCCGTTGTTCGCGTCTCCTGAAAAAATCCCCTCGCTGGCATCGCGTTACACAGACAAACTCGACTACGAAGGTGACACGGTCAAAAGCTGTATTCACTGTCATATGATTGGCGAAGGACTCAAGACACATATCCGAAGTCAGCAAGGAAAGATTCCAAATTCACTGCTATACTCTTACCCACATCCTAAGACCGTCGGGCTCATTTTGGATCCAACACAGTGCGCCACCGTCAAGGATGTTATTAAGGGAAGCGACGCGGAGAAGAGTGGTTTTCAAGTGGGCGATCGGATCACGCACTTAAACGGCCAAGCGATTCTGTCCATCGCGGACGTCCAATGGGTGCTGCATCATGCTCCCGATGCAGACGGTACGGTTCATGCAGCCATTGAACGAGGCAATCAAAAATCAGAACTGACGCTCAAGCTTGCAACTGATTGGCGATCGAAGGAAGATATTTCATGGCGTGCATCCTCTTGGTCGTTTCGGCAAATGGGTCTGGGTGGTATGGAGGCTAAGCCTTCCAGTGCCGAAGAACGTAAAGAGCTAGGAATTGCCGATGGGCAGATGGCTCTGACGGTCCAACATGTCGGAGCCTATCCACCACATGATCGCGCAAAGAAAGCCGGAATGCTGAAAGGCGATGTCATCATCGAATATGATGGACGAAAGGACCTGCTTCGAGACTCGGATCTTTTGGCCTATTCCATCAACAAGGTCGAGGTAGGCCGCGCAGTCAAGATACGCATTCGACGGGGTACAGAAGAGCGAACGATCGAAGTTACTACGTCTAAATGATGGTGGTCGAAAGAAAGGCATTAACCCAATCAACAGCGCTACAAACTTCGCTCTTTTACTTCCCTTTTCATATCTTCCAAGAACTCAGACAGCGGCTTAACGCCAAGATCCCCTTTCTTGGCGTGGCGGACACTTACACTTTGCTCCGCCGCTTCTTTTTCGCCAATGACCAACATGTAAGGAATCTTCTGAAGCTGCGCATTTCGAATCTTCGCACCGATTTTCTCGGAGGCGTTATCCAGAGTTACTCGGAGATCAGCGGACTTCAGTTGTGCCAGCGCGGACGTCGCGAACTCAGCGCTCTTTTCGCTGATCGTCAGAATGCGGACTTGTTCAGGAGCTAACCAAGCTGGGAAATGGCCAGCGAAATGTTCAATCAAAACGCCGCAAAATCGTTCTAGACTACCGAAGGGGGCGCGATGGATCATGACCGGACGATGCCTTGCATTGTCCGCACCCACGTAGCTCAAATCGAATCGGACGGGCAGGACATAATCCACTTGAACAGTCCCAAGTTGCCATTCGCGACCGATGACATCTCGAACCACAAAATCGATTTTCGGACCATAGAAAGCAGCTTCACCTGGTTCCTCGGTAAAGGGAACGCCTAGTGTCTTAGCGGCAGCCCGGCAGGCTTCCTCGGCCTTGTCCCATTGCGCTGGGTCGCCAGTGAATTTATTGCCATCCGGGTCTCGCAATCCGACGCGAACACGATAGTCCGACATCCCAAGTGTTGTTAGGACTTTTTTCACGAGGCTTAGGCAACCGATCATTTCGGCGGCAATCTGCTCCTCAGTGCAGAACAAGTGGGCATCGTCCTGGGTGAAACCGCGAACGCGGGTCAGTCCGTTGAGCTCGCCACTTTGTTCCCATCGGTAGACAGTTCCAAACTCGGCTAACCTGACTGGTAGATCACGATAGCTTCGCGGTTGGCTGTCAAAGATCTTAATGTGATGCGGGCAGTTCATCGGCTTGAGCATGAAGCCGTCAACGATCTGCTCGTCCGCTAGAACTCGATCCGGTGGGATGACTTCCCGTCCGGCTCTTTCATTGATGCCGTCCGCAAGCCGCTTACTAACGCCGTCGAGACGTTGCATGATTTCAGCGCAAGTACAACCGGCCTCGGCGCATTTTTGGAAATCATCGTTCTCGACAATGGCTCCGAACTGGCTGTCTTTGTAGTACGGAAAATGTCCGCTGGTCTTGTAGAGTGTGAGCTTTCCAATATGGGGCGTGAAGACCTGACAGTAGCCTTGCTTTCGCAATTCTTCGCTGATGAAATTTTGCAATTCTTGCCGAATGACAGCTCCGTTAGGCGTCCAAAGGATGAGACCTTGGCCAACATCATCGTCGATATGAAAAAGCTGCAGCTCTTTCCCAAGCTTGCGGTGATCGCGTTTCTTGGCTTCCTCAAGTGCCACAAAGTGCTGCTCCAATTCTTCCGCGGTCGGGAACGCGGTACCATAAAGCCGCTGGAGCTGGCCTTTGGATTCGTCCCCCATGTAGAACGATGCAGACACACTCGTCAGCCGAACATACTTGCACTTGCCAGAATAATTTACGTGTGGCCCCGCGCAGAGGTCGATGAAGTCACCGTTTTGATAGCACGAGATTTCTTCCCCTTCCGGAATCTTGTCGATCAAATCGAGCTTGAAACGGCTGGCATTGCCGGGGCGTTCCGTCAAACCGCCAAGCCGACCGCTTTCGGACATCGCCTTGGCTTCGTCCCTGCTAATAACCGTCTTTTCAAATTTCTGGTTCTCTTTGGAGATTTTTTTCATCTCCGCCTCGATCGCGGGAAAGTCATCCTGCGTAATTCGATGCTTCATGTCGAAATCGTAGTAAAATCCGTATTCGCCTGGTGGTCCGTACGCGAACTGAGCATCCGGCCATATCCGCAGAATGGCTGTTGCCATGACGTGAGCACAGGAATGACGCAAGCGATCCAGATCCGACATCTGATCGCGTTCTTGTAGGGTTTTTCGATCGTTCATGATCAATGTTGTAGAAACGGAACTCGAATTTTGCAAGTCCGTGTGGCTCCAGAGCGCTTCGCGTGTGGCACGCAAACGTCAAAGGACGGGAGAGGTGGTGTAATGTGTGGCACGCCCAAAGCGAATGCGCGAATGCGGTGGGCGTGGGAACTGAGGCAAATGTTTCTAGCGACTCCCACGCCCTTCGTAAGCTCAGGGACGTGCCACACGTAAACGTCAGGGGAAGGGACCTGAACTTATACTGCTACAGTTTTACCACTCCCTTGCGCTTGGGAGCCAAAACGTCTGCAAAACCCATTTCAAGAAGCTGATTCTCCAACGCAAGCATTTGCTCGGGCTCTCCGTGGACGAGTCGAACTCTTCCAGTCCCTTCGACCGCGTCGCGAAGAAGCCAGTCGAAATCGTCTTTATCGGCATGTCCAGAAAAGCCTTTGACTTCAGCCACCTCAATCCATTTATTCCAATTCCGACCTTGGAATCGAACCGTCGGCACCGGCGACAACAGTTGTGCCCCCAATGAATTGGGCGCCTGATAGCTGACCAGGACAATCGTGGAACGAGGATCGTCGATATGGTATTCCAGGTGCTGTACAATGCGCCCTCCCTCGCACATACCACCCGATGCAACGATGATACACGGTTCAGGTTGAGTCGACTTAACCCAAGCGTCATCGTCGGATTCCAGCCACTCGCAGGAGACCTCATCCACTTCCGCCGACAGGAAGCTTCGGTATTTTTGATAGACGACATCAATTTTCTTCGCGAGTGGACTATCGACGTAAATTGGCAACCGAGGCAAAAGCCCTTTCGTCATCCAAAGTCGCAGATAGTGTAGCACCAAGTGCGTCCTGCCGAGACTGAAGGCCGGGATCAGAACCTTTCCGCCCCGTTCCGCTGTTTGAGTAACAAGGACGGACATCTTGGCTGACATGACATTCAACGCATCGTGCGTTTTGCCGCCGTAAGTGCTCTCGCAGATGATCAGGTCTGCCGAAGGAACTCGAGACGGCTCTGCCACGTACGGAACACCGCGACGGCCCAAATCGCCCGTAAAAGTAATAGAGAATTCTTGATCGCCATGTGCGATCCTAACCGCAATCATAGCACTGCCCAGAATGTGTCCAGAATCGATAAAGCGGATCTGCACGTCTGGGTTGACGTCGATAACGCTCAAATAATCGACCCCGATGCAGGCATCGATCGTTTTCTCGACATCGTAATGGGAGAAGAGCGAGGACCGCCGTTCTCGCGTGTTTCTCCCCACGGAAACGCTTGCAACTTCATTTTTTTGAATGCGAGCGGAGTCGGTTAGCATGACCTCGATCAAGTCGCGTGTAGCATGTGTGCAGTAGATTGGCCCAGAAAACCCTTGTCGAACTAGATTCGGGATATTGCCGCAATGATCGACATGGGCATGGCTAAGGAAAATTGCGTTGATGGTGGTAGGATCAAAATCGAAGTAAGAATTTCGCAGTCTAGCTTCTTCACGCGGCCCACGGTAAAGTCCGCAATCCAAAAGAAATCGATATGGCCCAGCTTCTATAAGGTGAATGGAGCCAGAAACGGACCGAGTCGCGCCATGAAAAGTTACGGTCGGTGGTTTTCCAATGGCAGGAGATACGTGGAGATTCATCCTTAACATTGTACACTACGCCGTCCGCTTTAGAGCCAACCCACCTTGCGAAACCAACGATAAAAGGAAGCCACACGCTGAGCATAACAGCAAGAGCAATGGGATAACCTAACGTCCACTCGGTTTCCGGCACGATCCAATCAGTTTGGGTTGAATCCAATCGGACGAAAATTTGATTCTTGACTTTGCGGGTAATAATTGGAAGAAACGTCTCGCGGTTCAACCTTTGGGGATGAAGGCACTTGCTCCGGTTTTTGTGAAGCCGGAAGCTCTAACCTGTTGCGATCACTTGGCGACGGTTGCGATTGACTCGGTGCGGGCGGAACCGTTTCATAAGACGGTTGAGGAGTCGGGGTCCACTTCGGCAAACTCTGCAGTGGTGCCTGGTACGTCGGCACCTGGTACGTCGGCGGTGGTGCCTGGTACGTCGGCTGTGGCGAAACGCCCATCGACGGGCTGAAGTTTGGGGCAACGGTGCCAAAATTTGGGGCGGGTCCAAAATTTGGGGGCACGCAGTTCTCATGAGAATACAAAGGGGCTTTGCTTGTCGCCCGCTGTGTTACCACTCGGTTGCTAGTGGGTGCTGTGGCGGTACTGTAATAAGTAGACATCGACTCCCATGATTTCCAAATCGAGCCGCTGCTGCCGATCTTGCCACTATCGCAGCGACCGTCTTTGCAAGCGTGGTATCCTTCGCTGTAGCCGAAGCCATAAAATCGACCAAGGTGATTAAGTGGGGAGAAACTGTCCGACGGCAACTGGGCATGGGCCGCAACGTTGAAAACGCAGACAAAAGCCACCGATAGTAGTCGCCTTACCATGACCGTCTCATCCTTGAATAGATCACTGATTGGAGCCAAGCGCGCTCAGGAATTCCATTTCCAACGAAAGTGCACTTGCTTGTCTCGACTTTTGCCAAGACGTTGTTGTAATCGTCAAAGAAGTCGATCTACGATAACTTCGAACAAATGAACTAGTTGTCTCAAGAACCCGATTTGCCCAAAAAACCGATCAGGTAATCTGTAACGTCATTGCAATTTGGAGTGCTGGGAATCCTCCCAGCCGTTTAACGCCAATACCGTTCAATGAAGCCCAATTTCGCAAAAATTACGTTTAACCGTTAGCCCGTTAGCCGTAGGCGTACGTTACTGGTATCGAGTACGCTTTCGGCTGACTGTTAAACACTGTTAAACACTGTT
>Ga0105048_10003795_pt1 | contig 24698 bp, 17 predicted proteins | sample MAT05_FD_78382 | JGI IMG/M metagenome (GOLD analysis project Ga0105048, IMG submission 78382) | Freshwater microbial communities from Lake Fryxell liftoff mats and glacier meltwater in Antarctica - MAT-05 | ecosystem: Environmental > Aquatic > Freshwater > Ice > Liftoff microbial mat | place... | reverse complement strand
TCGATCAGCAGCAACGAACCGAACCCTTGACTCACGTCCGCAAGCGGCCCGCGCGCGCCGCAAAGATGGGGGCAATTTCGCGAACAGCGACAGTGTAACCCCTCACGTGCGCCTGCATGGTGACGCTACGGCACCGTCGGACAGGGGGTGTTCTGGATCTTCACGTCATCCAGGTTCCACGAGCCGATCGTGAAGACACCGTCCTGGAGGATCTCGTACCCGAAGCGAACCTTGAGGCTCATGTTCTTGTACATGGTGAGATCATGAGACATGAACGTCCACCCGGTGCCCACAGGGGGTGAGTCCTGGATGCCCGGCTGCTCTCCGCTCGTCCACACCTCTTTCCAGGAGGTGCCGTCGAAGACCTCGATCATGTTGCGCATGTAAGGCACGTAGTCGCTGTTGAGCCAGCGATAGTAGGAGAGAATGACCTTGCCCGCCCCTGCCACGTTCACCGAGGGGCTCTCGATGTAATAGGGGGCGTGGGGCACGGGCTGCTCGTTCCCGCCGATCACGACCCCTGCAACCCCGTTGTCGGCAGACGCCGAGTGATCCGTCGCGGGATCCGCGCCGAGCTGGCCGCCGGTGGAGGCCTTGGCGCCTTGGATCTGCCACTCTGGGCCGAGGATCCAGCCCTTGTTGCTGGTGGAGAAATCATCGAAGAAGTAGCTCGTGGGCGGCATCGTCCCGCCGACGCACTGGGCGCTGACGTTGCACGTTTCCCCTCCTGAGCACACGTTGCCGTCTTCGCAGGGCTGGCCGGTGGGGACGGCGGGGAAGCTGCACGTCTGCGCGACCTCGTCGCAGAGGGCGTTCTGGCATTTGTTGGTGGTCACGCAGGTCGGCGTACCGGTGCTGCAGCCGCCGTTGAGCTGACACGTCTCGCCGGTGGTGCAGAAGACCTTGTCGTCGCAGGCCACTCCGACGTTCTTCGCGGCGGTGAGCGTGCATTTGCCGGCGGTGCAGACGTTGGTGGCGCAAAAATTGGTGATGTCGCAGCCGACGCCTTCGTTCTCCGCCACCAGCTCGCAGCCGACGCCCGGCGTGCATTTGCCGGAGCTGCACTCGCTGATCAGCATGCTGCAATTCGTCGCCGCGCCAGCCCCGCAGACCCCGCTGGCCGAGCACGTCTCGCCGGTGGTGCACGGCTCGCCGTCGTCGCACGAGCTCCCGGGGTTGCCGGCGACGATCTCGCACTGCTTCAGCGCTTCGTTGCAGCTCCAGAGGTGGCAGGCGTCGGCCTGCGGGCTCCCGCCGCCGGTGCCGCTGGTGCTCGTCCCGCTGCCGGTGCCGGTGGTGCTCGGCCCGCCGCCGGTACCGGTGGTGCTGGGTCCGCCGCCGGTTCCGCTGGTGCTCGTCCCGCCGCCCGCGCCGCTGGTGCTGGTCGCGCTGCTGGATCCGCTGGATCCGCTGGATTCCGGGCAGACCTTGGCCGTACCGACGCAGGCTCCGGCGACGCACACATCGGTGGTCGTGCAGAACAGGCCGTCGTCACACTTGTCGCCCTCCTTGGCCGCGTCGGCCATCTTCACGCAGACACCCGCCGAGCAGACCCCGAGGCTGCACGCGTCGGCCACGCTCGCGCAATCGGCGGTGGTGGTGCAAGCGCTCCCGCCCTGGCCGCCCATTCCGCTCGACGTGGTGCTCGCCGCCCCGCCCGCGCCGCTGGGCATCACGTCGCCCGGCGCGTTGAGGAGCGAGCAGGCAGAGGCGCCGGTCAGCGCGAGGGAGAGGCCAGCCAAGAAAAGGCGTCGCATTCCCAAGACTCGCAAGGGCGGGAAAGGAAGGCAAGAGGATGGAGCCTGGCGGGCCTGAACGAGCGCATTTCGGTTGATCGTGCCGCGTCGCACGGGCGCCAATTTGCTGAGCGCGGGGGCCCCGGTTGCGGACTCACGGGTCGGCCGCTATCGTGGCCGGCTCCATGTCCAACCGTTTCGAGCTCGTCTCCAATTTCAGCCCCTGTGGAGACCAACCGCGCGCCCTGGAAGAGATCGGCTCCGCCTACGAGCGCGGCGATAAGTTTCAGGTCCTCCTCGGCGTCACCGGCAGCGGCAAGACCTTCACCGCCGCGAAGACGATCGAGACGCTCCAGAAGCCCACGCTCGTCCTCGCCCCCAACAAGACCCTGGCGGCCCAGCTCTACGGGGAGTTTCGCGACCTTTTTCCCAACAACGCCGTCCAGTATTTCGTCAGCTATTACGATTATTACCAGCCCGAGGCCTACGTCCCCTCGAGTGACACGTACATCGAGAAAGACGCGATCATCAACGACGCCATCGATCGGATGCGGCACGCGGCGACGCACGCGCTCCTCTCGCGATCGGACGTGATCATCGTCGCCTCGGTGAGCTGCATCTACGGTATCGGCTCGGCCGAGAGCTATCACGGCCTGCTGATCAAGCTCGAAAAAGGCACGGAGATGCGGCGGGACGAGCTCCTCCGCAAGCTGGTCGACATCCAGTATCAGCGCAACGACGTTGATTTTCACCGCGGCACCTTCCGTGTCCGCGGCGACGTGGTGGAGATTTTCCCGGCCTACGAAGAGTCCCTGGCGATCCGGGTGGAGTTCTTCGGCGACGAGATCGAGGCGATCAAAGAGGTCGATCCGGTGCGCGGCAAGGTCGTGGGCTCGCTCGATCGCTACGCCGTCTACCCCGGCTCCCACTACGTCACCGAGCAGCAGCAGCTCCGCGGCGCCATCGCCAACATCCGCGAAGAGCTGCGGGAGCGGCTCGATTTCTACGACAAAGCCGGCCGTTTCCTCGAGAAGCAGCGGATCGAGCAGCGGACGATGTACGACCTCGAGCTGCTGGAGCAAATGGGCTTCTGCAACGGGATCGAGAACTATTCGCGCCACCTCTCGGGCCGCAAGCCGGGGGAGCCTCCGCCCACGCTCATCGACTATTTCCCCAAAGACTACCTCCTGATCATCGACGAATCCCACCAGACGATTCCGCAGGTCGGGGCGATGTACAAGGGAGATCGGGCGCGCAAGGAGACGCTGGTCGACTACGGCTTTCGCCTGCCGAGCGCGCTCGATAATCGACCGCTCAAGTTCGATGAGTTCGAGGGCCACTACAACCAGGTGATGTTCGTCAGCGCCACGCCCGGCGACTACGAGGTCACGAAGACGCAAGGCGTGGTGGTGGAGCAGATCATCCGCCCGACTGGCCTGCTCGATCCGGTGATCATCATCCGCCCCGTCACTGGCCAGGTCGACGACCTCCTCGTCCGCATCCGCGAGCGCACGGCCCGCGGCGACCGCACCCTCGTGACCACGTTGACCAAGCGCATGGCCGAGGATCTGTCGGAGTATTTCGCCGAGATCGGCGTCCGCTGCCGTTACCTCCACTCCGACATCGACACGATGGAGCGCGTGGAAATCCTCCGCGATCTCCGCCGAGGCGAGTTTGACGTGCTCATCGGCATCAACCTCCTTCGAGAGGGGTTGGACCTGCCGGAGGTCTCGCTCGTCGCCATCCTCGACGCGGACAAAGAGGGCTTCCTCCGCAGCGGGCGCTCGCTGATTCAAACGATCGGTCGCGCCGCGCGTAACGTCGGAGGCGAGGTGATCATGTACGCTGACCGCGAGACGACGGCGATGAAGCTGGCCATCAGCGAGACCAACCGACGCCGGGTGATCCAGCAGGCCTACAACGTCGAGCACGGGATCACGCCGACGACGGTGATCAAGGCGATCATGGACTTCTCGCCGACGTCGGGGAACCGCGATTACTACGCTATCCCCAAGGGCCCGGCCAAGGGCGCGGCCAAGGGCGGCGAGACGATTGACCTCGTCGATCAGATCGAGGCCGTGCGGCAAGAGATGTTCGCCGCCGCAGAGAACCTGGAGTTCGAGAAGGCCGCGCGCCTGCGCGATCAGCTCCGCTTGCTCAAGGGCGAAGGCGACGGGACGGCGGCGGTCATCGCGGCTTCCCTCGGCGGAGGCCCCAAGCCCAAGAAGGGGCCGAAGCGCGGGGAGCCCAAGCCCCCGGGCATGAAGCCGGGTATGCCCGGCAGCGCTAACGCCCGCGGACGCAGCCCCGGGCGGGCTCGATAATCAGGAGGCGCGCTTCCCGCCTCGCGTCAGCTCGGAGACGGCCTGACCGAGGCCCTCGAGGGTGAGCGAGAACATCGGGAAGACGCTGCCAATCGCGTCCACCGTCGGGTGGGAATACTCCCCGATCTTGTCGGGGTTCAGCCACACCGAGCGCTCGAAGTGCTCCCGCAGGGCCATGAGCCAGGCGAGCCCGGGGACCCGGCCTTCTTCGCCGTAGCCGGGCGCGCCCAGGAGCTCGTAAGGGGCCATCGAGGCGTCGCCGATCATGATCAGCTTATAGTGCTTGCCACACTCGTGGATGATGTCCCGGACCGGGACCGGATCCGAGAAGCCTTCGGTCTTGTAGACCTTGCCGTAAACGCAGTTGTGAAAGTAATAGGTGCGCAGCTCGCGCCAGTGCGTCGCGCGCTTGGCGGCGCTGAAGACCTGGGACATCAGCTGAGCGTACGGGTCCATCGTCCCGCCCACATCCATCATCAGGATAACGCGGGTGTTGGGCCGCCGCGGAGGGCGGGTGACGATCGTGAGCTCGCCCCCGTCCTTGGCCGTGGCGTCGATGGTGCTTTCGATGTCGAGCTCGCGCTCTGTCCCCTCGCGGGCGAAGGCGCGGAGCTTGCGCAAAGCGACCTCGATCTGGCGGATATCGAGGAAGAGATCGCTGCGGTACTGCTTGTATTTGCGCGCGTCCGCCGTCCGCATCGCCCCGCCGCGCCCGCCGCCGGAAGAGCCGACGCTGATGCCGTTGGGGTTGACCCCGCCCGTGCCGAACGGCGAGGTGCCGCCCGTACCGATCCAGCGGTTGCCGCCGTCGTGGCGCTCTTTTTGCTGCTTCAGGCGCTCTTCGAATTGCTTCAGCACCTCTTCCAGATCGAGCTTCTCGATGCCGTCGCGCTCCTCCGGGGAGAGGTCGCGCATCTGGATCGGGTTCTTGAGCCAGTCGAGGAGGTCTTCGGCGATCTTCTTGGCGTCGAGCGCCACGCCGCGGAAATGGTGGGCGAAGACGAGATCGAAGTCGTCGAGGTGCGCCTCGGAGTGGATCAGGAGCGCCCGCGCGACATGATAGAACCCCTCGAGCGAGGACTCGTGCAGCTCCGCCGAGAGGGCCCGGGCGAGGGCCACGGCCTCCTGCGTCCCGACTGGCACCTTGCGCGCCCGGAGCTCGAAGAGGAAATCGACGAACATGAGGCCTCCTCGTGACTGACTACGACCGGAATTTACGGCCGCCGGCGAGCTGGTCGGCCAGCGCCGCGAGATCCTGCTCTTTCTTGAGCAGGGCGCCGAGGAAGGGGAGAGAGCCGTCGAGCTTCACCTCGGCCACCCCGGCGCGCTTCAAGACCGCGATCCAGTCGATGAGCTCGCTCGTCGAGGGGCGCTTGCGCAGGCGGGTGTTGCCGCGGATATCGTAGAAGATCTTCATCGTCTGGTCGAGCAGCGTCCGATCGAGGTCCGGGTGGTGGACATCAATGATCCGCTTCATGAACGCCGGCTCGGGGAAATCGATGAAGTGGAAGACGCAGCGGCGGAGGAAGGCGTCGGGCAGCTCTTTCTCGTTGTTGCTGGTGATGATTACCACCGGTCGTTCGGTGGCGACGATCTCGTCGCCCGTCTCGGCGACGCGGAAGCGCATGCGGTCGAGCTCGTGGAGGAGATCGTTGGGGAACTCGAGATCGGCCTTGTCGACCTCGTCGATCAAGAGCACCACCCGCTTCGGCTCTTTCAGCGCGCGACCGAGCGGACCGAGGTGGATGTAACGGCGGATGTCGCGCACGTCGCCGTCGCCGAAGCGGGAGTCGTAGAGGCGCTGGACCGTGTCGTAGACGTAGAGCCCGTCCTGCGCCCGCGTGGTGCTCTTGACGTTCCAGGTGAGGAGCTCTGCGCCGAGCGAGGCCGAGACGGCCTCGGCGAGCAAGGTCTTGCCGGTGCCGGGCTCGCCCTTGATCAAGAGCGGGCGCTCGAGCGCGAGGGCGCAGTTGACCGCGGCTTCAAGCGCGTCGTTGGTGAGGTAGCTGTCGGTGCCGCGAAAGCGGCGGAAGGGCGTCATGGGCGGCGACGGTAGCATTTCGCGACCTTGGCGCGAACGCCGACCGCGTGCGCCAAGCGAGGTCTGGCACGCGCTGTGCGGAGGCGAGCGTCGACGGCCGCAGGAGGTCGAGGAGGAACGTATGCCGAGCCATGGGTATGTAGCGGTCGTCGGGATCGACTTTTCCGACATGAGCAACAAGGCGATGGACCAGGCGCTCGAGGTCACGAGCCTTCGCGCGGGCGAGGTTCACGCTGTGTATGTCGAGTCGGAGCTGCCGATGGACCCGGGGTTTCTCGGCGCCTTCCAGGCCGCGCTCCCGGCCGAAGAGCTGCTCGAGAGCGTGCGCAAGCGGGCGGCCGAGCGGCTCAAGGCGGTGCAGACGCTGCATGGCAAGCTCGCGGTGAAGCGCGTCATCGTCCATGTGCGGAGGGGCTCGGCGGCCGACGAAATCGCGCAGCTCGCCGCGGATCTCGACGCGGATCTCGTGGTCGTCGGCTCGCACGGGCGGCGCGGCGTCTCGCGCCTGGTGCTCGGATCAGTCGCCGAGCGCGTCAGCCGCCTCGCGCGCTGCCCGGTGTGGATCATCCGCCCGAAGGCCCACGACGCGAGCGAGCGTATCCCCGAGATCGAGCCGGCCTGCCCCGAATGCTTGAAGCACCGCGCGGCGACGAGCGGGGCGGAGCTCTGGTGCGCTCGGCACTCCGAGCACCACATCCGCGCTCACGGGTTCAGGTACGTGACCGACAGCATGATTGACGGCTCGGCTCAGCCCTACGAGTCCACGCCCGAGCGCGGCGCTTGAGCGAAGCGAGGGTGGGGCGATTCTGCCGCTCCTGAGGCGGAATTGCCGCCCACGGGGGGCCGTCAGCTCTCTTTGAGATCGCCGAAGCCGCCGCGGGGCCGCGCGGCGGTCTTGCCGGCTAGACCGTATTCGTGCAGGCGATACTGGATCGTCCGCACGCTGATATCGAGCATCTCTGCCGCCTTTGTCGTCGAGCCGTTCGTCGCCTCCAGCGTCGTCAGGATGGCGTAGCGCTCGACCTCGGCCATCGTTGCGCCGGGGACGCGGAGCGCGTTCTTGGGTGCGGGGGCGACATCGACCGGGAGATCGTCGCCGACGATCATCGAGCCCCCGCAGAGCACCACGGCGCGCTCGATCGCGTTCTCCAGCTCGCGCACGTTCCCGGGCCAGCGGTGGGCGATGATCTTGGCGCGCGCGCCCTCATCGAAGCCCTCGACGCGCTTCCGGTTCTCCTGGGCGAAGCGGCGGAGGAAGTGGTCGGCGAGCACGAGCACGTCGCTCCCGCGGAGGCGCAGCGGCGGCATCTCGATGTGGACGACGTTGAGGCGGTAGTAGAGGTCCTCGCGGAAGCGGCCCTGGCGCACGTCCTCGGCGAGGTCGCGGTTGGTCGCGGCGATCAGGCGCACGTCGACCTCGACCGTCTCGTTACCGCCGACCCGCTCGAAGGCGCGCTCTTGGAGCACGTGAAGCAGCTTCACCTGCGTGGCCGCGGGGATCTCGCCGACCTCGTCGAGGAAGAGGGTGCCGCCTTGGGCCTGCTCGAAGCGGCCGGCGCGGCGGCGATCGGCGCCGGTGAACGCGCCCTTCTCGTGGCCGAAGAGCTCGCTCTCGAGGAGCGACTCGGCGAGCGCGGCGCAGTGGAGCGTGATCAACGGCGCGGCCGCGCGCGGGCTCTTCTTGTGGATCGCGCGGGCGAGCTCGCCCTTGCCGGTGCCGCTCTCGCCGGTGATGAGCACGGTCGCGCGCGCCGCGGCGACCTGGCGGGCGACGCGGTAGACCTTCTGCATCGCAGGGCTCGCGCCGATCAGGCCCTCGACGCCTTCGCCGTCGCGCTCGCGGAGCTGGCGGCGCAGGTTCTCCGCCTCGACCTTGAGATCACGCCGAGCGAGAGAGCGCTCGATCGACAGCGCGAGCGCGTCGAAGTCGACGGGCTTGGTGATGTAGTCCTCGGCGCCCGCGCGCATCGCCGTCACGGCCGAGGTGAGGTCGCCGAACGCCGTCACCATGATCACCGGGAGGTCGACGTCCTGCGCGCGCAGGCGCTTCAGGAGCTCGACGCCATCCATGCGCGGCATCTTGAGATCCGTCACCACGAGGTCCGGCGGGCGATCGCCGGCGATCGCCAGCGCCGCGATGCCGTCGTCGGCGACGTCGACGTCGTAGCCGTCCTGGCGGAGCAGCTTCTCGAGCCCCGAACGGGCGTTCGGCTCGTCGTCGACCACGAGGATACGAGCCCGGAATTTCAGCTTGTTTTCAGCCATGGGGAGCGCTTCTCACGTCGCCGTCGACGAGCTGGGAACGGAGGGGGAGGGTGATCCGGAAGACGGTGTGACCGGGCTGGCTCTCGACGTCGATCGAGCCTTCGTGGTCGGTGACGATGCGATGAACGATGGCGAGGCCGAGCCCGGTACCCGCGGGCTTGGTCGAGAAGAACGGATCGAAGATCGGCGCGTCGGGGCTCGGCAAGCCCGGCCCGTCGTCCTCGATCTCGATCACCGCATGACGAGGCTTGCGCCGCGCGCGGAGCGTCACGGTGCCGCCCCCGGGATCGAGGGCCTCCACCGCGTTTCGCATCAAGTTGAGGAGCACTTGCTCCATCTTTGCGGCGTCGATTTCGACGAGGAAATCCGTCGACGGGTGCTCGCATTTCAAGGTGATCTTCCCGGCCGAGTTCGGTGACGCGGCCATCGGGAGGACGCGATCGCAGAGCGCGCGCAAGCTCGTCGGCTTGAGGTCGAGGGGCCTGGGCCGCGCGAAGTCGAGGAACTCGCTCACCAGCGCGCCGAGGCGCTTGATCTCCTCGCGGATCACCTGGACGGCCTCGAGCGTGTCGTCGCTCGCGGCGGTCTTGCGCAGGGCGCGCTCGAGGAACGTGATGTGGAGCTGCGCGCCGTTGAGCGGGTTGCGGATCTCGTGCGCCAGGCCGGCGGCGAGCGTGCCGACGGCGGCGAGCTTCTCGCTCTGCCGAACGCGGGCGCCGAGCGCGTTCTCGTGGGTCACGTCGCGGCCGATGGCGAAGAGCACGACCTCGTCCGGCTCGCCCTCCGAGGGCGCGTAGGCGAGCTGCCAGCGCACGTCGCGGAGCTTGCCGGCGCGGGTGCGCACCGCGACCTCGATCACGTCGCGAGCCATCGGCGCGCCCCGCACGGCCGCCGTGAGCGCGGGGATCTGCTCCTCGTGGAGATCGGCGTCGAAGAGCGAGGCGACGAAGGGCAGGCTCAGCATCTCATCGCGGGCGAAGCCGGTGACGCGCTCGGCCTCGCGGTTGAAGAGCTTGATCCTCGCGTCGACGTCGAGGCCGACGATCAGCACGCGCGAGAGCTCCACCGCGTTGACGTAGCGGTGCTCGGTGCGCCGGAGCGAGCGCTGGGCCGCGTGCTTCTCCTCGCGCTCGATGTTCTGGAGCCGCGCCGCATAGTCGTCGCGGTAGGTCTCGAGCATGATCGCCAGCTCGAGATCCAGCGCCCGGGAGATGGCCTCGCGCGCGCGGTGGCCCTCGGCGCCCATCGTCTCTTCGGCGATCCGCTCCAGCGAGACGCGGATCAGCGCCATCGCGGTGAACATGTAGCGTTGCGGGAGGCCGATCCTCACGTGGATCCGCCCGATCTTCGCCGTCTCCTCGAAGTAGGCTTCGTCGCGGTGCGCGGAGCAGACGCGCTCCATCCAGCGCACGAGCGAGCTTTGCAGGCGGCTTATCTGCGCCTCGCCCGTGAAGACCGCGTGGGCGTCCTCGTGCTCGCGAATCCGGTCGTAGAACTCCGCGGCGATGCGCTGGAAATGCGGCGCAGCGTGAGGCTTCAGGAGCGCGAGGAGGCGCTCGTCCTCCTCGGCAAAGCGTACGTAGCGCTTCATCTCCTCAAACACCGATTCGGGGATCACGGCCGGACGATACCACCGCCCGGGCGCTTGCACGCTCCAGGCCGCGCGGCGCGGGTCGCGGGGGAGCGCCGCGCCGAGGGCGGGTGGAGGGGCGCGGCGCAGGGGCTGCGTCTTCAGTGCAAGGGCTGCGTCAGATCCGGGAGCACCGCAGGTCTGGCGCTCACAAGGGCGCCTTCATTGGCCGCGAGGAGCGGTGTGCGAAGCATGCCTGTCCCCAGGCACGGTGAGCAAGTCACATCCAGTCGCGCATCAGGTACGCCGCCCACGACGCCGCCTTCATCCAGAGCGGCCGCTTCAGCCAGCGCTCCGAGGTGATCTCCTCGCAGTGCGCAAAGTCTTCTTCGAACATCTGCTCGAGGGACGCGGCGAACTCGCGGCCCTTGATGATGGCGTTGATCTCCAGGTTCATCCGGAGCGACTGGTAGTCGAGGTTCGATGAGCCGACCGTCGACCAGAGCCCGTCGATCGTCGCCGTCTTCGCGTGGAGCACGCGCCCGCGCCACTCGAACAGGCGCGCGCCGGCCTTGAGGAGGATCTCGTAGATCGATCGCGAGGCGTAGAGCACGGCCGGCACGTCGGTCGTGCCGGCGACCATGATCCGCACGTCGACCCCGCGCTTGGCCGCCTCTCCGAGCTCGCGGAGGATGCGGATCGTCGGCAAAAAATAGGGGTTGGTGATGAAGATGCGCTCGCGCGCGGCGCGGATCGCGCCGAGGTACGCGAGGCGGATCGAGTGGCGTCCGTGGCGCTCTTCGCTGGTGAGCACGTGGACGCCCGGGTCGGGCGAGCGGCGGTCGCCGCCGTAGCGCATGACGTCCACGGGCGCCCCGCCGCCGCGGCGCCAGGTGCGGAGGAAGAAGTACTCGAGCTCGGTCGCCGCCGGCCCTTCGATGCGGAGGTGGGTGTCGCGAAAATCCGCGCCGCCGTCTTCCCAGGGCGCGTAGTCGTCGGCGATGTTGAGGCCGCCGGTGAAGCCGACGCTGCTGTCGACGATCAGCGTCTTCTTGTGGTCGCGCCGGGTGAGCCGCCCGATGATCTCGCGCCGCTTCCCGGTGAAGCGCAGCGGATGAAACGCGAGCGTGCGCGCCCCAGCGCGGTGGAGGCGATCGAGCATCCCGCTCGCGACCGACGAGCCCCACGCGTCGTAGAGCAGGTTGACCTCGACCCCGTCGCGCGCGCGCGCGGCGAGCGCCTCGGCGAACTGCGTCCCGACGCGATCCGAGCGCAGAATATACGTCTCGATGCAGATGGTGCGCTTGGCCTGGGCGATCGCCGCGAGCATCGCCGGGAAGGCCTGCCTCCCGTCCTTGAGGAGCGCGAGTTTGTGGCTCCCGACCGTGATCTCGGCGAAGGGGCGGCGCTGGGGAAAGAGATCGGTGGGATTCAAGGTAACGGAGGGGGCGAACGAGTCGGCCGCCTATGTAGCCTGCTGGATCGGCCCCGGCGAGCCCGGACCGTCGTCGACGCTCGTTTCCGCGCGTATTGGCACGCGACGTGAAAGCGCCTAGGTTCGCGGGTGCGAAGGGTCGGCGTCGCCAGAGAGGCGGCCACACGACCGGAAAGGCCGTATCGCCATGGATCGGATTCTCGTCGGATTGGACGCGTCACCTCGAGCCGCCGGGACTCTCCAGACCGCAGTGGAGCTCGCCCGCCGCCTCGGCGGTAAGATCCTCCTCTTTCGCGCCGTCGGTATCCCGGTCGGTATTCCTCACGAGGCGTACTCGATGTCGCCGGCCTCGCTGGCCGACCTCCTCGAAACGGAGGCCAGGCAGTACCTCGAGCAGACGGCCGCCAAGGTGCCGCCCGAGCTGCTCCTGGGGACGGTGGTCGGCGTGGGCACGCCCTGGCAGGCGGTGTGCACCGCGGCGGATCACAACAGCATCGATATCATCGTGATCGGCTCTCACGGCTACGGCGGCATCGATCGGCTGATCGGGACGACGGCGTCGAAGATTGTCAATCACGCGAAGCAGTCCGTCTTCGTGGTGCGGCATCACCTGGATCACGAGGCGCCGCTGACCTGAGAGCGACCTGGCCCGCGATCCTTGCGGTAATCCAGCGGTAAGGTTAGGGTGCGCGGATCCGCACCCGCTCCCCGCTGCTCGTCTGCGCGTTCACGATCGCCTCAAGCTGGGCCGGTGCGGCGAGGGCAGAGCCAGGCGCGGTGGCGCCCAACCCACCTTCCGCGCCCGCCGCGAGCGCCGCGAAGCAGGCGTCGGCGCTGCTTGCGAGCGCCCCAATCCGCCTCGTCCCGCGCGAGATCGAGCCGGATCTGGTCTGGGACCCGAAGTGGGCCCGCATGCGCTTTCCCGAGCTCGTCGGGACAGGGATCATCGCCGCGGGCGCGCTCCCTTTCGCCGTCATTCCCTCGCTGGGCAGCGCGCTTAGGACCCCGAGCTCGTTCGACGAGTCTGCGCGCAACGCCCTTCGCCTTCATTCAAGCACCGCGCGCAACACCGCGCGTGACGTGAGTGATCTGCTCCTCACGGTGAGCATCACCTATCCATTCTTCGTCGACGCCCTGGCCGCGGCGTACTTGAAGCACAGCAGCTCCGACGTCGCCTCGCAGATGGTGCAGATGGATCTGGAGGCGATCGCGGTCAACGCGTTCCTGAGCTCGATGATCTCCAACCTCATCGGTCGGGAGCGGCCTTATGGTCGCCTCTGCAGCGCTGACCCCGCGAAACAGAGCTTCGACTGCTCGAGCACCAGCCGCAACCGGAGCTTCTTCAGCGGCCACTCGTCGACGTCGTTCACCTCGGCCGGGCTGGTCTGCTCGCATCACATGCACTTGAAGCTGTTCGGGGGCGGGGCGGCGGACGCGCTCGCCTGCGCGACCAGCCTGCTCGCGGCGGGGACGACCGCGTCGCTGCGCGTCCTCGCCGATCAACACTACGCCACAGATGTCCTCGTCGGGTCCGCGGTCGGCGCGGCCATGGGCTTTGGGCTCCCCTGGCTCCTTCATTATCGCGGCGGGGGGACGCTCCTCCCTGGCTCGACGTCGGCGCGCCCCGGCGCCGTGACCTGGACGCTCGCCCCGGGGCCGCTCGGCGGCGCCGTGTTCGGCACGTTTTGAAGGCGTCAGCGATGCGTGGACGATGGCGGAAGGCGCTCGGGATCGCGACGATGGCGGCGCTCGTTACCGCCTCCGGGGCAGCGCGCGCCCAGACCGCCACCGGCGCCGAGGCCTCTTCTTCAGCGCCCGCCAGGACAGGCGCCGCCGAGCTCGGCAGGGACGCCTACTGGGCGCTGGGGGTGAGCCGCTTCTTCGTCTCGTCGACCGTCGACGCGGGCTATCTCTACTTCCGCCCTCAGCTCGCGATTGGCTACGGGAGGCCGCACATTTCCTGGGTCGGTGCCGAGATCTATCCGTCGGTCAGCAACGGGAACGTCGCCGAATACGCCGGGCTCCGCGCGGCGCTCCCTTACGTGGATGTTCGCCTTGGCGCCCGTTACCTCTTCACGTTCGGCCGCCACTTTCTCCAGCCGCGCGCCTCCTACACCCGTGACGACATCGACGCTCGCACCGGTCCTCCCACCCGCTATCTCGCCCTCAACGCCGAGGTCACGTTCTCCATGCCGCTGCCGGTCGGGAGCCTCTTTGGCATCGTCGGGGCGACTGGCAACTTCGGTGTCCCCAAGGGCCTGTATGTGTTCGACGAGACCTATCGTACGGTGATGAAGCCCCCCTTCATCGCTCGCGGGCGCCTCGGGTACGCCGGGACGATCGGGGACCTCACGCTCGGAGGGTTCGGCGAGGTGATCGAGAACGCGGCGCGGGACCAGACGGTCTTCCGCATCGGCCCGACCGCAGGGCTCCAGATCAGCGATCACCTCGATCTGTTCGCGACCTTTGCCTTCGTGGTCGAGGGCCTGGACAGAGCTGGACTCGCCGGCGGCGATCTCGGGACGCTCGGGGTCCGCTACCGCTGGGCGAGCGGCGAGGCCGTTCCGGTGTACATGATCCCCTAGCGCGGCGCTTCCAGCGGGGGAGCCTGCGTCATTCCTTCAATTCATCGTGCCGAGCTCTGACGAAAATAGCCCTGGATCGCCGACCGCCGGGGCCGCGCGCGTGCTCGCCGGGCTGAGCCCAGTGAACCGCGCTGCCGCGGGCGCCTTCGTCACCCTCGCGGCGGTGATGGCGGGCCACGCGCTCCTCGAGACGGCGCGCGACGCGCTCTTTCTCGCCCGGCTGCCCGTCGCGCACCTGCCGTGGGTCTACCTCGCTGTCACGCTCGGCGTGGTCGGTGTGGCGCGCGCGCAGCAAGCGTTCGCGCGGTTCCCGAGCCGGCGCGTGCTCGCGGTGATGCTCGGCTCTGCCGCGGTCGTGACCTTCGGCTTCTGGACGGCGTTCGGGTGGACGCGGAGCCCGCTGGTCCTCTACGGCCTCTACGTGTGGGTCGGGCTCTACGCGACCACCATCGTCACGCAGTTCTGGCTCGTCGTCAGCGAGCTCTACACGATCACCCAGGCCAAGCGCGTCTACGCGTTCATCGGCGCCGGCGGCGTCCTCGGGGCGGTCGCGGGGTCGGCCGCGGCGCGCGCGATCACGGCGTGGACCGAGCCTCGGCACCTCGTGCTCGCGGCGTGCGCGCCGCTCGTCGCGAGCGCCGCCGCGTCGATCGTGGCGCTCGCACGCGGCGCCGAGCCCGACGTGGAGGCCGCACCGCGGGGCGCGGCCCGGCGCGAGGACCGCGAGATCCTCCCCCGCGATCCGTACGTGGTGCGGTTGACGCTGCTCGTGCTGGTGACCACCGTCGCCCTGACCGGGGTCAACTACCTCTTCAACAGCGCCGTCGTGCACCACGTCGAGCCCGCGAAGCTCGGGAAGTTCTTCGCCACCCTCAACGTCGTGGAGAACGGGCTCGCCCTCGTCGCGCAGATCTTCCTGGTCCCGTGGCTCCTGCGGGTGCTCAGCGTCAGCCGCGCGCTCACCATTCTCCCGGGCCTGTTCATCGTTGGCGCGCTCGGCGTCGCCCTCGGCGGCGGGCTGCTGCCGGCGCTGATCCTCGTCGGCTCCGACGGGGCGCTGCGCTACTCGCTCCACAACACCGGACTCGAGCTGCTCTACGTGCCGATCGCGCGCGAGGCGCGCGGGGGCGCCAAGCGGCTCGCGGACATCTTCGGCCGCCGCGGCGGCCAGGTCGTCGGCTCGCTGGCGATCCTCGCCGTCCTTGCGCAGAGCGGCGCACAGACGATCCTCGCCGCCGGGATCACCGCCCTCGCGGTCGTGTGGATCGCGCTCGCGCTCGACATCAAGCGCCACTACCTCGACGTCTTCCGGACCAAGCTCAAGCGGGGCGGGCTCGAGCCGCACGTCGAGCTCCCGCCGCTCGATCTCGTGTCGCTCGAGATCCTGATCGCCGCGCTGAGCTCCAGCGATGACGCCGAGGTGCTGGGGGCGCTGGATCTCCTCGAAGCGGAGGATCGCGCGCGCCTCGTGCCCACGCTGATCCTCTATCACCCGTCGCGCGAGGTCGTGCTCCGCGCCCTGACGATCTTCGAGACCTCGCGGAGGCAGGACTTCATCGTGATCGCCGATCGCTTGCTCGCGCACGCCGACGCCGAGGTGCGCGCCGCGGCGCTCCGCGCGCGCTCGGTCGTGAAGCCGGAGGTGGCCGTGCTCCGCGCCGCGCTCGCCGACTCGAGCGAGGCCGTGCGCGCGACCGCGCTCGTCGGCCTGGCCTACCCCGGCGTGCCCGAGGCGAAGACGGCCCAACGAGAGCTCGAAGCGCTGGCGCGGGAGGGGTCGTTGCCTGCGCAGCTCGCCATTGCCCGCGCGCTGCGCGATCGCCCCGGCGCCGCGCTCGACGAGGTGCTGGCGATCCTCGCCGAGTCGGAGGACGCAGCGTTGCAGTGCGAGGCGGCCGCGGCGATCGAGCGCGCCGCGAACCCTCGGTTCCTCCCCTTGCTGCTGGCGATGCTCCCCAAGCGTCGCGTCCGCAGCGTCGCTCGCGCCGCCTTCGCCGCGATGGGGCGCGAGGGCCTCGCCTTCCTCGCGCGCGGCCTCGCCGACCTCGCGCTGCCGGCGGCGACGCGTCGCTACATCCCGCGCACGTTGAGCTATTTCCGCGCGCGCGACGCCGCGCCCATCCTGCTGAGTCACTTGCTCGAAGAGCCCGACGGCCTCGTCCGCTTCCAGATGATGCGCGCCCTGGGGCGGATCCGAGCGCGGAGCCCCAGCGTCCGCCTCGACGCGAGGACGCTCGCCGCGGTCATCGAGCGCACCGTCGCCGGCACGTTCCAGCTGATCGCGTGGCGGGTCGCGCTCTCGCGCGGCATCGACGCGGACGCCGCGCGGGGGACCGCCGGCAGCGAGCTGCTCGACGCGATCCTCCGCGATCGGCAGGGCAAAGCGATCGAGCGCATCTTCCGCCTGCTCGGCCTCGCGCACCCCGGCGAAGACTTCAAGCGCATGTACCTCGGCCTTCAGATCAAGGATCCCGCGATGCGCTCCAGCAGCCGCGAGCTGCTCGAGCACACGCTGGATCAGCCCCTGCGCGGCGCCGTCCTCGCGCTGATCGACGACCTCCCCGATGCCGAGCGCCTCACCGAGGCCATGCCTTCCCGCGATCTCGAGCTGCTCCCGTACGAGGCGCTGCTCGGCGCGCTGCTCGACAGCGGCGGCGAGACGCTCCAGTGCTTCGCCGCGTACCACGTGGGCGAGCTGGGCCTGACGCAGCTCCGGCCGCAGCTCGAGCAGATCCTCGCGTCGGGATCCGACTTCACCGCCAGCGTCGTCCGGCGCGCGATCGACCTGCTCGACGATCCCGAGCGCGAGGTGATCCACAGTGTCCGACCCGAGTAAGAGCCATTTTTTCGGCGCGATCGATCGCGTCCTTTACCTGCGCACGCTGCCGCTCTTCGGGACGCTCCCGTCCGACGAGCTCGCCCTCCTCGCGACCTACACGACCGAGCGCCAGTTCGAGCCCGGCGCGCTGCTGGCCACCCAGGATGGCTGTGTCGAGTCGATCCATCTCCTCGTCGACGGCGGCGTCCGCACCAGCCGCGGAGGCGCCCCGATCGGCGTCTTCGGGCCGCGCGACACGGTCGGCGTGCTCGGCCTCCTCGCCCGCGCTGACGAGGGGATCGAGGTCATCGCCGTCACGGCGACGCGCACCCTCGAGATCGGCGCCGAGGCGCTGCTCGACCTCTTCGAAGATCACTTCTCCATCCTTCAGCACGTGCTCCGCGGCGTCGCCGAGCTCGCGCTCGAGAAGCGCAAACAGCGGCTGCTCGCGGGCGCCCCCGAGTCCGCCGAGGCGCCCTCGCAATCGCAGGCGCGCCCGCTCGATTTCGTCGAGCGGATCTTCTTCCTGCGGCGCGCGCTGCCGCCCGGGTTCAGCAGCGTCGCGGCGCTCGCGGGGATCGCCCGCCGCGCGACCGAGCTCCGGATGGAGCCCGGCGAGCTCCTCTGGAATCAAGGCGACCCGGCCGACGCCATCGTGATCCCGGTGCGCGGCACGATCGCCTGTGTCGTCGACGGCGGCGCCCATCGCTTCCGCTTTGGCCTCGGGGTGTTCGTCGCCTCGAGCGAGGCGCTGGCCGGCGCGCTCCACTGGTACGAGGCGCGCGCCGAGTCCCCCCTGCTCGCCCTCCGCGTCGCGGTGGAGGATCTCGTCGACGTCTTCGACGACCACTTCGAGCTGGCGATGGAGATGCTCGCCCTGATGGCGCGCGATCTCCTCGCGATCGAGGCGAAGCCCGACGCCGATCCGGCGTGACTACGCGCTCTTCGCTCCGTTGCTGCTCGGGGCGGCCTCGCCGTCCTTCGCGGCGCCGTTCTTCGCGGCGTCCTCGGAGTCGCGCGTGCGCTCCTGGAACTTCTTGCCGATCGACCACACGAGCCCGAGCCACACGAGGATGAGCGCCATGTTCACCATCGCGAAATGCTTCGGGCCCATGGCGAGCTTCGTTCCGACCCAGACCACCACCGCCGACATCACGTCCCCGCTCCGCACGAACACCGTGTCGATCGCCGCCTTGGCGTTGTACTTGGCCTCGCGCGAGAGGGGCAGGAACAGCATCTGCTTCGCGGTGTTCTGCAGGCTGTAATCGACGCTGTTCTCGGCGATCTTCACGGCCTTCACCAGGTAGAGCAGGGGGAGGAACGCCATCGTCGTGTAGCCGCCGAATGCGATCACCGGCATCACCAGGAGCGCCGCGCGCATGCCGAGGAACTTGAACACGCGCGACACGAAGAAGAGCTGGAGCCCCGCGCCGACGACGTTGACCCAGAAGAAAAAGTTGCCCTTGAAGACGCCGATGATCTCCTTCTCGGCGAGCCCGCCGGCCGTCCCCTCGGCGATCTGCCGGGCGGCGTCGGCGAGCAGCGTCTTGTCGAGGACGTACTCGCCGGTCGAGTTCACCCAGTTGAGCAGGAGCGCGAGCGCCGCGATCTGCAGCAGGTAGCGGTCCCGCCCGATCAGCGTGAAGCCCCCCGTCCCGCCGACCGGCTTCTCCGGGGCCTGGGCCTCGAGCTTCGCGCGGCTGGACTCCCGCGCGTCGATGATCCGGATCAGCGCGGCGCAGCTCAGGATCACGCCGCTGGCGACCAGCATCATCCAGGAGGTGCCGAGCGGCACGAAGAGCTTCTCCGCGAGCTTCGCCCCGAAGATCGCGCCGAGCGAGCTCCCGACGCCGACGATCGCGAAGAGGCGCTTGCCTTGCTCCTGCGTATAGACGTCGTTGGCGAAGGACCAGAACTGGGCGATGACGGTGAGGCTGAAGCACCCGACCCAGAGATAGAAGGGCACGCCGAGCGGCACGTGCAGCCGGTCCAGGAAGGCGAAGAGGACCAGGTTCGAGGCGAAGAACAGCGACGAGATCGTCAATAGGAGGAGCCGGCCGTAGCGCTTCGCGAGCCACGCGTAGGCATGCACGACGCCGACGAGGAGCACCGCCTGCCCAGCAGAAGAGTAGCTCTTGAGCTCGGCGCCTCCCGCGACGGCGAGGATGAGCGGCTCGCGTACCGTCTTCAGCAGGTAGTACGCAGTCAGCAGCAGGAAGACATCGAGAGTGAGGAGAAGTACGGTGATCGCCTCGCCCGCGCGAACCTCAGTGAAGATACCGAGCAGTCGTTCGATGAGCCCCAGCTTGGGGCCGGAAGGTTTGGAAGCTTCGTCGTTCACCGTCATGTCGTTCGGGCTTGCTTTTGTGAGGCGTTATGCCTCGGATGCCCTTCCTGGCGAGGATCACTCTGTCGGAGATCCGAGCTTTCGACTACCGTCAAATCCTTGTTTGCGACCGCGATGACGACCGACGCGCAATCGACGTGTTCATTTTGCGAGGCGCCCAGAGGGTGAAGCGATTCATTCGGCCCGCGCTCGTCGCCGCCGCGTTCGCGGCGCTCACGCCGTCTTTCTCCTCCGCTGCGGAGCCTCCTGCGGCCACCGCGCCTCCGCCGCCTATGGCCGCTCCGACGGCCGCGCCGTCACCGCGGCGAGCCCTCCCCGACTACGACGGGAGGCCGCCCGAGGCGACGACCGCGGGCGAGGCGCTGCTCTGGGTCCCGCGGGTGATCTTGTTTCCTGTGCACGAGGTCTACGAGCTCGCGGTTCGCTGGCCGCTCGGCGCGCTCACCGTCGCCGCCGAGAGCGGCAAATGGGCCGAGGTCCTCAAGGACGTCTTCACGTTCGGCCCGAACAACAACATCGGCGTCGTGCCCACCGCGCTGCTCGATTTTGGCTTCCGCACCAGCGTCGGCGTCTATGCGTTCTACGACGACTTCCTCGTCAAGGACAACGCGCTCCGCCTCCACGCGGGCTTCGGCGGTACCGACTGGCTCCGTCTCACCATCGCCGATCGCATCCCCCTCGGCAAAAGCGCGTACCTCAAGATCCGCGGCGAAGCCTCGCGCCGGCCGGACTTTTTCTTCTTCGGGATCGGCCCCACGTCCCGCCGCGAAGACCGCTCCCGCTACGGGGCCGACTGGCTCGACGGCAGCGCGACGTTTCACGCGGTGCTCCCCACCCGGCTCACCGCCGACGTCTACATGGGCGTCAAGACAGCCTCTTTCTACGACCGGCACTGCTGCGGGCATCACAGCGTCCACGGGAGCGCGGCGCTCGACGCCTTGCCGGTGCCGACGGCGTTCGACGACGGCTATACCGGCTTCCGCAGCGGCGTGAAGCTCGCGTTCGACACGCGCCGCCCGCGCCCCGAGCCGGGCAGCGGCGTGCGCCTGGAGGGCAATATCGGCTACGGGGCGGACCTGCGCGCCCCCCAGGTCTCGAGCTGGGTGAAGTACGGCGGCGCGATCGGCGGCTTCGTCGACGTCACCGGGCACAACCACGTGCTCAGCCTCGCGGCCACCGCGCTCTTCGTCGATCCCCTCAAAGACGAGCCGATCCCGTTCGTCGAGCTCGTCCCGCTCGGCGGCGTCAACCCGATGGGCGGCTTCCGCGACGGCTGCCTCCTCGGCCGGAGCGCCGCCGTCGCGACCTTCGAGTACCGCTACCCGATCTGGGCCTTCCTCGACGGCTCGGCGCAATTTGCCGTCGGCAACGTCTTCAACGAGCACCTCGCCGGGCTCGAGCCGAAGAACCTCCGCTTCTCGTTCGACTTCGGCGTTCGCATGGCCGGCGAGCGCGACAACTCGTTCAGCATCCTCGTGGGCGCCGGCAGCGAGACCTTCGGCCAGGGAGCGCACCTGAACGAGGCGCGGCTCCTGCTGGGCGCGACGAGCGGCTTTTGAGAATTCGTAGCGCGAGCCACCCGCGGACACTCCCCATGACGCACCTTCGACTCTCCTTTGCGCACTCGGTCGCTCGCTTCGCCGCGGTCTCCGCGCTCGCGCTCGGCGCCGCCGCCTGCGCCTCGCAGCCACGGCGCTTCCCGCTGCGCGAGCCGCTGTGGAAAGACACCGATCTCCTCTCGGTCCGGCTCCCGTGCCGCGCCGATCCGACGCCGAAGGATCCCAAGCACATCTCCTGCGCTCCGGAAGCGTACGTGTCGTCGTTCGCCTGGGACGCCGCTGACAACACCCTCTTCCACCCCATCACCAGCGCTCTCGCCGTCGATCTGGGCGGCGAGGCGGCCAATGCCAACAGCCTCGATGAGGTCGCCGACTCGGCCTGGTTTACCAACCGGCTCGGCCGACACCCGATGACGGTGGACGAGCTCGGGCGCGGCGCCTGCGCGCCCGCGGTGATCCTCGACCCCGACACCGCCACGGACGGCTCCTGGCTCATCGATCAAGGCAAGCCCAACGGCGCCTCGCCCGGCTTCCGCGTCCGCGTGCCCGGCAAGGGCAAGTTCATGTTCAAGACCGACTCCAAGGCGCAGCCGGAGCGGCCGAGCGCGGCCAGCGTCATCGGCGCCGCGGTGTACAACGCCGCCGGCTTCTACACGTCCTGCGAGCAGGTCATCTACCTCAAGCCATCGCTCCTCGAGCTCAAGCCCGGTCTCCGGTCCGCCGACAACTCGGGTATCGAGAGGCCCTTTGACGCCGCCGCGCTCGCGCACGTCCTCGAGCAGACCACCAAGCGCGGCGAGCTGGTCCGCCTCCAGGCGTCAGCGTGGCTCCCCGGCCAGCTCATCGGGCCCTTCCGCTACGCCGGCACCCGCGGTGACGACCCCAATGACATCCTCCCGCACCAGGACCGCCGCGATCTCCGCGGCGGGCGCCTCGTCGCCGCCTGGCTCGACCATTTCGACGCCCGCGAGCAGAACAGCATGGATACGTGGCTCGCCGACGACCACGAGCACGAGGAGTCCTCGCCCGGCTACGTGCGCCATTACTACCTCGACACCAGCGACACGCTCGGCAGCGAGTGGGATTGGGACGGCATCTCACGCCGCCTCGGCCACTCTTACCTGCTCGATTTTCAGGATGTCGCGGTGGATCTGATCACGCTCGGAATCCTCCCGCGCCCCTGGTTTCGCGTCGAGCGCCAGAAGGGAGCAGAGCTCTTTGGCTACTTCGAAGTCAAGGTGTTCGAGCCGGAGCTCTGGAAGAACGAGTATCCCAACCCCACCTTCAGCCGCCAGACCGAGCGCGACGGCGCCTGGATGGCCCGCATCCTCGCCCGCTTCACGCCGGAGATGGTCACGAAGCTGGCAAAGATGGGCCAGTTCTCTGATCCATTCCACACCTCGTACCTCAACCAGGTGCTCCAGGGTCGCCTCGACAAGATCCTCGCGCGCTACCTCACCCGCTTGTCCCCCGTCGGCGACGTGCACGTCGACAACAGCCGACTCTGTGGCCTCGATCTCGCCCGCCTGCGCGGCGTAGCCCCCGACGATCGGTTTCAATACCACGCCTCCCTCAGCGTCGAGGGCGCCGCAGCAGAGCGAAGCGTGCCAGTAATTCCGGGTAAGAGCGCGGAGGTGTGCGTCGACCTCCCCCATGTCGCGGCCGACGGCGGATCGCCGGACGACGCGCCTGGCCGCTACGTGATCGTGCGGCTCACCAACGGCGTCGCCGGAGGGCCGCTCGCAGCGCACCTCTACGATCTCGGCCCCGCGCGCGGCTTCAAGCTCGCCGGGATCGAGCGACTGGACCCGTAACGCGCGGCGCGCTCACCCGCGCGTCGCGACCACACCGAGCATCAGTGGCAGGTTCGGCACGCCATCGGGCGTCGTGAAGCGGCGCCCTTCGACCGGTACCAGCCCGTCGATCACCTGGCACCCGTTACTTTTGACCTTGTCCGCGCGCGAAGCCCGGCTATCCCAGACTTCACTTGGGCTGCAATTCGGGCATGACGGAGCCTGTCGCGCCCCTGCACTCGCGAGCACCGGCGACAGACGAGCTAGCACGGCACGTCACCTTGGACTCGCCGGCTCGACCGCGTTTCCAGTCGCACTCCGCCTCGGAAACGCAGGATCGGCAGCGCCCGTCGATACAAAGAAGATCGCCGCAGTGCTCCTGCTTTTCACAGCTATTCCCGTACTCCACGCCACAGGTCCAGATCGCAGCGCAGCGCCCCCGGTCGCAAAACCCGCCGTCACACTGGCTATCTTTCGTGCAGGTGCGCTTGGGCACGTTCCGGGGCCAGGCTCGCGCAGGACAAGCATCCAGGGTGCTCTTGTCCTCGCGAGAGAGCTTGCGCCCCGTGCGTTGCTCATAAACCTCGGAGGGCGACGGGCGCATGACCTGCGGCGGCGGCCGGGTGGTTGGCGGGGGTGGCCGAACGGGCTCCGGCGGCAGCCTTTCCTCCCGTGGTCCTAGAGAACCGCATCCGTGGACGAAATTCAGAGGGATCCTGTCTAGCCCGCACACGTTCCTACCGCAGTCCGTGTGATGCAGGCATGATCTGCACCGACCCTCGAGACAGAGAAAAGGAGCGCAGGGACAGGCCGCGTCGCACTTCTGACCGTATCTATCTTCCCATATCGGGGCGCAGCGACCGCGATCGCAGAAACCATCCCCGCACTCGCGATCCTCGCTGCAAACTTGATCCGGTACATTCTGCGAGAGGGCGCTCGGGTCCGCGGAGGGCAGGGGCCTGGGCGGCTCCGTAAGACACCAAACCACTCGATCCCGTGGATCTGCGGTGGGTGGTGTAGAGGCACTCGCCGCAGCGGTCGCGGTGGAAGATGAGGTGAGCGGCGGCGCCGGCGGGCCGGGAGCCACCGGATGCTCAACGCGCTCGCCCTGACGCGCTTCGCTCGGTGAGCACGACGCCGCGCTGGCCAGGCCGCCCCAGACGGCGAGCCCCAGGAGGAGAAGTCCCTTCCACGTCCGGTTCGTCTGCTTCTTCATGGTGAAGGCCAGTGGCACCCTGTATCGTTCTCGCCCGGTCCCCCCAGGAAGAAGATGCTGCCAAAAGGCAACCCATCTTGCTCCAACGGCGTCCGGCTGTAACACGTTTCCACGGTGGGCTTCATGAAGAGGGCATCTTTCGGCTCCACCCCGAGCCAGGAGAGGTCATAGTACCTTGGATTGCGCACGTAAGCCGCGAACGGACGCTTCTCCTTGGCAAACCTCCCGCTCCCCATCTCGGTCTTGACCGTTGCCTTCGCATCTTGGTAGACCTCTCCGTACCACGACGTCCTGCAAGCGCCCTCGTTCATCGTTGTGAATAACTTCGCCGGGTAGTATCCGACCAGCTCCGCTCCGAAGGCGATCCACCAGTCCTTTGTCGGACTCTGAAAAATAGCCGCCAGATTCTCCACCTGCGGCCCGCCCAGCGTCGAGAAGGAGACGGGTTGATTGAGCAAAGTACGTTTGTCGTCAAACTTCACAAACGCGCCGTCGAGGTTGTCCCAGGAGTACTTGAGCTTGCCGCCTTTCCTGTGCGCGTGCTCGACATGCATCCGCGGCGTATCGTCGGTGAGCGGCTTGTAGCTCGCGCCGAAAGGATTGACCTTGTCGACGGAGATCACCACGCCGACCATCTCCTGCACGTCGCCGTCCGCCGGGCAAACGACAGCAAATTCGAGCAGGCTGAAGCTGTTGTCGCCGACCTTGGGGCGAAACTGATTCATGAAGCCGGAGACGCCCCGGTTCGCCTCCGGGGAGACGAGCCCAGCGTAGCGGTGGCTGCTGCCCGCCGGATCCCCACCGACCTGGTAGCGGTCGAGGTAGTCCTCGATGGATGTGGCATCCGTCTCGCCGAGGACGTAGGGCCAGAAGGTGGGCCGGTAGGAAGGTGCTGCGCTGTTGACAAGCGCGGCGAGCTCGGGGATCTGGTCCACCGCGTTGAGTCCCAGCTCCACGCCCGGGGGCAGCACCACGTCTTGCGCCGCCCAGGGCAGGGGCGGAATCTCCG
>Ga0105048_10003792_pt1 | contig 24701 bp, 19 predicted proteins | sample MAT05_FD_78382 | JGI IMG/M metagenome (GOLD analysis project Ga0105048, IMG submission 78382) | Freshwater microbial communities from Lake Fryxell liftoff mats and glacier meltwater in Antarctica - MAT-05 | ecosystem: Environmental > Aquatic > Freshwater > Ice > Liftoff microbial mat | place... | reverse complement strand
TGACGGGCGGCTTGCTCCAATGCTCAGAGCCGGGAATCGACACAATGCTTTTGGTGCCCACGGCAATGTCGTTGGATGCCTTGAACAGAAACTTGTCGACGAGCTCGTATTTGGCGGTTCGGCCCAACCGGGCAAACAGTTTCTGAAGCAGCGTCATCTCGTTGGTGAGGTTGAGGCCAATCTGGCGGATGTCCCCGGCGATGATCGTGTACGGGATGCGGGGGTCGGTTTTGTCGTTGAGCTGGGTGTAAATCCCCGTCACCATGTCCATTTGCCGGAACGAGACGGAGACTTCGTTGCCCAGTTTGCCCAGCACATTGATGGCAAACAGCCAGGGTTTCAAAAACGACACCCCGTTCAAGGCCAGCGTCAACAGTACCTCAACCGCGTCGCGCACGTCGGCCAGGGGCGTGCCTTCGTTGGGTGTTCCGCATAGTATCACCTGGTCAATAAACTCGTCGCCGTGCAGTTTCTCTACCAGCCAGCGGGTAATCAGCCCACCCATCGAGTGGGCAATAATGGTTACGTTTTTGGTGTCGTGGGCGTTGATGCCGACCCGTTCCAGGGCCTCTTTCAACAGGCGGGCATTCTCCTGAATAGGGGTGTTCAGGTTCTCGTAGTCGAACGTCAGAATGGCGTCGATGGTGGTGTCGATGGGGTTACCGTTGGCGGTCAGCGCCAGCCGGGCCGCTTTGGTCATGTCGTGGGTATCGCCAATGATGCCGTGCGTAAACAGCAGGATGTTTTTCACCGTATTGGGCCGGAGTGCTTCCCGAACTAGCTCCGGGTCATGTTCGTAGCTCACACTCAGGTCGTCGGCGAGGGTAGCCAGGGCCAGGCGGGGATGAGTGTAAGCAATCCCGATTTTGCTCAGCACCACTTTGTAGAAAAAGAGCTTCAGCGACCCGCCGAGACTCCGCTCCGTAACTGACTCGTCGGGCAGGGTATGGATGGCCACCGAACCGTTTTCCTGTCCACTGCCAGCCGCAAAATACAGCCCGGTTTGCGGGTCAATGGCCAGCACAAGCACGTTGCTGGCATCTGTATGGGTGTTGAAATTAATCAGCAGCGGCTGCTCCGGCATCACGGCGGCCTTGTTGGTAAAATCATACAGTTCCAGCACATTCAGCGGGGCAGCATCGCCCCGTGTCGCCTGCCAGTTGAACGGTTGGAGAGACGCATTGCCTAACACCTGATCGGGCGGGGTGGTCCCGCTAAGCGAGCGGGTAATCTGGCCCGAGCTGCTCCAGGCGAAGCTGGTTTTGAAACCGGCGGGCGTTTGAATACTCAGGTTGGGCGATTCATAGCGTGTCCCAGCGGCAACCGACGCCCCTTTGGCCGGGTAGCTGATCCGAAACGCCAGCGTTGTGGTCATCCAGTCTTCGGAAAACTCCTCAGTCTCGTTGTCCAGGCTTCGGGCAGCATCCCTAGTTGCTTTGGTCACACCGCGCTCATTTCGCTTCGCCAGTTGCAGCCCATTCTGTTCGTATCTGGTCAGCGTCCCTGACTCAAGTGGTTGGGTCGATACAATGAGTTTAATGTACTCAGTCAATTCCGTGTAGCCCAACTCGCGGTAACGCTGGTCCACGCGGAGCCGGAGTATGTCGGTTGGTTCCCGCCGGACGTTCATGGTGAGTTTGGTGGCATCGCCCGCCTGAAGCGAGAACGCATTCAGCCCCTGGTTGTCGATGCCATAATCGAATCCCAGGTAAAAGGGCTGAAACCATAGCTCCCGGCCGCTCTGGTTCGCAATGCTGACCTGCATGGCGGGCGACTCGTCGTTAAAATAGTAGAGATCGACGGGTTTATCCAGATCAGTTACCGGCTGAAATGTCTCGGGATGATAGGTTGGGTCGGGGGCAGAAACGGCCACAGTGACGGTGACACCAATGTCGCTGTCGGTCAGGATTGCGTTTGGGTTCTGGAGGGCCAGTAGTTCATTCCAGGTGCAGAACGTTTGCAGTTCATCCACAAAACCAGTCGAATCGGCGGAGGTTTCAAGGGTACGTTCCTTAAAGAGGGGCGTATTATCGGCCAGGCCCGACACGAAAACCAGGTCGCCCCTGGCCTGAATCTGAAAATGAGCCTGCTGATCGGTGCTGTCTACGAACGTGAGCGGGAGGCCTGTGGTATTTAGTTGTTCCAGTAACGCTCTGGTCTCAGGAGGTAAGCTCGGAGCCAAGGCAAATTTGATATTCCGTTGCGGGATCACCGTGGCCACGTACTGCTGATTTTGCTCCAGACCCGGCTTCTCGAATAGGGTTGATTCTTCGGCGAAGACCTCGGTAATAACCGTCGTGATACCGTTTTCCAGAATCACCTTGTCGCGGGCCGATGCCCCCAACAGCGATCCCAGGTCGATACACCAGCCTTTCTGAGCATCGAAATACACCCGATTCGAACGGGCAACAGACAACGCGCCCTGCTGCAAAAAGCCATTTCGGGCCGTATCGGCGGGTAGCGACTCGATGCTCAGCATCGGGTTCTGGTCGGTCACGAAATTTTTCAGTTGCAGTTCCGTCCGCCGAATCAGTTCCGAATAGCTGATATGCCCTTTGCTTTGCTGGATCGCTTTGAGCAGCGAATACGTAAACAACCCCCGAATCTGCCCCTCCACCGCGTTTTCTTTCGCCGTTTGACTGTCGCGAACGGCGGCTAAATGCACATGCGGCCCCGTTTGCACCCGAAGCTGTTCCTGCCCATTTTCCATGCCCACCACATAGCCTCGCTGCCCGTTTACCATTTCGTTGATCCCGTAATAGTCCGCAGCGGCCACCGGCATCAGCGGATCGAGGGTGCGCTCCCGGAAGCTCGCCGAATGTACCTCAACGGCCTCACGAGTTACGCTCCCCGAGTGGCAACTGTCGGTAATCACCACAAAACGCAGCCCCGGTTTTTGCAGGCCCGTTGAGTATTTCCAGAGTAAAAAAGCCAGCTCTTTGTCCATCAAATCCCGCCCGCCGGGTCGTCGGCTATCCCAGCATACCAGGGATTGATGAAACCGGTTGGTCGGCGAATAGAAACCCGCCGGGGCGGTGGTGAACGAGCCATGTCCCGAGAAATAAAACAGGCAGACATCAGTCGGCCCGGCCGGTTCGAAGTGGCTGAAACTGTCTATGACAGCCCGTCGGGTGGCTTGTTCATTGGTCAGCGTTTTCAGGAATCGCTTCGCCGGATCGGGTTGATACCACGTCAAAAAGGCTTCGAGGGCCTGTACATCAGCCAAACAACCTTGTAACGGTTTGGCGGGATAGTCGTTGATGCCGACCAGCAAAGCATATAGATTGGACTCCATACGGGGTTCAGGAAAAAGGGGTGGGCTATGATTACTCCTCAACCTCGGCGGGGTCGAAGGGGAGCATGCGGAACTGCTCTTTCTTTACTTCATCGGCATCGCCTTTGGTGCTTAGTTGTGCGTGGCCAAACAGGGGATGCCGAAAGCCCATCACTCGATACAGTGGGGTAGTGCCGTTGGCCGCAATTGCTTTAAAATGGCTTCCCTTTTCGCTGACCACGTTGAGGCCCAGCGAGGCATCAGTGAGTTTCAGTTGCGACGTACCAACGTTGAAGCTGGCTTTAAGGTCAATTTTACTGTTGCTGCTAAACGAGATAATGATGGTAGCGTTTGCGGCCTGCATTAGCTGCGTTACAATAAGCCAGTCTTTGGGCCAGCTTCCATCTTTCACCCGTTTCACCACGTCGCGTTCGATAGCACCCAGGTTAGTAATCTGGATGGTTTTTGTCTTGTCGGCCTGGAAAAGAATGGATTTGTCGCTGGTGAAATCAATGCTGAATCCGGCATCGGCATCGGTCAGGGCGCTGCCTGCCAACGGAACCTGACCCGCCAGCTTCGTACCGATTTTTACCGACCCACTCGACGAATAATCAACCGTTCCTTCAGAGGTGTCATCCATTACTTCCATGGGAATACCCTCTTTTTCGAGACTGCTAAGAATAGAGAAGACGCCCTTTTCGAGCTTAACGATGGCCCCAATGGTGAGGGGACGGTTTGGCTCCCAGGTGGCACGGTAGCCCGTTTTGGAAGCCATGTGTTCCAGATAAAACTGATGGACATTAGCCATGAGGTCAGACTTGGTTTAAGAAGAGATAAATTCCTCAAAAGCTACCACTTATTTTATTGCCTTCTGACCCCTGGCCAACCAAGTTTATTTATCGGCAGCTTGTTGGTTACAGTACCCTTCCTCGAAGCCAGCTGGAAACACGGCTGGGTAGCGTTGAACGTATTGCTCCAGGTAAGTCCGAAAGGCGGTTGTATCCTTAACGAGTTGATCATAGGGCTGGTCAAAAAAATCAAATAGTGGCGCAGCCCCATTGGGCGGTCTAGGCCTTTTGGTCGGAGCGGGTTCGTTTTCTAGCGGGTTTTGCAGTATCTTTATTCATGGAAATCAGGTATTGAGTGTTTTTTTTGACACCGCACGGGCGGCCCCGCCAAATGTACTCAGATACCCTTGCTTTTCGCTTTTGTAGCCCGTCCCACAAAATCCGTTAGAATCAGAAAAACTAACCTCAGGCAAAATACTTTGGACCGAACTCTGCACCCGTTTTTACGCCGAAACCGATCCGCTGGATGCAGCAGGGATGGGCATCGGTGAAAGACAGCGTTGATCCCTGTCGTTTTGCAAACAACCCATTCTGGCTCCCTACATACAGCCGGAGCAAATGCGGGAAGCCGTCAAACGATCCGTCAATACGTACTTACTCCGATAAACAGACGATGCGAATAACCCCAAAAGAACGGAGTGATTTCCGGTATTTCCTGACGATCACCACCCGCTGGATGGACAACGATGTGTATGGCCACGTTAACAATGTGGTTTATTACAGCTGGTTTGATACCGTTGTCAATCAGTTTCTGGTTGCCAACGGAGTGCTTGATATCCGGACGGGCGAGACCATTGGGCTTGTGGTTGAAACTCAGTGTACGTACCTGGATTCCATTACATTTCCGGATACTGTGGTAGCGGGGCTCGCGGTCGGTAAACTGGGTAATTCAAGCGTACGCTATGAGGTTGGTATTTTCAGGAATGATGAAGAATCCGCTTCAGCACAGGGCCAGTTTGTGCATGTCTATGTCAATCGCCAAACGCGCCGACCTGTACCGCTCCCCAGCGAACGGAGAGCCTTGCTACAAACCATAATGCCAGACCAAAGTGGATTTTGAAACGAGTTAACCCTAAATCTAATTTGCATGAAAAGACTGATCTTGAGCCTCTTATTGAGCGTCGGCACGTTGCTCAGCCAGGCTCAGACACCCATCGGTGTTTTTGAAAACAGTGCCGACATTGGCAACGTGCTCCACAAGGGAAGCGCCAGCTACGATAAGGCCACGCGTACGTATACGCTCAAAGGGTCGGGCGAAAATCTCTGGTTCAAAAAAGATGAGATGCACTACACCTGGCGCAAACTCAAAGGGGATTTTATCGTAACCACGCAACCGACTTTGGTGGGGCAAGGTACCGACCCGCACCGGAAAACGGGGTGGATGGTGCGTACGAGCCTCGATACGAGTGCCGCTATGGTTACGCTGACCGTTCACGGCGATGGACTCACGGCGTTTCAATACCGGAAGAAAAACAATACCAACATCGAAGAGATAAAAACGCCCGTTCTCCATCCCGATATACTCCAGCTAGAACGCCGGGGACGAAGCTATTTCGTGTCCATTGCCAAACTGGGCAACCCCTTCTGGACAGTGGAAATCCCCGATTTTGATTTCCCGGAGGAGTTGATGGTGGGCCTGTTTATTTGCGCACACAACAAAACCGTAGTTGAAGAAGCCAAACTTACCCAAACCCGATTGTACACCCAGGTCAAATAAATGCCCGACAATCCACCGCACCGAATTCGATTCTGGACTAGGTTTCCAGTCGGCCTCCTCGTCGGTGGCGGCATGAATCTTAGCGTTGCAATCGAAGCTGACATCTCAGCATTTGAGTGTTTTCATGATTTTGGATTGTGTAGAGACGCAACATGTTGCGTCTTTTTGTTGAAGGAAATACGTGAATTCAAGATAGGTAAACATGCGGTTACTCTCAGTGGCCAGTTGTACCAGCTTCGTGGGCATGGCAAACTCGGCGGGTTTTCCTAGAATATCAGCTTCGGTTACGCCCCGCGCTCTCGAGGATATCCCCGACAGGTAGAACCGCCCGCCTGCTTTGACAATAGCATCAAAATGTTCGCGGAGTTTGCCTGTGCCGAGACCCTCCACTTTGTCGAGTTGGGCATTCTGGAGTAGCAAAACGGCATCACCAGCCAGGAATTAAGAAACCGAGTGGCCTTCGGTGAGGGCCGTTTTGGCGACAAGAAAGCCGAGCGCAGCCTTCGTTGGATTGCCGGGGCCGCAGGTTAAGTGAATGAGGAATTTCGTTTTCGGCGCGGGGTTAGCCTGCCCTTTTACAGGGAGAGAAGCCAGGGTCAAGAGCACGAAAAGTAGGCTTGTTTTCACTGGTTTTTTGGTTAAAAAAGGCATCAGGTCTCTCCCGGTTGATGAATCATAAGATACCAGCTTGCAGAGGGGTCAATTTTTGTGACTTTGCGGGGGCGGCTTTCTGACGTGGCCGATTTGGTGCAGTTTGCAAAAAAAACTGATTGTGACTTATTTCATTTCTGTAATTATTCCTGTTGTATATTTATAAAAAAACTCTGTTAATTCATTAATTATAAACAACATTGGTTCATTAAGTATTATTCTTGTGACCTATATGTTACCCGTTGAACTAATTTACGTCAAACAATAGATTGACACTATAATCGTATTAACCAGTGTCGTTCTAAACGTTTGGAAAAGTACAAGTAAACGGCCACTAACAATAAGGTACTAATTAAGTAGTTTTTACCAAGTAATTGCGCTATTTTGTTTCTTAATAAGATTATCGCGACCTTTTAATAAAAATTGCTGGACTTTAATTAGTTACGAATTTCATGCTGGCCGTTTTTACTTTACTTTTCAACTTAATAACCCTGAGTTCAAACCCATAAAATAAAAATAAAAACATGGACGAAGAAAAGCGCATTGAGAAAGCCGCTTATGTACTGAAAGCAGTCGCACACCCCCTCCGAATCAAAATCATTCAGATGCTGAATGAGAATAAGGAGTTAAACGTTTCAACGATTTACAAAAACCTTAATGCTGAGCAATCACTGATCTCGCACCACTTGATCAATATGCGTGACAAAGGGATTTTAGACATTCGTCGGAGCGGTAAAAATATTTATTATTTCTTAGTGGATACTGCCATTTCGGAGGTTATGGTATGCATCTACAAGCTCAAAATCCTTGCATAAGATAATTGGGTAAGTCAGTAGTTAAGAGACGGCCTGCCAGTGCAGGGTTTTGTCTGCAATTACCGACTTACCCAATTACGTTTTTTTTTACACGCTCACCCAAAAAGCTCGCCTGTCTTATACGATGGCACAACTCCGAGATGTATATACGCTTTCTCGGTGGCTTCGCGTCCGCGAGAGGTTCGTTTTAAGTAGCCTTCCTTAATTAGAAACGGCTCGTACACTTCTTCGATAGTCTCGGCTTCTTCGCCACAAGCAGTAGCAATGGTTGTAAGCCCTACAGGACCGCCCTTGAACTTCTCGATGATTGTTGACAAAATCCGGTTGTCCATATCATCTAATCCATTCAAATCAACGTCAAGGGCCCTAAGGGCTATTTCTGCAATGTCGACAGTAATGGTACCGTTGCCTTTAACCTGCGCAAAATCGCGGGTTCTGCGGAGTAGGTTATTCGCAATGCGTGGTGTGCCACGGCTCCGTCGGGCAATCTCAAAAGCTCCTTTTTCGTTGATGGGCGTCCCCAGAATGGCAGCCGACCGCTGTACAATAATTGTCAGCAATTCTGCATCGTAATATTCCAGCCGACAACTGATTCCGAACCGTGCCCGTAGTGGTGACGTGAGCATGCCCGCCCGCGTAGTGGCACCAACCATGGTAAACGGATTCAGTTTTATTTGTACCGAGCGTGCATTGGGGCCAGAATCGAGCATAATGTCGATTTTGTAGTCCTCCATTGCCGAATACAAATATTCCTCTACAATGGGGTTTAGGCGGTGAATTTCGTCTATAAACAGTACATCGTTGGGTTGCAGATTGGTAAGTAGGCCAGCCAGATCACTGGGTTTGTCGAGAACAGGGCCAGAGGTCATTTTAATATTAGCTCCGAGTTCGTTAGCTACGATGTGCGAAAGGGTTGTTTTTCCTAAACCAGGAGGGCCGTGCAAAAGCACATGGTCGAGTGCATCGCCCCGTTGCTTGGCCGCCTGAACAAACACCGACAGGTTTGCCAGTACCTTATGTTGCCCTGTAAAGTCCTGAAATGAAAGCGGTCGAAGTGCCCGTTCGATCTCCTTATCGGTGGCTGTCATACCATCGGTTGAGCCGCTCATGAAATCTTGTCGCATAGCAAAAAAGAAGAGGTAGCGGTTAATGCTACCTCTCCAAATTTACGAAATTTTGGGGGAATAATGGCACGCGGATGACACGGGTCAAGCGGATTTGTACAGATTTTTTCTTTTAAAACCAGCAAAAATCCACCTAATCTGTCCCATCTGCGTGCTAATAAATTTACCGGATTAGCAGTACCGAACCGCGCCGGACAACCCGTGGCATTTCGGGGTCGTATTCACTGCCGTAACTAATCACGTAGGCATACACCATTGGTGGGTAAGCCTCTCCCCGGTAATTGCCATCCCACTTGATATTTTCAGGTTCGTTACTCACAAAAACGACCTCGCCCCACCGATTGAAAATCTTGATTTCAAACCCCGATGTGTAGGTACTGTAAACATCTAGTAAGTCATTGGCACCATCGCCATTGGGGGTGAACGCTTCAGGTATAAAAACCCGTGGTTCGCAGAAATCAACAACTCTAGTTGAGGCTATGGCTGTACAGCCTACAGGATCAGTGGCGCGCACGGAGTAAGATCCCACAGCATTTACGGGGAGTATTCGGCCCGATTGATTGCCCCGCGACCATACAAATGATAAACTTGACGAACCACCGGCAGTAAGCGTAGTGGATTGGCCATCGCCCACACAGAAACGGTACTCGGGGGCAAGAGTTACAGCCGGTGCTGGCCGGTCATTAATTTGAACACTGGCAGTGCCCGTACAGCCATTGGGGTTGCTCACCCGCAAAGAATACGTTCCTGCGCCCGTCACACTGATAGTAGGCGACGTGGGGCCGTTGCTCCATTGGTACACATTACCCACTACGGTCGAACTAACTGGCCTCAACACCAATGCATTACCCGCACATTTATCCTGCGGTGGACCAAGATCGGCAAAGCCAGTTGGATCGAGACCAACGCGGAAATTTCCGGTAGCTGCCGTACAGCCGTTCGCATCACTAATGGCCGCATTGTAAGTACCACTGTTAATACCCGTTAAAATCGACGCGTTACTGATAAGGGCATTTGTAGCATCGCGCCAGAAATATTGAACGGGCTGTCTACCTCCACTAACCGTCAGATTAACCGTGCCGCTACCCGGTCGCGAACAGAGTTGATCGCGGGGAGCAGGGGTGATGAGTAAGTTGTTGACCGGCGATTTTAGGGTAGCGGGTTGGGTTGCCGAACAGGAAAACTCGTCAGTAACCCGCACGGTATAATTACCTTCACCAATTCCAGAAAGAGAATTACCGGCGGCTAGTAGAGGGGCGTTGTTCGCTCCTGTCCAGGCATAGCTAAACGTGCCCGAGCCCGAGGGTGTAACCGTAAGCTGACCATCCAGTGATGTGCAACTTACAGGCTGAACACTCGCCACTCGTAACGTTGGGTTTGGCCGCGCCGACACGCTGATCGCACCGGTACTCGTACAAACCTTGCTCCGATCGGACGGATTCGGGTGAGTAGCGGTTACGGAATACACACCGGGATTAGTCACTGTAATCGTTTTGGTGTTTTGGCCACTGCTCCATTGGAAGGTATTGTAGGCTGGTGCGCCTAAAACGCCAATGGTGGTACTAGTTCCTTGACAAACAATTGCATCAGGCGAGGGAATGAATTGAAACGGTTGCCTAAATTGAACGAGAGCATCATCTTTCACTATGCATTCCGTGCTTTCATTAAAGGCATAAGCGGTGTAAGTACCATTTCGGGTTGCCGCAAAAGTTTTATTTCGGCCTACTATTCGACCTGCAAATACCCAGGCATAGTTCTGAGCGGTAACATCAATAGAGAGCGTTGTTGACAATGGCGTGCGGCAAACAAACTGATCGGCTAGCGTTATGCTTTGCGGGTAAGAGGCAATCGTGAGCGCGTCGGTTGCTGTCACAACTGTACAACTTGGCCCAAAAGAATTATTGGGTCCTTTCTGGAATGTCTCTACGGTTAATGTTGCCGTATAACTTCCTGGTCTGGCGTAAACGTGATCAGGAACCGTTGTCGCTGTACCTGAATAGGGCTGGGTTCCATCACCGAAATTCACGGTATAGCGTTCTTTCAGATCTGGACAAAATGGCCCAATGGTAAACTTGGTTGGATCTCCCAGACACTCTCCTTCATGACTCAGGCCTGCCCCATTCGATGGGGGTTGATTAAAGTTTGCTATCTGGTTAGGGAGCCCCAATTGTCCGGTTTTCCCGCCCAACGATTGGCCGTTAAACGTAAAGCGTAGCGAATCGAGGAAGCTGGCATTAGGATTCTCAATCACACCCAACGACGATTGGCCGGGTATTGACACGTAAATACGTCCGTCGGGGCCAATTTGTAAGGCGCCGAATTGTTGGGTAGTGCTGGTAGCAATTTCAGTTCGAGCTAGTGATAGCTGCTCCGGGTCAGTTATGGTCAGGTCGTATCGAAGAATATAGGATGAGGCCGCAGTGCCACTAGCCGGATCGCCTACGAGTGTTACGTACAGACTTTTTCCGTCGGGCGAAAACTCGACCCCGTACGCTTTTGGCGGAGCGGGTCCGAGATCAATCGTTCGTTTATACTCTAATTTTCCGGTTTTATCGTTGAATGTATAGAGTTCGACGGTGTTACTGGTTCCTGGATTTCCGGGCGAGGGTGGTATGCCCGGCACAATCATGGCTACTGGTCGTTCCACGCCATCGGCAGTGCTGCTACCGGGGTTGCTAGCCGTACCCGACGTGCCGGTTGTTGATGTTCCCGACGATACGGTAGAGCTTTGCGGGGCAGGGCCAATTTTCAAGTAGCCTTCTCCTTGACTAACAGCCGTTTGTGATGCCCCTGCGGCAACTGTCGTTTGGATTGGGGTGGCATTTTTGGTTAGGTGGGTAATTCTGAATAGGTTACCCCCAAAGTCTCGCGTAATAACCCAATACGTTGAGTCCTGCTCATTTTTCACTCCTGCCGATCGCTCGGTGCTGAGGGCTGTAGTAGAGGTTCCGGCAACGGGCAGGTTACTTTCAACAACGGCACCCTTGCCGTCATTTTTGCGCATGTCGACAATGCTGTAGGTAAGCTGACGAGTGCCGTTGATTTCTGCCGTTGTGTATACATAATACTGATACTCACAGCCTTTGCAGGTACCTTTGGGAACAATCAGAGCCGATTGTGTTGAAATTTGGCTACCGCCCAACGACGGTGCCAGTGTCGAAATGAGGGGCTTTGAAGTAGTTGGGTCGATTATTATTTTGCCAGCCGCGTCATACTGAACGGCTCCCATCAGGTTACCATCTTTGTCATATATTTTGACCCCGTCGGTATAAAATAGTACGTTACCCTTGGCATCGTTAATTGACGAAGAGCCTTCAATCGTATTCAGTTTACCATCGGTCAGCGGACTGGCCGACCCGCCCTGAAACTCAATACCTGCGTTGTTACCAAAGTACCATTTTGAGCCCTGTTGCTGGGGCTGGTCAGGGCAAACTTTTACTTCTATTTTATCCTCGTAAGAGCAACCAGTAACGGGGTTTGTCGCTTCAACCGAATAACAACCTGATCCTGTTACACTCAGTGTTTGTGTGATTTCACCCTTTGGCGCCCATTCATAGGTCACGCCCGAAGGCGGACTGTTTGGGTAGGGATCCAATGTCAATGTCTGCCCCTTGCAAATGGTTGTGTCGGGTCGCCAGTTTTGGAAAGGGGAGGGAGGAACACTAATATTGACGTTAAATGTAACCGTCTCCGCCGGCGTCGTGCTGTTCGAGAAAGTTCTTGTCAGGGTCACCGCCTTTATACCAGGCGATGTGTACAGATTCTGAACAACGCTGTATGAAGTTGTGGACGTAGAACCGCCAGGGGTAGCAGTACCGCTAACAGGAACGTCATCAAAGTTCCATGCCCACGATTTTACGCCGGGTGTAGCATCCCGAAAAGTAGTTGGTTCTCCCTTGCATTGCTCACCTCCACCTAGCGTGGGAAGTTGCGCACACGGACGGCGAATACTAATACCTAAAGGCAAGCCGCCCGATCCCGTTGTTGTTGATGGAGGTTGTGTTTGGCCCCATGCCAACTCCAGACTGCTAGCCCCCAACAGGCAGAGCAGCAATCCAATAAGCCGAAAATAAACAGATGCGTTGCGCATAAAATCAATTCCTCTCCTCCGAACCAGCACGGCCTCGACCTACATAACCACGTAACGGGGCGTTCCGTTAAGTTAAACGAAAACCAGACCGCAAAATTTTATCTAAAACCAAACGCCATGTAACGAATAAAAAAGGCGTATTTTTATCCGTTACATCACTGCTTTCGGGGCAATTTGCGCTGTTTACTCAACGTTTACTTTGAACGGCAAGCTTTTTGTGCTGATACTGATCATCATGACTAAACGTTTCCTTTTACTGGGCTTAGTACTGTTGTTAAGCCGGGCTGGCTGGGCACAGGACCCTCAGTTTACGCAATTCTACGCGGCTCCCCTTTATCTCAATCCGGCCTTTGCCGGTTCAGCGCTGGCTCCCCGCATCACGGTCAATTACCGGAATCAATGGCCTTCCGTTGCAAACTACGTCACGTCAATGGTTGGTATCGACCATTATGTACCCCGTTTTAATAGCGGTGTTGGTCTGATGGTCATTAGCGATAATCAGGGACAGGGCCAAATTCGCTCTACTGAAGTTGCTGGCCAGTATTCCTATCAGATTCAGCTCAACGAAGTCTCGGCGGTGCGACTTGGCCTACAGGCTTCGTACGTAAATCGGAGCGTAGGTTACTTTGGCCTGACTTTTGGGGATCAATTCACCAATCGGGGTTTCATCGACGGTAGTACCAGTGCTGATGCGCCCTTATTGGCTGCTGCTGCGAGAAACAACAAATACGTTGATTTTTCGACGGGGGCGCTTTATTATTCCGATTGGGTTTGGCTCGGTGTCTCGGCACATCATATCAATCGGCCTAGTCAAGGTTTCTTTGCGGGCGACAATAGTCGCCTACCTATCAAAGGAAGCCTCCAGATGGGCGTTCGTATTCCGCTTTTGGGTTTTACTGGCCTGGGTGACGAAGATGAACGCGAGATCAGCTTTTCGCCCGTTGCTAACTATAAGTTTCAGGGCAAATATGACCAGTTGGATTTAGGGGCATACTTTACGTACTCACCGCTAACAGTAGGGGCTTATTACCGGGGACTTCCGTTCAAGAAATACGATCAGCGCATCAATAATCATGATGCAGTAGCTTTTCTGGTGGGATTCCGGCAGGATAAGTTCTCCGTCGGCTATAGCTACGATGCCACTATCTCGACCTTAGGCTTCGCTAGTGGGGGCTCACACGAAATATCACTTTCGTACATTTTTGACCCTCTCGAACCGAGTCGTAAAGCCCGCAACCGGCGGAAGAATCCACAGTTGGCCTGCCCTAAATTTTAAGTAAGTGGGCAAATTTGGTAAATAGTGGAAAAGTATTTTCACACACCAATTTACCTCAATCACCAATTACAAACTTACCTAAATGCGAAACGGCGACTCAGTTGTGAGCCGCCGTTTCTGTGAATGCAATAGGCTTATTGCGAATTACTTAGCTGAGTCAGCAGCCATAGGAGCCATAGCTGAAGAATCAGTAGCCATTGTGCTGTCTGTAGCCATAGACGTAGTGTCCATAGACATTGCAGTTGAGTCCGTAGTGGTCTCAGTTGTTTCAGTTTTCTTCTGGCAAGCTGTGGCCAAAGAAATCATTGCCATTACGAAAAGGGCAGATTTTGCGAAATTTTTCATGATTGTAAGGTAGTTTGACGTTAACGATAAATACCAATCTTAATACTCTACCGAGAAATAGGTAACCCATAATTCTGAGAAAATTTTCAAACTTTTTTTTGGGTTACTATTTTAACAGAACGGTATTAACCAATAACGCTATTGATGAGGGAGACGATTCGGTTGCACTGGACTGATAATGACCTGCTGGAAGGTCTCGCAAACGGATCAGATGCGGCTCTGAATCAGTTGTATTGTCGGCATTTTCCGATGGTCTTACACTTGATTCTGAGCAATAATGGCAGTGAGGACGACGCCAAAGATATTTTTCAGGAAGCGCTGGTTGTGTTGTATGAGCATGTGCAGGAGGGGACGTTCGTGCTGAATGCCCAACTTAAAACGTATTTGTATTCGGTAAGCAGACGGTTATGGTTGAAGCAGTTGGCCCGTAAAGGCCGCTACGGCACCCTTGGATCAGACGGTTTGATTGAGTCAACTGACTTTATAGCCGTTGACGATGACCTGGCCGAACACGAACGCCGGGATGGTCAATTCGATCACATGGCCGTTTCGCTCGGAAAGCTTGGTGAGCCTTGCCGGACGTTGCTCGAAGATTTTTATATCCGGCATTTGTCGATGCAGGACATCACAGAAAAGTTTGGATATACGAATGCTGACAACGCAAAAACGCAAAAGTATAAATGCCTGATGCGGTTGAAACGCTTGTTTTTTAGTGACTACCAAGAGTAAAAGTTTTAAACGTTTCAGGTTTCATTACGTCGCGTTCCATCAGTACTTATGAAACGCGACGCAATGAAACCTGAAACAGCCAAGAGGATGGACGAGGAAAAGAAGATTGCTGACGCGCTGGACGGTTATGGCCGTCGAATAGTTTTTAAAGAGAAAGTGGCTCTTGTGCAGGCTTCTGTAGACATGGGCACTATGCGTGAGCAAGCTCGCCTACTGGCGGCCGATGCCGCTACGTCCGTTCATTCCATAAGCCGTACGCGACAACTGTGGAAAACATACCGACCTACTTTTGCCGTGGCTGCTGCCGTGGCTATTATGACCACGTTCGCAACGTTATTTTTGGTGTGGTACTACCGAAATTCCAATCAGCAGCAGGAGCAATATAGCATGCTGCGCCGGGATGTTCAGGCTATAAAACAATCACAAAATCGTATTTTAGATGGTTTGAGTGTGCGCCGGAAGTCGCTAATTACTGTAAACCCCGGTCAGGTGGTGGGTTCCAGTTTTTTGCTAACGCCCGACGGGTATTTAGTCACTAACAATCATATTGTACAGGGTGCCGACTCGGTGTACGTACAGAGTCAATCGGGCGATGTGTACAAAGCTCGGGTTGTATACACCAATCGAGGGTATGATTTGGCTATTCTAAGCGTTGCTGAAGACAGTACATTCCAGCCTGTAAAAACTGTTCCCTACGGTTTCGATCCTCGCCCCTCCGATTTAGGTGAGCGAGTCTTTACGCTGGGATACCCCCGCGACGAAATTGTGTATGGTGAAGGTTATCTCAGCAGCGGCACTGGCTACCGTAATGACTCTGCGGCCTATCAGGTTGCTATCAGCGTGAATCCGGGTAACTCAGGTGGGCCTCTTTTAGACGAAAAAGGCAATGTGGTTGGTATTATTAGTGGTAAGCAAGTCGCCACAGAAGGGGCTTCATTTGCCATTAAAACGGATTATCTCTACCGAGCCATTGAGGCTATTCCAAACGATTCGCTTAAAGGTCAACCCCTAAAACTAAGTCGCCGGAGCGGGCTAAATCATCTGCCCCGTACTCAACAGGTGAAACGGGTTCAGCAGCACGTGTATATGGTGAAGGTGTTTAAGCACAAGGAATAAAAAAAGCCCCGACCAATAATTGGTCGGGGCTTTTTTTATTCCTTGTGCTTATTGTTTCACTATTTTCACCGTCTTCACTTCTGTTGGAGTAGTGGCTCGGATCAGGTAAAGTCCTGCCTGACGCCCCAGCGACATAGTCCGGCGTTCTACGGCTGTTGCCTGTTCAATCTGGAGATCACTAATCGAACGGCCAGTGCTTTCTACAACTTGCAAGCGAACGGCCTGTCCCTCAGCGCCACGTAACTCAAACTCAACCTGATCGGCAGTAGTGGGGTTGCCCAATACGCTGATGGTGAGACCAGAACCCATTTCATGAGCAACGCGTAGACTGGCACAGGGGCGCGTCCAGGACAGCGAAACCATAACCCCACTCTGGCGAGCCATAATGGTATAGGTGTTATTGTCCACGTTACCCGGATCAAGATTGTCGGTGCAGCTTGATGTCCAGCCCGTAATACCAATTGCCATGAACTCAATGGGTGAGCCATTGCCTCCTGTTGTGTTGAACTGAATCACACCTGTTGCGCAATTGTACGTTGGCGCTACCAATGCCAATGGTTGACCAATTGTTCCTGTTGGGCTGCCGCACGTAGTTACAGGCACAGGTGGTGTTGACGCGCATGCCGCCAGCGCATTCCAGCTATGTGTTACTGTTACGCCACTTTGTTGGGCATACAGTGTTAAGGGTTCCACATTGGGTCGTCCGTCTCGAATGTCCTGTGCCAAGCCCGCATCCACGTCATCGTTGGGGTTGGTTGTTGGTCCTGTAATACCAATTGCCCAATACGTAATGGTGGTGCCATCGCCCCCCGTTGTGTTGAAGGTGAAGGCGCCCGTTGCACAGTTATAGGTTGGGGCAATCAGTTGCAGAGCCCCAACAATTGGTGGGGAAACTATGGCGTTAATGGTAATCGTATAGATTGCAAAGGCCGACAAGCCACCCGTTAGTGTCGCGTTGGGAGCGTCTGTTCCGGTGATCGTTACGGAATAAACGCCTGTAGTGGTTGGCGTACCCGCCACAATGCCACCGGCTCCACCACTAAAGGACAGACCTGGCGGTAAGCCCGATGCTAAATAAGTAATAATTTGGCCTGGGTTTGGATCGGTGAAGGCTGGAATTGCCTGAAAAAAAGCAGTGCCTACCGTACCAGTTTGGTTGGGAATTGACGGGGCTACAGGGGGCAGGTTGACTGTACTGGACCCCGGAGCGTTCACTACTACTGTGATCGTGAACGAGGCCGTGGCCGCCGTGGGTGTGCCGCTATCAGTGGCGGTCAGTACAACGGTATTAGTGCCGACGTTGCAGAGGCCGCCTGTTACAGCAAACGTCACAACTGGATTCTGCGTGCCGTTATTGGCAACTGATGCCAACGCGTTGCACAAACTACTAAGGCTCGATGTTACGTTGACGGTCTGATTAAATTCAGGACCTGTGAAGCCTACTGTTACCGTCTGGCTTTGGCCCTGATTGAGCGTAATTAGGTTGCCCGATGGCAAGCCTGTAGCAACTGGTAATAGATTTCCCCCAGATGCTAACGCCAAATACGACAGACATTTACCATCTAGAAAATCAATACCTCCCGTAGTTGATAAGGTAGGCGCAGCACCTCCATCTCTGTCAAAACGACCCGTCTGAATAAAATCAACGTTGTTGCCCCGGTTCAGACCCACTGTGGCCGGTGAACCCCCGAACCCGCTGACTCCACCCGATGCCCCGCCCGTTGTCCATTGCATGTCGCCATAGGCAAACTGAACATCATTACCCGTGAAACCAGGCACTGTATTGGCTCTGATAACTAACTGAAAGGTGTTTATCTTGTCTATGCGTTGATTATAATAGCCAACTCTGTCCCAGGTGACGACGAGCCGATCGCCAAAAACTTTGTACCACACTAAACCGCTACCTAGATTTCGAGTATCCACGTCGCCCCAGAAAGCGGCCACCATCGGCGTTCCTGTTGGGAAACCATCTGGACTGTACTGGCTCACCCCGTTATTAAAGGTAACGTTCCCATTGTTGTTAATATAAACGCTATTGTAAGTTGATCCGAAAAGCGAAAAGTTGAAGCCAAGCGCAATAGGGCCAACGAAGCCATCATCATTGCGGGGCAAGGATGTCCAACCATCGGCGTTGGTTGCACCTGCACTTCCCGTTCCGCTAAAAGGTTCAAAACAACTAGGCAGCGCAACCGAGTTAGCCTCATTGGCGTTCGGACCCCGGCCACCTGTTTGCGGTCCTGCCAGTCCTTGTTTGCGGGCATCATATTGCGCATCTTCGTTGGATGGATCAAAGAATTGCTGGGCCTGTGCCGACGGGGCAAAGCCCGCCCAAAGCACCATGCACAGAAACAGGCCGGCGATGCGGCCGGCTAATCGGGATTTGGAAATGTGTGACATGAAAAAAAAGGTTTGAACTGTTGATATAAGTAAACTACTGAATTGCATTGCTTTCCAAACACATACCTGTATTAAGCACGTACAAATGCTGTGTAGTGGAACTCTCTGCAATAAGTGTCTAAAGCTACAGTCCGATAAGTAACTACAAGATCTAGTTGATTAAACGGTAGTTGATAGCACTCTAATTCAATAGTTAGCCTTCTGATTTATAAATGGTTATACCGTATAATAAAATCAATTTTCGATGCTGTGCAGAAGGTTAGTCTGGAGTGCAAATGTTTGTTTTTTCATATATAGACAATAGTACATAAAAGGCATTTGTTAACTAAAAAGCGTACCAACGTGGGCAGTGTAGCTTGCACCAAAAAAGCTCCGGTGTAGGTCACAAAAAAGCCCTGTCAAGTATAAAAACTTGCAGGGCTGTCTGCACTAAAACGTGAAATTTTACCGCACTCGGCGCGTAAAGTAATAATTGATACCAAGTTTGGCCCGGCCACCCCGGTTACGACCAGCCAATGGATTGCTGCGATCATAATAGTTTGTTTCGAGGGAGGCTTCGATACCTACATTGCGATTGGCGTAGAACATGGCTCCAGCTTCGAGCGTGATGCTATTGAAAGGGGCTTTGTCGTTGTCGCTAATGTTGCTGGCCCGTTCACGACCAATATTGTACCCAGCGCCGGCAAAAGCGCTAACTCGTGTGCGGAAGGGATAATAACGCTCAAATACGCCCACCTGATTAGAACGAAAACTTGTAGACAGTCGGCGGTCATAACCCAGTCGGATACCGCCCATAAAGCCCGGTTGAAAGAAATAACCAATCCGTGGATTTAGAACAAAATAGGTTCAGCTGTTGCTGCCAACTCCAAAACCGACTGAGCCGCCCACAAATACGGTACCCTGCTCAAACCACGGCAAACCAAGCTGATTGTTTCGGCTGCGAACCGCATTAACTTCACGCGCTACTTCCTGTTTTACCAGTTGACCAGCTTCCTGAGTCCCTTCTTTAATCTCCTAACGAGTTTCGCGCGTATTTTCTTCTAACCGGTTGACGCCCTCACCAACCTCTTCTTTCACTTCCTTTGCTCCCTCGGGTACTTCCTTTTTAGTCTCCTCTTTTATCAGCAACTTATTTTCGGGCGGCTGACTAGTTTCAGTCTGGGCAAAAGTTGCGGCAGTGAGCGCCAGCAACAGGCCCATAGTTGTAAGAATCGTTTTCATCGTTGTTGAGTATGTATAAATCTTGTCTTTATAAACTTATGGTATAGCGAAAAGTTTGTAATTGTGAGTTTGCGCCTGCGATGACCTATGCAGCAAAACAGGAAAAGCCCCGGAGCGCAAATGCCGGGGCTTTTCCTGTGACAACCAGTCTCTTGGGAGTAAATTTATTTTTTTAACTCTTCGATCAATTGCGCCGTCTGTTCAACGGATACGGCCGGGAAGTTAGCAATCCTGATCTGAGAATCTTTGTATTTGCCGTAACCACTTCCAATAATCATCCCTGCTGCTTTGACTGTTGCCAGTACATCTTTTGCCGAAGCTTTGGTGTCGGCCACCACTACGGTTTGTGAACGGTGCCGCTCTTCTTTTATGGAGGGCGAATACCGCTCGTTGGTCTCTATGAACCGATACAACATTCTTGCCTTTTCTTCGGTTTGTTTCCGTACCGACTCGATTCCGATGCGATTCAGATCTTCGGCAATCTTACCTAATAAGTAAATAAATACTGTGTTAGGCGTAGCAGGCGTTTCGAACGTCTGGTAATTTTTCCAGAGAACTGGCAGCGTATTGTGGGCACCAATAGTCATCGACTCGTATTTCTGGAGTCGCTCAGCCTTGTCCAGACAAGCCTCGTTGGCAATCCAGACACCCAGTCCAGCGGGCATTCCAAAGGCTTTCTGAACAGAGAAAAAGGCCGAGTCGATCAGCCCAAAATCCAGGTCAGGATAGGGCGCCGACGATACCATATCCACGCAAAATAGTTTCTTGGGGTATTTCCGTTTGAGTTTATGAATATCTACCGGGCGCATCTGAGCCCCCGACGATGTTTCGTTGTGCGTCACACAAACCAACTCAGCATACTCGGGTACTTCGATTTCAGCGAAATCGAACCCTTCACCAAAAGGCTTCTCCTGGATGTGTGCGTACTTGTGTAGTGACTGAGCGTAATCGAAAAACTTGCGCGAAAACGAGCCGTTTACTAAATGAAAGCTTTCGTGTTCTACACAATTCAGCAGCAGGCGCTCCCACACTTCAGAAGCCGAACCAGTAAAGAAAATCCCGTGCGTTGCCGGAATGTCCAGTAATATCCGCAACTGCTCGTCGGTGTATTTGTAAATATCCCGAAAACGCTGGCTCCGATGCGAAATAGATCCAATTTGCTCATTAAGAGCTGTTTGCATGTGCGTTCCAAACGTTGGATACAGTTCGGCCGGGCCGGGTGTGAAGTAAATGTTTTTCATAGAGAGTGAAAGAGCGAAAGAGTGAAAGAGTGCAGGACCATTACTCCAGCCGTCTTTCGCTCTTTCGCTCCTTAATACAATAGTCTAAACTTGATCGTGTTATCTACATCCCGTAGTTCGGTCACCACATCGTCGGAGTAATCTTTGGCGATGTCGGTAATCACGTAGCCAATGTTCTCGTCGGTTTTGAGGTACTGGCCTTTGATATTGATATGGTGCTTGGCAAAAATCTGATTGAGTTGCGATAAAATCCCCGGTACGTTTCGGTGAATATGCAACAGCCGATGCGAAGCCTTTAGTAGAGGCAATTGCAATTCGGGGAAGTTGACCGAGCCGTAGGTGCTGCCGTTGTTGATGTATTCGAGCAGTTTGCCCGGTACAAAACTACCGATATTGGCCTGGGCTTCTTCGGTGCTACCGCCGATGTGAGGGGTTAAAATCACATTGGGCAAGTTGCGCAACTCATTAATAAACTCTTCGTTGTTGGTTTTCGGCTCGTGCGGGAATACGTCGATACCAGTTCCATACACCTTTCCCGACCTAATGGCTTCAACCAGAGCAGGTATATCGACAACATGGCCACGGGAGAGGTTTAGGAAAATAACGCCCTGTTTCATCATTCCGAACTCCCGGGCCCCTATCAGGTTGTTATTCTCCTTGCGTCCATCGGTGTGCATGCTGATAATGTCGGAAACAGCCAGCAAATCATCGAGTGTTTTACACTTCCGCGCGTTGCCGAGCGAGAGTTTATCCACCACGTCGTAGAAATAGACCTCCATGCCGATAGCTTCGGCCACCACCGATAGTTGTGTACCGATGTTCCCGTAACCCACCAGGCCAAGCTTCTTGCCGCGCACTTCAAAGCTGTTCGTTGCCGATTTGTCCCAGTTGCCCGCGTGCATTTTGTTGCTCTTGGGTATCACGTTACGAATCAGCATGATGATCTCACCAATAGCCAGCTCGACTACCGAGCGGGTATTGCTGTAGGGCGCGTTGAAAATGGGAATCCCCCGTTCGGAACAGGCCGTCAGGTCAATTTGATTTGTGCCGATGCAGAATGCGCCAATGGTCATCAGCTTGTCGGCGTTTTCGAGTACAAAGGGGGTGACGTTGGTTTTGGAGCGGATACCCAAAATGTGAACACCTTTTATGGCTTCGGCTAGTTCGGCTTCGTCTAGCGCTCCTTTGCGAATCTCAACGTTGAAGCCCTCCTGCTCGAACAAATGCACCGCTACCGGGTGTACATTTTCGAGCAACAGGACTTTAATGCGGCTTTTGGGGTATGATTGGCTACGACTCAAACGGTTATCGTACAAAAACTCGTCCAATGAAGGAGCGATGTGGTCTGCCTTTGCAACCACACTAGGCCGGAGAACATTCTCCGTGAACGCATAAAATTTATTCGCCAGCCCCGATTCCCGAATTTCGTAGTCGGTATAGCCATCGCCAATCACATACACATCGCCATCAAGTTGAAGGTCGCGCATGAGTTTGACTTTGCCTTTATCGCTTGCCAACGGATTCTCGGAGTCGCACCCAACAATGTTGCCTTTTTCATCGTATTCAAATGTATTTGCAAAAACGTGGCTTTCCTTAATACCCAGCGAGGTGACAATTGGCACAATGAATTCTTTGAATCCACTGGACACAATGTAAATCTGCTCGGCGTTTTCGGCCAGAAACGTGTGGTTGCGTTGAAACGAGTCGGAAACTTTGGTCATAAGCGTTTCCACGAGCGCGGGCAGGTGGTCGCGGTGGGCGTTGAGCAGCCTGAGCCGCTGTTCGAGGGATTGCGCCAGAGACAATTCGCCGGCCATACCCCGATCCGTAATAGTGTGGATTTGAGACAGGACATCGTCGCGGTCGAGCCGTCCGGCCAATGAGATTTCGCCCAGTACATCGAGGGCTTCTACTTTGGTAAACGTACTGTCGAAATCAATGATAAAATACGTCTGTTCAAGTGGTTTTGTTAGCATGAGAACAAGGTTCTGTTGTCACAGAGAGCCATCATCAAATGACTCGGTTGAAAATATATGCTCTATAGCTTGTTGAAGAGGAGGAAAATGAACGGTTATGATCCTCCAGATGATCGTATAATCGAGGCCAAAATAATCATGAACTAAAATGTGGCGGGAGCGGATAATACGTGACCATTCAGTCTCGGGGTGATAATCTCGAAATTCAGTAGGTCCGCGGTTCGCGGCTTCACCCAACACCTGTATATTCAGGACGACCGCACCCCGTGCCATTCGATTGGTCAGGAACCCATCGTAATCTAAACCCGCTGTGTGTTGCGAAATGGCCTGAATCGCGTCAAGCCTATCAGTCAATAATAAATAAGCAGATCGTTTAGACATATTGCAGTTGACGACTGATGTAGGGCATTAGTTTAGGGCTTATTGCCTGTTTTGTCACTAAATCAACTCGCTTTTGCAACAAAGCTTCTAGTTCTATAGATAAATCAATAAACTCAAAGCCAACGGGCTGATTAAACTCAACCATGATGTCTATATCACTGTTGTCGGTAGCAGTACCATCTGCATAAGAACCAAACAGGGCCATTGAGGTTAATGGATACCGACTAAATAATCCATTTTTATGTGTACCGAGTCGCTGCTTAATATCTTGGGCATCCATGCGATATGTATTTTCTCGACAGTTTCGGACCTATGTAGTCGGCCAAAACCTGGGAGTTTTATAGACTTGGGTACTCACAAAGGTAAGGATTCATCCAATGTCCCGGAAAAACAATTACCAACCTACCCAATTTTCTTTGTGCTGATACGGCAATTAGTTCAATTGGGGTTAGACCAGTACCTCCAACTGTCCTGCTGAAAAAGCCACGGGTTTGTCGGCGAACAGCACTTTGGTGGCGGCCCAGGTGGTTCGGAACAACTCGCTTTGGCGGTATTTATCCAGTGCATCGGGGCCGTCCCAATGGCTGTAGGTCATACGAATGCTGGGGTTGTCGAGGTCTCTCAGGAGTTCGAGATGCTGGCAACCCGGAAATGCCCGAATATGGTGTTTTGAGTTATCGAAAATCTGTTGGAAGCTATCGAGTTTGTCTTCCTGAAACGTCATACGGACGATACGAATAAGCATAATGAAGGTAGAATTTTGTAAAGGAAGCCCTTATCTGCCTAATGACCAACAATACGCAACTACTTTATGCAGTATAGAACCTTTGGCCGGACAGGCTGGCAAATTTCAGAAATTGGTTACGGCATGTGGGGCCTTGCAGGCTGGACTGGGTCCGAAATCGATACCGTCAACCGCGCACTCGACCGCTCGGTGGAACTGGGTTGCAACTTTTTCGATACCGCCTGGGGGTATGGTGAAGGCCTTAGCGAACGGATTTTGGGCGACCTCATGAAACGGTATGCCGCTAAGAATCTGGTGGCCGCCACCAAAATCCCACCCAAAAACCGGAAATGGCCCTCGAAGCCGGACTTTTCCATTGACGATGTTTTTCCCGCCGATTATATTGTAGAATACACCGAAAAGAGCCTGAAAAATCTGGGCGTAGAGACTATCGACTTGCAACAATTTCATGTTTGGGAAGATACCTGGGCCGAACGAGACGAGTGGAAAGAAGCGATTCAGAAACTAACGCAGGACGGCAAGGTGCGGGCGTGGGGTATCTCCGTGAACCGTTGGGAACCCGATAATTGCCTGGACACCATCCGCACGGGCCTGATCGACGGGGTACAGGTGATCTACAACATTTTCGATCAGGCACCCGAAGACAAGCTGTTTCCGCTTTGTCGCGAGATGGGTGTTGGCGTTATTGCCCGCGTTCCGTTTGATGAAGGAACCCTGACCGACACCCTCACCAAAGAAACGACCTTCCCCGCTGA
>Ga0105048_10003791_pt1 | contig 24703 bp, 21 predicted proteins | sample MAT05_FD_78382 | JGI IMG/M metagenome (GOLD analysis project Ga0105048, IMG submission 78382) | Freshwater microbial communities from Lake Fryxell liftoff mats and glacier meltwater in Antarctica - MAT-05 | ecosystem: Environmental > Aquatic > Freshwater > Ice > Liftoff microbial mat | place... | reverse complement strand
GGCGACTCGCGCTAAAATGGCGGCTTTCGTTTGGAAGACCAACCACGATGAGCCTGCAAGCCACGATCGACGCCGCCTGGGAAGAGCGCTCCGAACTCAGCCCAGCCGCCGCACCCGTTCCCGTCCGGGAGGCGGTTGCGCATGTTATCGGGGAACTCGATGCGGGACGCCTGCGCGTCGCGGAGAAAATCGGCGGTCACTGGGAAACCCACCAGTGGATCAAGAAGGCCGTGCTGCTGTCCTTTCGCCTGACTGACAATGCCGGCATCGGACTGTCCGGAGCGCAGGTGCCCTTCCGCTTCTATGACAAGGTGCAGACCAAGTTCGCACAGTTCAGTGATGCCGATTTTGCGGCAGCAGGTGTGCGCGTTGTCCCGCCGGCAGTCGCGCGGCGCGGTGCCTTTATCGCGCGCAATGTGGTGCTGATGCCCTCCTACGTGAACATTGGCGCATACGTGGACGAGGGCACCATGGTCGACACCTGGGCCACGGTCGGCTCATGCGCGCAGATCGGCAGGAATGTGCACCTTTCCGGCGGCGTCGGCATCGGCGGCGTGCTTGAACCGCTGCAGGCCAATCCGACCATCATCGAGGACAACTGCTTCATCGGCGCACGTTCGGAGGTCGTCGAAGGTGTGATCGTCGAGGAAAATGCCGTGCTCGGCATGGGCGTCTTCATCGGCCAGAGCACCAAGATCTATGACCGTGCCACCGGCAGTATCACCTACGGCCGCGTACCCAGCGGTTCGGTCGTCGTGGCCGGCAGCCTGCCGTCGGGAGAAGGCGGGTGTCAGTTGTATTGCGCCGTCATCGTGAAGCAGGTCGACGCGAAGACGCGCAGCAAGACCAGCATCAACGAACTTTTGCGCGCCTAGCGGTAGAGCGATGTCCGTCAATCTCAAGAATCCCGCCGAAATCGAAGGCATGCGCGTGGCCGGGCGACTCGCGTCCGAGCTCCTCGACTACCTGACACCCCAGGTGACGGCCGGCATCACCACGCAGGCCATCAACGATCTCGCGTTCCACTTCATGGTGGACGTGCAAAACACCATTCCCGCCACGCTCAACTACGCGCCGCCGGGCCACGCGCCCTACCCCGCGTCGTTGTGCACCTCGGTCAACCACGTCGTGTGCCACGGCATCCCGGGGGACAAGAAACTGAAGGACGGCGACATCGTCAACATCGATGTCACGGTGATCAAGGATGGCTTTCACGGTGACACCAGTCGGATGTTTCATGTGGGCAAACCGCAGATCCAGGCCAAGCGCCTGGCCGAGATCACCTATGAAGCCATGTGGCGTGGCATCCGCGCGATCCAGCCGGGCGCGCATCTGGGCGACATCGGCGCAACGATCCAGCGTTTCGCCGAAGGCAACGGCTACTCGGTGGTTCGCGAGTTCTGCGGCCACGGTATCGGCCGGCAGTTCCACGAAGAACCGCAGGTGTTGCACTACGGCCGCGCCGGTACCGGATTGAAGCTGCAGCCCGGCATGATCTTCACCGTCGAACCGATGATCAATGCCGGGCGCCCAGGGATCCGTTGCCTGGCCGACGGCTGGACCATTGTCACGGCGGACCATTCGCTGTCGGCGCAATGGGAACACACGGTTCTGGTGACGCCCGATGGCTTCGATGTGCTGACCGTGTCCCCGGGTTCGCCCGCGCCGCCGCCCGTCCCGGCGGCGTGAGCGCGCAGCGCGAAGGTGGAGACGAACCAAGCGCGAAGGACGCCTCCGCCGTGACGCCCGGCGTTGCGCCGCGGTCGATGCAGCCCGACGTTGCGCGCATCGCTGTCTGGCGCACGCGATTGCAGGAAGGACGGGCTGCATTGCGCGCCGCTTTCTTCGCCAAGCCGGACACGCCACGTCTGCTGCGGTCGCATGCGCGGCAGGTCGATGGCATCCTGCGCGAAGTGTTCACGCATTGTGCAATGCCAGTTGGTCTGGCGGCGCTGGCTGTTGGCGGCTATGGCCGCGGGCAGCTCTTTCCGCATTCCGATGTCGATGTACTGATTCTGCTGCCGGTGGACGAGCCGGTGCCGACGGCGGCGATCGAGCGCTTTTTCGCGGCCTTGTGGGACATCGGCATCGAACTGTCGCATGCCGTGCGCACGCTCGACGAATGCGATGTCGAGATGCGGGCCGACGTGACTATCCAGACGAGTTTGCTCGAGCACCGGCTGCTGGCGGGGTCGCGCCGCCTGTATCGCCAGTACCAGAAGCGCTTCGCCGCGGGCATGGACATCCGCGCCTTCTTCGCGGCCAAGGCACTGGAGCAGCAGCAACGCCACCTCAAGTACCAGGACGCGATCTACAACCTCGAGCCCAACGTCAAGGAGAGTCCCGGTGGCTTGCGCGACCTGTCCTCCGTGCTGTGGATTGCCCGCGCTGCGGGCCTGGGCCGCAACTGGCGTGAGTTGGCGCGCAATGGCCTGCTGACGATCGGCGAGGCGCGCACGGTATCGCGGCAGGAGCGCTTCATCGGGGCGATGCGGGTGCGACTCCACTACATGATGAGCCGGCGCGAGGATCGGCTGGTATTCGATGTGCAGGGCGCGCTGGCCCGGCAACTGGGGCTCGAGGACACGGCCGCCAAACGTGCCACCGAACAACTGATGCAGCGCTACTTCCGCGCCGCCAAGCTGGTGCGGCAGGTCAACATCATCCTGCTGCAGAACCTGCATGCTTCGCTGTACCCCGCCGCCACGTCGCCGGTGGCAATCGACGCCGAGTTCCAGCAGGTTGACGAACTGCTCGACATCGTCGATGACGGCGTGTTTGTCCGCCGACCGTCCGCGTTGCTCGATGCGTTCCTGATGCTGCAGACGCGCCGTGAACTGAAAGGGATGTCGGCGCGTACCTTGCGAGCGCTGTGGCGCGACAAGCGCCTGATCGACGGCAGGTTCCGGCGCGATTCCGCCAACCGCGTGCGCTTCATGACGCTGTTCCGGAACGAGCGCGGCTTGCTGCACGAACTTCGCCGGATGAATCTCTTCGGCATTCTTGGCGCCTACCTGCCGGTGTTCGGCCGCATCGTCGGCCAGATGCAGCATGACCTCTTTCACGTGTACTCCGTGGACGAGCACATTCTGATGGTCATTCGCAACCTGCGGCGCTTTACCGAGGCCCAGCACGCGCACGAATACCCGCTGTGCTCTCGACTGATCGCCGACTTCCCGCGGCGTGAAGTACTGTATCTGGCCGGATTGTTCCATGACATTGCCAAGGGCCGCGGCGGCGATCATTCGGCGCTCGGCGCGCGCGATGCGCGGCGTTTTTGCCGCGACCACGGACTTTCGCCCGACGACACCGATCTGGTGGCGTGGCTGGTGGCGGATCATCTCGTGATGTCGGCCACTGCGCAGAAGCAGGACCTGTCTGACCCCGACGTGATCGCCAACTTCGCGCACAAGATGGGCACCGAGCGCAAGTTGACGGCGTTGTACCTGCTGACGGTGGCCGACATCCGCGGTACCAGTCCCAAGGTGTGGAACGCCTGGAAAGGCAAGCTGCTCGAGGACCTCTACCACGCCGCACGTGCCGTGCTGGCGGGCACGTCGCCGACGCGCACGATCATGGACAGCGTGGAGGCCAGTCGCAACGAGGCACTGCGGTTGCTGCGGCTCTATGCGGTGCCAGTCGACGCCGAGCGGGCGCTGTGGCGGCATCTTGACTCCCTCTACTTTCAGCGGCACAGCGCCGATGAGATCGCCTGGCACACGCGGCACCTGTACTGGCGCGTCGAAGCGCCGGCGCCGGTGGTCAAGGCGCGCCTGGCACGCGATGGCGCCGGCTTGCAGGTCTTCGTGTACATGCCGGACCAACCTGAACTTTTTGCGCGGTTGTGCGGTTTCTTCGGCCGTGCGGGACTCTCGATCCTTGAAGCGCGGATCCATACCAGTCGGGCAGGCTACGCGCTCGACACCTTCACGTTGCACGATCCGCGCGAGCCCAACCCAAGTTATCGCGAAACCATCCAGTACATCGAGTTCGAACTCGCGCGCCTGCTGGAACTGCACCCACCGCTGTTACCTCCGACCGAGGGCCGGATATCACGCCAGCTGAAGCACTATCCACTGACGCCCGAGGTGCAAATCTTTCCCGACGACAAGGGCACGCATTACATCCTCGAAGTGGTGGCCGGGGACCGGCCCGGCCTGCTGGCACGGATCGCGTACACACTGGCGCGCGCGAATGTGAGCGTGGCCAGCGCCAAGATCAACACGCTGGGCGAGCGGGCCGAGGACGTGTTCCTGATCGAAGGCGCGCGACTGCATGATGAACAGGCGCTGCTGCGTCTCGAGACCGCGCTCTACGAGCAATTGAAGGCGCCGGTGCCGGAAGCTTCGTAGGCGAGGCTAGAGCCTCGCCGGTTCACCGCAGCGATGGACATGCTTCGTAGGCGAGGCTTCAGCCCCGCAGGTATGCGGACAGTAAACCTGCGAGACTGAAGCCTCGCCTACCAGGAAACTGCGCCGCTACAGGCGAGCAATCTCAATCGTCGGCGTCGACGCCGGCGAGCTCCGGGAACAGCACCTCGGTGAACCCGAAGTTGCGCATGTCGGTGATGCGCATCGGGTAGAGGATGCCTTCCAGATGATCGCATTCGTGTTGCACCACGCGGGCGTGAAATTCATCGCAGGTGCGATCGATGACCCCACCAGCTGGATCGCGGCCGCGATAACGCAGCTTGGTGTAGCGCGCCACCACGCCGCGAAACCCCGGGACGGACAGGCACCCTTCCCAGCCGTCTTCCATGTCGCCGCTGAGGGGTGTCAGCACCGGATTCACGAGTTCTGTGTAGGGAATGGGCTCGGCATCCGGGTAGCGTGGATTGCTCTCCATGCCGAAGATCACCACGCGCAACGGTACGCCGATCTGGGGGGCCGCCAGGCCGGCGCCGTTCAGCGCCGCCATCGTATCGCGCATGTCGGTGATGAGCGCAGCAAGTTCCGACGTGCCGAAACGTTCGACGTCGCGCGCGCGTTCGAAAAGGCGCGGATCACCCATGCGCAGGACCTCGCGGATCATGGCGCGGCACCGATGCACGGCGCCACGTGATCGAGCAGGCGCCGCACTTCGCTCATCGCCGTCTCCAGCACCCCCGAAATGCCCAGCATCGAAATCTGTTGCGCGCTGTCGGCGCGGCCCGCTGCATGATTCACCGCGACGCAGATGGCCGCGTAGGGCAGTCCCGCTTCGCGCGCCAGCGCGGCCTCCGGCATGCCGGTCATGCCGACCAGCGTGGCGCCGTCGCGTTCCATCCGGTCGATCTCCGCCGCGGTCTCGAGGCGCGGGCCATTGACGGCCCCGTAGACGCCGCCATCCGCCAGCGCAATCCCCGCGTTGGCAGCCGCATCGAGGCAGCGGGACCGCAACTGCGGCGTGTAGGGATGCGTGAAGTCGACGTGCATCACCTGCCGGTCGCCGCCATCGTAGAACGTCGTTTCGCGCCCGGATGTGTAGTCGATCAGCTGGTTGGGCAGCAGCAGGTCGCCGGGCCTGCCACCGCGGCTGATACCCACGGAAGCCACGGCCACGATGGCGGTCGCGCCCTTCTCCTTCAGCGCCCAAAGGTTGGCGCGGTAGTTGACGCGATGCGGCGGAATCGTGTGTCCGTGTCCGTGCCGCGCAAGGAACACCACGGGGCAGCCGGCGACCTGGCCGAAGAGCAGCGTCGACGACGGATCACCGTACGGTGTGCGAACGACTTCGCGGTGGGCGACGGCCAGCGTCGAGAGACGCGTCAGGCCGCTGCCGCCGATGATTGCAAGCATGTCAATGGCTTCAATGTTGGCTACAGGTTGCGGGATTGGCGACGAAACTGGAAAACACCGTCATTTCATGACATTATCATGAGGCATGGCGACCTTGGATCAAGGTCGACGCACGGCGAATTGTACCGTCACGAAACCGTCCCAGGCAGCCGCCGGGACGACTGGCGGAACGGCGTCGCAGCCGCCACGACGAAGGGATGCTCATGTACCTCGACCGCTTGTTCAAGTTGATGGCCGAAAAGCAGGCCTCCGACCTCTTCATTTCCTGTGGCGCACCGATCAATCTCAAGGTCAACGGCGTCGTGCAGCCGGTGTCCACCCAGCCGATGGACATCGATACGGTTCGCCGCATCGCCTACGAGCTGATGACCAAAGAGCAGGCGCGCGAGTTCGAGAACACGATGGAGATGAATCTTTCCCACCTCGATCGCAGCGTGGGCAACTTCCGCGTCAACATTTTTCGGCAGCGCGGCACCATCTCGCTGGTGATCCGGTATGTGCGCAGCAATGTGCCTCCTTTCGACCTGTTGAAGCTGCCGTCGGTCCTGCTCAACCTTGTCACCGAGAAACGTGGATTGGTGCTGGTCGCTGGCGCCACCGGTTCCGGCAAGTCGACCACACTGGCGGCGATGATCGATCATCGCAATGCGTCGAAGCCGGGCCATATCCTGACGATCGAAGACCCGATCGAATACCTGTTCGAGCACAAGCAGAGCGTGATCAACCAGCGCGAGATCGGCGTTGACACGGTCAACTACACGTCGGCGCTGCAGAACGCGCTGCGCGAGGCACCGGACCTCATCATGATCGGTGAAGTGCGCGACAAGGACACGATGCAGCAGGCGCTCTTACACACGCTGACGGGCCACCTGTGCCTCACCACGATCCACGCCAATAACAGCTATCACGCCCTGTCGCGGATCATCAACCTGTTCCCGCATGATGCGCGCTCGGCCGTGCTGTCCGATCTCTCGATCGGCTTGCGCGCCATCATTTGCCAGCGCCTGGTGCGCAACCTCGACGGCGAGCTGCAGCCGGCCGTGGAGATCCTCCTCAATACCTCGCTGATCGCCGAGCTGATCAAGAGCGGCGAGTTCGCGCAGATCAAGGAAGCGATGGAGCAGTCGCTCTATCCGGGCTCGCAGACCTTCGAGCAGGCGCTCTGCAAGCTGTACATCGATGGCGTGATCAGTTACGACGAAGCCATGATCGGGTCGGATTCGCCCACCAACCTCGCCTGGCAGATCAACCAGAACAGCCCGTCGTCGCGCGTGGCCGCGGAAGCCTCCGGCAGCGAAGCCGAACGGCTGCGGCCCACCGCGGATTTCGGCACGATGACCATCAACACCGAGCTCCTCGACCGCGCGCATTGATCTTCGCGTGCGGGACGGCAGCCGCGTCCTATTTGTTAACATGCGGGCAATGGATACTTCTGCCTTGCCCACCCTCGCGCTTGCCCGGGAACTGATCGCACTGCGCTCCGTCACGCCTGACGACGCCGGTTGCCAGCAACACCTGCGCACGCGCCTGGTTCCGCTCGGCTTCGCCTGCGAAACGATCAGCATCAATGGTGTGACCAACCTGTGGGCGCGTCGCGGCAGCGCCCGGCCGCTGATCTGCTTCGCCGGACACACCGACGTGGTGCCCACCGGCCCGCTGGTGCAGTGGGATTCGGACCCGTTCGTGCCCATGCAACGCGACGGCTACCTCTACGGGCGCGGCGCCGCCGACATGAAGGGTTCCATTGCCGCCTTCGTGACGGCCATCGAGGGATTTGTGGCCGCGCATCCGCAGGCTGCGGGCTCGATCGCACTGTTAATCACGTCGGATGAAGAAGGACCGTCGGTGGATGGCACAGTCAAGGTCGTCGAACGTCTTGCTGCCGCAGGCGAGCGCCTTGACTACTGCGTGATCGGCGAGCCGTCGTCGGTGGAACTGCTGGGCGACACGATCAAGAACGGCCGCCGCGGCACTCTTTCCGGCACGCTGACGGTGAAGGGCATCCAGGGTCACATTGCGTACCCACATCTGGCGCGCAATCCGATCCACCTCGCCGCACCGGTGCTGGCGGAGCTCTCTGCCACCACGTGGGACACGGGCAACGAGTATTTCCCGCCCACGACTTGGCAGTGCTCGAACATTCACGCCGGCACTGGCGCCAACAATGTCATCCCCGGCACGCTGGACGTCATGTTCAACTTTCGCTATTCGACGGCCAGCACGCGCGAGTCCCTCGTCCAGCGTTTCGAGGATGTGCTGCGCCGCCATGAGCTTGACTACGACCTCGCGTGGACAGGTTGGGGCAAGCCATTCCTCACCGCGCGCGGCAGGCTGGTGGACGTTGCGGCGGCCTCAATTTACAGTGTCACTGGCCGCGTACCCGCGATCTCCTGCACCGGCGGCACGTCGGACGGCAGATTCATCGCCGACATCTGCGCCGAAGTCGTCGAACTCGGCCCCGTCAACGCGACGATCCACCAGCTCAACGAACGCGTGCTGGTCGCGGACCTCGAACCCCTTTCTGCCATTTACCGCGGCATCCTCGAACGTTTGTTGCTGCCGGCAGAGACACCCGCATGAGCGCGCCGGGGGTCGTCCGATGAGCGCCGTTCCCGCCAATGAACTCGAAACGCTGCGCGATTGGCTGCGCTGGGCCGTGTCGCGCTTCGCAGAGGTCGGCCTGTCGTTCGGCCACGGCAGCGCGCAGGCCTACGATGAAGCCGCCTACCTGTTGCTGCACGCGTTGCACCTGCCCCTTGATCGCCTCGAACCGTTCCTCGACGCGCGCCTCACCCAGGCCGAGCGGCAGACATTGGCGCAACTCTTCAATCGACGCATCGAGGACCGCGTGCCTGCCGCTTACCTGACGCGCGAGGCGTGGCTCGGTGACTTCCGCTTTTATGTCGACGAACGTGTGATCGTGCCGCGTTCGTTCATCGCCGAGCTGCTTGGCCCCGGCCTCGAGAATTTTGTGGGGACGCCCGAGGATGTGCATTCCGTGCTCGACATGTGCACCGGCTCGGGCTGCCTGGCCATCCTGATGGCGCATGCGTATCCCGCCGCCGATGTCGACGCGGTGGATCTCTCCGCCGAAGCGTTGGCGGTGGCCCAGCGCAACGTCAGTGACTACGGCCTCGCCGATCGCGTCAACCTCATTCGCTCGGACCTCTTCGCCAACCTCCCGGAGAAGAACTACAACTTGATCATCAGCAATCCACCGTATGTGACGGCGATGTCGATGGCGACGTTGCCGGCCGAGTACCGGCACGAGCCGACGCTGGCGCTGGCCGGCGGCGACGACGGGCTCGATGCCGTGCGCACCCTGCTGAAGGATGCCCCGCGCTTTCTTGATCACGAGGGCACACTGGTCGTGGAAGTCGGCAATGGTCGCGCGGCCACCGAGGCAGCCTTTCCCCGACTTCCCTTTGTGTGGTTGCAAACGGCCTCCTCTGAAGATAGTGTCTTCCTGCTGAAGCGCGAAGACCTGGTCGCCGGCCGCTGAACCCTTGCTTTCGAAGCAAATCCTGATGTCCGAGCTACCCCTTCGTTCCGGTGGTGAGATCCTCGTGGCCAGCCTGCTCGCGCAAGGCGCCACCCATGCGTTCGGTGTGCCCGGCGAAAGCTACCTGGCGGTTCTCGACGCCATGCACGATGTCAGCGGCCGCCTGCAGTTCGTCATCTGCCGCAACGAAGGTGGTGCCGCGTTCATGGGTGAAGCCTTCGGCAAGCTCACCGGTACGCCAGGCCTTGTCTTCGTCACCCGCGGTCCGGGGGCATCAAATGCGGCGATCGGCATCCATACGGCGGCGCAGGATTCCACACCGCTGATCGTTTTCGTGGGCCAGGTCGGCAGCGACATGGTCGACCGCGAAGCATTCCAGGAAGTCGACTATCGGCGTATGTACGGCAGCGTGGCCAAGTGGGCGGCGCAAATCGACCAGGTAGAGCGTATCCCTGAATATGTCGCGCGCGCATGGCGGCTCGCACTCTCCGGACGACCGGGGCCAGTGGTACTTGCACTGCCCGAGGATATGTTGACGTCGATGGCGCGATGTGCGGACGCTCCGCGCGTCGAGGCCGTGCCTGCCGCGCCGGGACCGGACGCCATTGCATCGTTGCAACGGCGCCTCGCCGCAGCACAACAACCGCTGGTACTGGTAGGTGGCGCGCGCTGGTCCGCGGCCGCGTGCACCGGGTTGCGTCAGTTCGCTGAAACCACGGGTCTTCCCGTGGCGTGCGGATTCCGCTCGCAGGATCTCTTTGACAATCGCCATCCGCAGTATGCCGGCGATGTTGGCATCGGCATCAATCCGGCGTTGGCCGCACGCGTGCGCGACGCCGACCTGCTGCTGGTGATCGGTGAGCGGCTGGGCGAGATGACCACCGGCGGCTACACGCTGCTCGAAGTCCCCGTCACGCGGCAGTCGCTGGTTCACGTCCATCCGTCGCCCGACGAACTCGGTCATGTCTACCAGCCCGATCTTGCGATCGCCGCTGAACCCGGTGCCTTTCTCGCTGCGATGAATGCAGCATTGCCGGTGCGGCGACCGGAATGGACAGCGCAATCCGCGCAGGCGCATGCCGATTACGACCGATGGCGCGTACGCAAACCTGTGCCCGGCCCCGTGGACATGTGGACAGTGATGGAGTGGCTCGACGCGCGCCTGCCCGACGACGCCATCGTGACCAACGGTGCAGGCAATTACACGGTGTGGCTGCATCGGCTTTACCGCTACCGCGGGTTTCGGACGCAGCTCGCACCCTACTCCGGTGCCATGGGCTACGCAGTGCCTGCAGCTGTGGCCGCCAAGGCGGTGCATCCCGAGCGCATGGTCATTTCCTGGAACGGCGATGGCTGCTTCCAGATGAACGGGCAGGAACTGGCCACAGCGGCACAATACGGATTGGCTGTGATCTTCATCGTGATCGACAACGCGATGTACGGCACGATCCGGATGCACCAGGAACGCAACTATCCGGCGCGCGTTTCCGGCACCAGCATCGTCAACCCTGACTTTGCCGCGTTGGCCCGGGCTTATGGCGCACACGGCGAGACGGTCCGCACGACCGAGGAGTTTGCGCTGGCCTTTGAGCGCGCGGTCGCGGCGAACCGCCCCGCGCTGCTGCACGTCCACATCGACCCCGAAGCGCTGACATTGAATGCGTCGCTGAGCGCCTTGCGCAAACAGGGCGAAGCCGCACAGCGCAATTAGTTCTGGTCAGGACTATCCACGCCAGTGACGCTAGGACTTCCGCACGACGCGACCCAGCACAATCCGCCAGAATCCGCCGGAGATGAGGCAGATCCCCACCAGAATGCCGATGAACTTGATGGAGTTCTCCGGCCAGCCCATGGCGATCAGCGCCGCCAGCACGATCGACAGCGCGCCGTCGAATAACACCCAGCCCCAGCCCTTCTGGCCCTTGAGCCGCATGGCCAGCATCACGCTCGAGACCCCGCTCGCAAAAATGAACGCGCCGATCATGAGCGCCAGCGTGGCGATGCTGGCGATGGGGTTGACCAGCATGATCACGCCAAGGGCGAACGTGGCCACGGCGGCCAGCAGCTTCCACGCAAATCCGGGTTCGTTGCGTTGGTGGAACGCGTAGACGGCCTCGACGATGCCGGCGAACACGAAGATCCACGCAAGTACCAGCGAAAACCCCAGCGCAGCCACGACGGGTTGCGTGATCGCGATGATGCCGGTGAGGATCAGCAGCACCCCCCAAAGCGTGACCCAGATGCCGGTCTTGCGTCCGAACGTTGCAGCGGAGGTTGCCAGGGCTGTTGTTTCTTGTGGGTGGGTGCAAACGGTTATCCTAGTCGCCGCAGACCTGCATTGGCAAGAACATAACGGACCGGCGTGTCACGCATTGAGCGAATTACACAGCCAGTCGTCAGGCACAAGGAGCACTGCCCATGGGTGTGAAGCAACTGTTCGATCTCGCCGGCAAGGTCGCGGTGGTTACCGGCGGATCCCGCGGCCTTGGTCTCACCATGGCGGCCGCGCTGGGCGAGATGGGCGCGCGCGTGGTCCTCGTGGCACGCAAGGCGGATGAACTCGAAGCCGCGCGCGCGGCGTTGGTCACGCAAGGCATCGATTGCATGATCGTCACCGGCGATCTCGCGCAACCCGCCACCATTCCGCGCATTGTCGACAGCGTACTCGACCAGTGGCAACAGATCGATATCCTCGTCAACAACGCCGGCGCCAATTGGGCGGCGCCCGCGGAGGACTATCCCGACGACGGCTGGCGCAAGGTGATGGCGTTGAATGTCGATGCGCAGTTTGCGCTGTCGCGAGAGGTCGGCAAGCGCTCGATGATCCCGCGGCGCACCGGCAAGATCATCAACATTGCCTCAATCGCCGGTCTCTTTGGCAATCCGCCCGCATGGGAAATGCAGACCATCGCCTACAACACCAGCAAGGGTGCACTGGTCAATTTCACGCGTGCACTGGCCGCGGAATGGGGCCGCTACAACATCAATGTCAACGCGATCTGCCCCGGCTTCTTTCCGTCCAGGATGACGAAGACGGTGCTGGAACGCATCGACCGCGCGGTGATCGACCTGACCCCGCTAGGCAGGCTCGGCAACGATGACGACCTGAAGGGCAGCGTCGTGTTCCTCGCGTCGGAAGCATCGCGTCATGTCACCGGTCAGGCGCTGGTCGTCGATGGCGGCTGCACGATTGTCTGACCCCGCCACCAATCCCGGCGCGCGACTGGTGGCGCCATTGCAGCCGCTCGACACCGGCGGCGTCGAAGCCTATCTGCAAGGCGTGCTTGGTACGTCGACGCATATCAACTCGATCCGGCAATACCAGGGCGGGCAGTCGAATCCGACGTACCGGATCGATACCAGTGCTGGCCAGTTCGTGTTGCGGCGCAAGCCGTCGGGGGCACTCCTGCCCTCCGCCCATGCCGTTGACCGCGAGTATCGGGTGATGGCGGCGCTGGCGACGTCCGGCGTGCCGGTGCCGCGGATGATGGCGTTGTGCGAGGACGATGCCATTATCGGCAGCGCGTTCTACGTGATGGACCATGTCGAAGGCCGCGTGTTGTGGGACCCCACGTTGCCCGGCATGACGCCCGACGCGCGTGCCGCCCACTACAGCGAACTCAATCGCGTGCTCGCCGCGTTGCATAAGGTCGATATCAGCGCCGCCGGCCTGGCGGACTTCGGCCGCCACGGACAATACATCCAGCGCCAGATTGCGCGTTGGTCGAAGCAATACGCGGCGGCCGGCATCGATCCCGTTCCAGCGATGGAGCGGCTGATCGAATGGCTGCCGCAACACTGCCCGGTCAACGACGAGACCACGATCGTGCACGGCGACTTCCGGATCGATAACGTGATCTTCCATCCCACCGAACCACGCGTGCTGGCGGTGCTGGACTGGGAGCTGTCGACACTCGGGCACCCGTTGTCCGATCTCGCCTACCAGGTGATGGCATGGCGACTAACGTCAACGCAGTTTCGCGGTATCGCCGACGCGGACTTGAACGCTCTCGGCATCCCTTCCGAAGCCGAATACGTTGCATCCTATTGCCAAAGGACCGGTCGCGGCGGCGTCGAGCACTTCGAGTTCTATCTCATCTTCAACATGTTTCGCATCGCGGCCATCCTGCATGGCGTTCTGGCCCGTGCGCACCACGGCAACGCCGCCAGCGACGATGCCATTGCCACGGGTGGCAAGGCGCGATTGGTCGCCGATGTCGCGTGGGCCATGGCGCAGCGCGACAAAAACTGAGGAACAGCATCATGGATTTCAATCACGACGACCGCGTCCGCGACCTGCAGCAGAAGCTTACGCAGTTCATGGCGGAACATGTCTATCCGGCTGAAGCGGTCTATGCCGCCGAGGTCGAGGCCAACCGCCGCGCCGGCAACCCCTGGATCGCCACGCGCATCATGGAGGATCTGAAGGCGCGCGCGCGTGCGGCCGGATTGTGGAACCTGTGGCTGCCGCAATCCGCGCTGGGCGCTGGACTCACCAACGCGCAGTACGCTCCGCTGTGCGAGATCATGGGCCGCTCGTGGATCGCGCCCGAGGTGTTCAATTGCAACGCGCCGGATACCGGCAACATGGAAGTGCTGGTCCGCTACGGCACGCCGGAGCAGCAGGCACGCTGGCTGACGCCGCTGCTCAATGGCGAGATCCGCTCGGCCTTCGCAATGACCGAGCCCGACGTGGCTTCGAGCGATGCCACCAACATCGCCGCCTCGATTGCCAAGGACGGCGACCACTACATCGTGAACGGTCGCAAATGGTGGACCACGGGCGGGCCCGACCCCCGCTGCCAGATCCTGATCCTGATGGGCCAGTCCGATCCGCAGAACCCTGACCGGTACCGGCGGCAGTCGATGATCCTGGTGCCAGTCGACACACTTGGCGTGACGATGTTGCGCACGTTGTCCGTATTCGGCTACGACGACGCGCCGCACGGCCACGCTGAATTCAACTTCGACAGCGTGCGCGTCCCGGCCACCAACATGCTGCTGGGCGAAGGCCGCGGCTTTGAGATCGCGCAAGGTCGCCTCGGCCCCGGCCGCATCCATCACTGCATGCGCCTCATCGGGCAATCCGAACGTGCGCTGGAGCTGATGTGTCATCGCGCCTCCACGCGCACCGCGTTCGGCAAGACCGTGGCCGACCGCACGGTGACACAGGAGCGGATCGCGCAATCGCGCATCCTGATTGACCAGGCGCGGCTTCTCGTGCTGCATGCCGCGTGGAAAATGGACACCGCCGGCAACAAGGCGGCGCGCAAGGACATCGCGATGATCAAGGTGGTGGCACCCAACGTGGCCTGCCAGGTGATCGACTGGGCGATCCAGGTGCATGGTGCCGCCGGCGTCTCCGACGACGTGCCGCTGGCCTTCTTCTATGCACAAGCGCGCTCGTTGCGCTTCGCCGACGGCCCGGACGAAGTTCACCGGAACCAGATTGCGCGCCTTGAACTGGCGACCCACGTCAATGGATAAAGTGTTCCCGTGGCGTTCCCCGGATGCTACACGTCCGGCAGCTACAACGGGGACGGCAGGGCGCGGGCCACGGCACTACAAGTCCACTAGGTGTCGCTGTCGGCCAGGTCGCCCATTCCGTAACGGCGCAGCTTCACGGACAGGCTTTGCCGGCTCAGTCCCAGCATCTCGGCCGCGGACGCGCGATTGTCCTGCGTGAGTTCGAGTGCGGCCTCGATGCACAGGCGCTCGATCAGGTCTGTGGCCTCGCGGACCAGTTCCTTCAGGGGCACGCGGCCCATCAGTTCCGGCAACTGGTCCACGGAACGCGGCAGTTCGCGGCCGGCGCGAGCGTCGGTTTGCAGGCGCCGCCCGACATTGCGGATCGTGAAGCCGAGGCACGGTTCGCCCGCCTGCACGATGGAGGACGCGCAGATCTCGACTTCGGCGTCCGCGCCATATTCGCCGCGCAGCGTCGTGGCGAAGAGGCGCACGCTGCGGTGCTGGCGCAGGTTGGTCAGCATCACGTTGAGATCGACACCCGGCCGTCCCAGCCAGCGCTCGAGCGATTAGCCGCGCGCTTGCTCCTCGGTGGCGAGTTGCGCCAGTTCGACGAACGCCGCATTGGCGGCCAGCACGCGGCCGTCTTGCGACGCCGCGGTACGCCGGGCCGACGATACGCGCGGCGGCGCATGCTAAGCTCGATTCGCCGCCATGCAGCCTGCGACGTGGCACGCCAAAGGCCATGAAGGATCACCCACCGCACTCCGACGCGAAACCGTGGCCGGCCACCAACCGCCGTGCCCGCCTCCGTGGCTGGCGCCGCCACGTCGCGCGCCGGATGGCCGACCACCGCAACCGGCGACACGTGTGGTTGGTGCTGGCCACCCTCGTCGTAGTGGGGGTGCTGGCGACAGCCAAGGGCCTGATCGGGTTTTACCTCGTGGGCCAGAAGGCGCTGACCTTCGAGCTCGCGCTGGCGATCGCCGCAGTGGTGGCCGCCGTATTGGCGGTCAGCCAGAAGCGCATCGAGCACGCAATGGAGGCTCGCTTCGCCCGCAACACACACAGGCACCGGCTGGCGCTGGCCGCGCTGGCCGACGAGCTTGCGGCCTTCGAGGGCGCCCGGCAACTCGAAAGCGCGCTGGTCGAGCGGTTCGACGCGCTGTTCGCCACGCACGGCAGCGCGCTGTACCGGCATCAGGCCGACGGCGATTTCAAGCGCATCGCGGCGCATGACTCCCGCTTTCCGGACCGCGTGCCCGCCACCGACGTGGTGGTAGCGCAGTTGCTGGCCGCGCACGTACCGGTCGAGGCGGACGAACTCGCGTCGGTGGTGAATGCGCCGATGGTGTGGCCGTTGCGCATCCGGGGTCAATTGCATGGCTTCTTTGTCGCTGGCGAGCACGATTACATCGAGAGCTTCGACCGGGAGGAGATCGACGGGGTCACCGAGCTCGCCAATGCGGTGGCCACCACACTTGCATTGCTCGACGCCGAGGCCGGCCGGCGCTGACGCCGCCACTCCCCGCGAAGGCGCATGCTTCTGGCATACTCGACGCCGCGCCAGACCGGGTCAATGCCCGTCAGGACGGCGCCACAGGATAACGACCATCGACACGCATGCACCGGCAGAGCGGCTAGGCCGCTACCAGATTCGCGATCTGATCGGCGAAGGCGCGATGGCCAGCGTGTATCGCGCCTACGATCCCGACATCAACCGCACGCTGGCGATCAAGCTGCTGAAGGCCCAGCTGCGCCTCGACAGCGAGTACCACACCCGCTTCCTGCGCGAGGCCAAGGGCGCCGGGGTGCTTTCCCACCCCAATATCGTCACTGTGTTCGACGTCGGTGAGGACCAGGGTCATCCATACATTGCGATGGAGCTGGTCGAGGGCCAGACGCTGGCCGAGGAACTGAAGGGCAAGAAGGACCTGTCGACGAAGGACATCGTCGAAATCGGCATCCAGTTGGCGCGCGCACTCGACTACGCGCACAAGAAGGGCATCGTCCACCGCGACGTGAAGCCCGGCAACATCATGCTGGTGCACGACACCAATATCATCAAGGTGGCGGATTTCGGCATCTGCCGCATCGACGGCAACGATGCCAACGACGCCACGCAACAGACGCAGATCGGCAACGTTCTCGGCACACCGCACTACATGTCGCCCGAGCAGGTGCTGGGCGAGAAGGTCGACTCGCGCTCCGATCTCTTCTCGGCAGGCGTCGTGCTCTACCAGCTGATGACGGGTCACCTGCCCTTCGCCGGCGACACTCTGATCAGCGTCGCCTACAAGATCACCAAGACGGATCCGCCGGCGTTGGACAAGCTCCGACCCGATCTTCCGCTTTCGCTGCGCCGGATCATCGAGCGCGCGCTGAAAAAGCAGCCAGACAAACGCTTCCAGACCGGGGAGCACTTCGCCCAGGCGCTGGTAGGCGTGGCGCGCGAACTGGCCGACGAGGGCGAGAAGAAGGGACGCCCGCGCGGCTTGCCCCTGCCAGTGCGCTGGGCGCTGTCGATGGCGGCGCTGGTAGCGATCACGATGACGCTGACGGCGACCGTGCTCTACAACCGGCAATACGCGGCGATGATGGACCAGGTGAAGGACTACGGCGGGTCACTGGCCAAATTCATGGCGACGCAGAACGCGGTGCCGCTGTTGTCCGAGGACGCGGCCGCCATGGACGTGTTCGTGCAGGAGACCCTCGGGCGCCAGGATTTCAACCACATCACGATCACTGATCACCAGGGGATCGTGCGCGCCAGCAACGTGCCGGCGCAGGTCAACGCCAAATATGAGGCGCCGCCGGAAAGATCGATGCCTTCGAAGGACGCCGGCGTGAAAGTGGGCAGCTTCCGCACGAACGAAGGCCGCGAGGTTCTCGACTTCGGTGCGCCAGTGCTGTTCCAGGGCAAGGAGATCGGCCGCGTGCAACTCGGCATCTTTGCCGCACCCCTCACTGCAGTGGCGAACCTGATGCTGGTGATGCTGGCCATCCTGACGCTGGTAACCGTGGCGGCGGTGGCGGCCGGCACGTATTTCCTTGCCCAGCGGCTGTCTGCGCCAGTAAGGGTTCTGCGCAATTCGCTCGACGAACTGGCGAACGGCCGCTACGACTACCGAATCGCGGATACGCGCAAGGATGAGTTCGGCGAACTGTTCGCGCATTTTGATCGTACCGCCGAAGCCATCGAGAAGCGGCACGACCCGGCCAAGGCCTCGGCGTCCGGTGCCCCACCTGCGGTCTGACGCGATGGGTCCGGTACGAATTTCGAGCGCGTTGCTCGCACTGGCGGTGCTGGTCGCAGGGTGCGCCACGCCGGTGCCGCCTGCCTCGCCTCCTTACGAACCTGCTCCCCGCGTGGTCGTGGCGCCCTCCACCGATCCGGTCATCGCACGCGACCGTGAATTCGCCGTGGTGCGGGTGGGTCAGGGCGACACCTATGCATCGCTGGCGAAGCGCTTCCTCGACGATGCCGGCAAAGGCTGGTGGCTGTCCAGGTTCAATCATGACGAGGCGTTACAACCCGGCGCGGTGGTGGCGGTGCCTTTGCAGGTGCGCAATCCGATCGGCGTCTACGCCAGCGGATACCAGACCGTCACCGTGTTGTGTTACCACCGCTTCGGTGCGCGCGGCAGCCGCCTCAACGTGACGCCGGCAGCCTTCGAAGCGCAAATGGAATTCCTCGCGCGCAACGGCTACAACGTCATTCCCGTCAGCAAGCTCGATGGATTCCTCGACGGCCGCGAGGCGCTGCCGCCGAAAACCGTCGCGATCACCATCGATGACGGCTACAAGTCCACATTCGAGATCGCGTGGCCGATCCTGCGCAAGTTCGGCTTCCCCGCCACCATATACCTGTATACGGATTTCGTCGGCGCCGGCGACGCGCTGACGTGGGCGCAGATGAGGGACATGACGAACAGCGGGCTGGTTGACATCCAGCCGCACTCGAAGACACACGCCAACCTGACGCTGAGGCTGCCCGGCGAAACGGAGGCACGTTACCGCGACCGCATCCGCCGCGAGGTTGAAGTACCTGTCGCCACGCTGCGCGATCGGCTGGGGATGACCAGCGTCAGTTACGCGTACCCGTACGGGGACGTCAACGACTACGTGATCGAGCTTCTCGCGAAGCAGAAGGTGGAGCATGGCGTCACCGTCACGCCGGGCGGCAACGCGTTCTATGCGTACCCGCTGATGCTCCGGCGCAGCATGGTCTTTGGCAACGAGGACCTCGACGCGTTCAAGGCGAAGCTGACGACTTTCGTCCGCATGGGGGCGCGATGAGCCGCGCGCTGGCCGGGATGCGAACCTGGCGCCGCACCGTGGTCGTCGCCGCGTTGCTCGCCACCGGGTGCACGCCGCCACCGGTCATCCGCACGCCCGACCCCGAGCCGGCGATTCCGCCGCACTTCAGCGATAACCCAAAACGCCAGGCCGAGGAACGGCACCGCAAGCTGGCGCTGGACGCGACGCGCGCCGGTGACTTCGCGACCGCCGTTACGCAATGGCAGATCGTCACGCTGCTGGCACCCGCAGACGTCTCGTCGCGGGATGCATTGGCGGCCGCGCGCGCCAGTCGCGCCAAGGGGGTGAGCGAACAGATGGCGGCCGCCACTGTGGCGCTGGCGGCCAGCGATTTCGAGCGCGCCGCGCAGGCAGCGCTGCGGACGCTGGCGCTCGATCCGGTGAACGACGAAGCGGCGCGGATGCTGCGCGATCTCGACCGGCGGCGGATGGCGCGCATTCAGGCCGACCGTGCTGCGCGCGCGCGCATCGAGGATGCGATCGCGCTGCGCAATGCGGCGCAGAACCAGGCGAACGCGGCCGAGGGCAGCCCCACTTTCGAAATGGACCAGGCGGTCGAGCTGTTCCGCGCCGGTGACACCGGCGCGGGATTGCGCGAGATGCGCGCCTATGTCGACGCCCACCCCAACAATCGCAGCGCGCGGCAGCGTGCGGGTCAGGCCGTCGCCGATCGGGCGCGGGAACTGGAAGACAAGGGATCGCGGACCGAGGCGCTTGATCTCTACGACCACGCCATCGCGCTGTTTGGAGACAAACCGCCGTTTGCGGCCCGCGCCGCGACATTGCGCAAGGCGCAACCCGCGCCGCCGGCCAAAGGCAAGCCCTGACGGTACGCGCTGCGGGCGCGACCTGTCCGTGGACTACTTGGCCTTCGGTGGCGCGGCGCCGAATTTCTCGCTCATCCGCTTGCGCAGGTCAAGTGCGCGTTCGCGTTCCAGCTTGGCCTTCTGGTTGCCCGGTTCAAGCGCCAGCACGCGGTCCCATTTGCTGATCGCTTCATCGAGATTCTGCCGCTGGAACGCTTGCGTGGCATCGCGTTCGTAGCGTCGGGCCAGCGCGGTGCGCGTCGCATCACGTTGCAACGCGGAATCGCGGTTGCCCGGATCGCGCTGCGCCGCTTCGCGGAACGCCTCGTACGCGCCTTCGAGGTTGCCGGCCTTCTGCAGGTCCTGGCCCTGCTGCATCAAGGCGGCCGACGCGTTGCGCGGCGTGGCGCTGTCGACCGACGCAATCCTGGCCGCTTCGTCGGGTGGCGGCGTCTCAGCGGCCGCCGGCGCCACGCCGGGCGTCCTGGCCGCACCAGGTGCAGGTGCGCGGCCGGGGATCTTGATCACCTGCCCCGCCGCCAGCTTGCTCGGGTTTTGGATATCGTTGTACTTGGCCAGGATGTAGAAGCGGAAACGGTCGCCGAGATACTGCGCGGCGAGCTTTGACATCGAATCGTCACGCTGCACCGTGTAGCGGAACGACACGCCGCCCAATTCCTTTTGCGGATCGGCCTTCACCTGGTCCATCAGCTTGCGGGCAAGGTCGTTGGTGGGGTCGAGGTGTTGCGCCTGCTCGAGTTTGGCGCGGGCGCCCGCTTCGTCCCCGTTCTGCAGCAGGTCCACCGTTTCGATGGCGAGGCGTTGTGCCTGTGACTTGGCCTGGGCGGGCGTCAATTCAGGCACCACGGGGGCGGCGGGCTTCGGTGGCTCGGCAATGACTACCGGCGCGGGTTGCGGCACAGGGGCGGCCACAGGTGCCGGCGGCGGCGGCGGGGTGGCGCAGCCTGCCGCCAACAACGCGGCCACCAGCGTCCCGACTGCCGCTTGCGCGCATTGCGTCCACCATGTCCTGCTGTCTTTGATCGTGTACGCCGGCATGCCCTGACCTTCCGTTGCTAACGTTCGCGCTGCGTAAACAATCTGAGAGTGACGTTCATTCCGCAACGCACCATCCCCATCGTAGCCGCCGATGGCCGATCGGGAAAGGGGAATATTGTGCCCCAGCGGCACTGCATTTCAATGGTTGCAACCGAATAAACCGGAGTTCAGCACGTTTGACCATTACTTCGGCCACACCCTCAGGGTGCCTGGCGGGGTGCGGATGGGTGATCGAGGTCACTGCACCACACCGCCAGCGCCGAGAAATTGTCCTGTTCGGCACCCCCATTGGCGCGGACCTGCTCTTCCATGATCCGCAGCCAATCGGCCGCCGACACGGCCTTCGCCAGCGCCGATTCCATCGTGGGTTCCTCGACGTATTCCCAGAATCCGTCGGAACACAGAAGGAAGGCGTCACCGCCCTCGATCACAAAATCGGTGGCCCCGACAGAGGCCGAATTCTCGCCGTCGTGGCCAAGCGCGGCGAAAAGGCGGCTGCGCTCGGTCGAGTCACGCGTCGCCGTGGCCTTCAGATACCCGGCATCGACCAGCCGCTGCACCACACTGTGGTCCTTGGTCTGCGCCACGATATGGTGCGCGCGGAAACAGTAGAGGCGCGTGTCTCCGACATGACCCCATGCTGCCAGGTGGTGCACGGTGTCGATCGCCAGTACCGTGGCGGTGGCGCGCATGCCTGACAGCGCTTCAGCCTGCGACTGTTCGGACAGGATAGCTCGATGCGCGTTGGCGAGCGCGGCAGTGATGGCATCGCCGGAGCAGCGCGGATCGTCCTGGAAGGATGCCAGCACGACGCGCACTGCAAGCTTGGAGGCGACATCGCCCGCGCCATGACCGCCTGCGCCATCGCTGACCACGCAGAAGCAGCCGCCGCCGCCCGACCAGAAGCCATAGGCATCCTCGTTACGCGGACGGCCGCCGGCATCAGTGAGAACGGAAACTTCGAGTTGCATGGCTTTGCTACCGGACGAGGGCGCGTTCAGCGCCGCGTACTGCCAGGCGGTGAACGCGGCACGCTACCGCCTTGGTAGCCGCGCAGGAACTCGGCGCCGATCAACGCGTGGAAATCGGTCGCGGCCTCCTTCGCGATCTGCCCGTAGTGTTCCTCATAGAGATTCCACAGCTTCGCCTTGTGCGACCCGGGCAGCAGCGAATCGGCAATCGACGTCTGCGTCATCCGGCCTTCGAGCTGCTGCGGATCGAAGCGCGTCAGCACGGCGGACAGTGCCGCGCGCATCCCCGCGACAAAACCCAACTGGTGCGCGCGCAGGCTCTCGCAGGCATCGGCAACCGCTTGCTGCGGCGACATGAAGCCTTCACCCTTCGGCGCCAGCAGGTGCGTCAATGCGGTGTCCAGGTCGGGCGCGAACTTGAGCGGATTGTTCGCGTGCGCATTGATCGTCGTGGCGTCGGCGCGGACCTGCTGCTTGGCGGACGCGCGCGTGGCCAGCAGGTCGAGCATGCCGCGCATCGTTTCGCGCATCACCTGGCCCATTTCCTCCATCGCGTGCGGCGTGAGTCCGCCGGGCAACGCGAGTTCACGCACGCCGGCGCCGCGCAGCAATGCCTGCAACAGCGGATCGTCAGCGGGCGAAAGTGAAGGCGGCGGCGCGCTGGGCTTGACAGCAACGCTTGCCGCGGGCGCGGCCGCGGCGTCGGCGGGCGCTGGCGACGGCACGATCACCGTCGAGATCCGCTGCTCGGGTTGCGGCGTGCCGTCAGCCGACCACGACAACAGCGTGCCACGCCGCAGGATTGTCGTGCCTTCCTCCAATGGCGTATCGACGGCGGGTGGACCTTCCACCCGCATGATGTAACCGGCAATGCGCAATTCGTCGGCGGCGCTGAGCGCGACTTCGCGGCCACGGCCCACCGGCCGGCCATTCACGATCACCGGCACCGTCGTGCCCTGGTCGCGCACGTAAAAAGCGCCATCGCGAAATGCCACGACGGCCTGCGCGCGCGAAATGATGCGATCGGGGTCGGGCAGGACCAGTGTGCTTTCCGCCGCCCGGCCGATGGTTCCGCCGGCGTCGGCGAAGTCGGCCTCGACCGGCTCCTCGAGCGCAATGCCATTGAAACTGAGAACTGTGATGGTGAGCATGAGGTCGTTAGTTGGATGGTGTGGCACCGCCATCGGTCAATCGGCGGATGCCGCGTGCACGCGGAGGATGGGGCGTTCCGGCGTGCCTCGTCAAGGGGCACCGCCGCCGCGATGGGTCGTCGAGGTCGTCGCGCTCGCGGTGCGACGACGGGGACGCTACACTTCGCGGATGCCATCGCTTACGCAACACCGCCTGGTCGCGGCCTGCGCGCCGGACCGGCGTCACTGATGTCCGGTCACGACGCCCCACCCGCCGCACCCGGCGCCAACCCCGTTCTCGAGTTTCTGCGCGAGGTGGGCACCGGCATGTCCGCCACCTTCGTGCTGCTGGCGGCGTTGCTGCCGCTCGGCCTGATCGCGTTCGCTCCGCTCGGCGAGTCCGCCGTCCAGGCCGGGGTGCGCGCGGCGTTCGCAGCCGCGATCTTCGGCAACATCACCGCGCTGCTGTTGAGCGGCGCGTTGCTGCCCAACGAAGTGCCACGTGCCTCTTCCGTGTTCCTGTTCGCCGCCTTCGTGGCGCGGATCGCGTTCGATCCCGAATTGAAGGCTCTGCCCGGCGGTGGCGCAACGCAGATCATCTTCCTGGCCGCGGTGTGTCTGATGCTGACCGCGATCGTGCAGATGCTGTTCGGCTTCCTGCGCCTCGGCAACATCGCCCGCTTCGTGCCCTACCCCGTGGTGGCCGGGCTGATGACCGGCCTCGCGATCACGCTGATGTACTACGAGTTGCCCGAGGTTCTGGGCATGCATCACAGCAGCGGTGGCGGTGACGAGCATCACGGCATCAATCCGTGGACGGCGCTGGTCGCGGTGGTGACGATCGTAGTGATCGTCACCGTGATGCGCCGCTGGCCGGGGCTGCCCTCGAAACTGATCGGCATCGCTGCGGGCACGCTGTTGGCTGTGGGCATCGGACTGGTTGCGCCGGGCGTGGACTTCGGTCCCCGCATTCCATTCCTCGGCGCGCTACCCACACCCGACAAGCTGCTGCCGCTCTTTTCGCGCGAAGGCTTCGATCTCGTGTGGCACTACCGCTACGAGCTCGTGGTGGCCGCCCTGACCATCGCTGTAGTCGGCTCGCTCGATAGCCTGCTGTCCGCCGTCGGCGAGGCGGATGGGCCCCTCGACACCGCGCATCACCCGAACCGGCTGCTGGTGGCACTTGGCAGCGGCAACTTCATGTCATCCCTTTTTGGCGGTCTTCCGGTGGCCTACTCGTCGCACCATGCGCTGGCCACGCATTCCGGCGCGCCGCGCCGCATGGTGTCGAGCCTCACCACGACTGCCACGCTGGTGTTGCTGCTGCTTTACGGAGCGCCGCTGCTGAAGCTGATGCCCATCGGCGTGCTGTCCGGCGTCATGGTGGTGCTGGCGTTCGGCCTGATCGATCGCTGGGCCGGATCCACGCTGGCGCGGGTGCGCCGCGGGCAGTACGACAGCGAGCTGATCGTCAACATTGTGTTGGTGGTGCTGGTTGCGGGCGTGACGATCGCGTTCGGATTGATCGCGGCGGTCGTCACCGGCCTCATCCTGTCGATGGGCCTGTTCCTTGCCGTGATGAACCGGTCGCTGATCCGCTCGGTCACCACGGGCGTGACGCGGGGCTCGCGCCGCGTATATCCACCGGAGCAGGCCAGTTTCCTGCGGGTCG
>Ga0105048_10003789_pt1 | contig 24707 bp, 14 predicted proteins | sample MAT05_FD_78382 | JGI IMG/M metagenome (GOLD analysis project Ga0105048, IMG submission 78382) | Freshwater microbial communities from Lake Fryxell liftoff mats and glacier meltwater in Antarctica - MAT-05 | ecosystem: Environmental > Aquatic > Freshwater > Ice > Liftoff microbial mat | place... | reverse complement strand
GCGGCCTTCGTCATGTCGCTCTCGGGAAACTGCTCGGGCGAAACCTGCGAGAGTCCCTTCGACTGCACGACTTCGAGCCGCACCGCGCCTTCATTCACGATGCGGAAATAGCCGGCAAAACGCACCGCGCCCTCGGGCCGCAGTTGCAGCGCATCCACTGTCTGCGGGAACGCTCCGATCGGCGTCTGCGTCTGCACGAGGATCGTGAAGAGATTTTTCTGCGGCTGGTTGAACTTCACCACGAGCTTGCGTTCGCCGGCATTCGCGCCCGGCTCGACGTTCCATGAGATCACCTGCTCGCCCTGCACCCGCGTGACCTCGCCGTCGCCGCGGAGCAGCAGCGTCACGCGATCCAGTTCGCCCTGCATCACCTTGCAGTCGAGCAGCGCCACCTGCCGCATCAGCCCCGGCCCGACGCTGAGCTGCGAGAGCATTTCCGCGGCGAAGAAGAGTTTTCCCTCCGCCTCGGGCGCGGCGGTTTTCCACGAGAGCTTCACCGCGCCATCCGGCGGCAGGAAGCTGGCGAACTCGTTGCCGACCCGTTCGGGACGCGCCGCGCCGACGAAGTCGAACTGCGTGTCCGCGGCGAGTCCTTGCAGGAGGATCGGCTGCAGCGCGCTCGGTGCGACGCGGAAATCCACGGCATTCCAGCCCGCGCTCTGCCGCACCGCTGCGTGAAATTTGAACGCGATCGGAAAGTCGCCCGGCTTGTCGAACACGAGCGTGAAGCGTCCGCCGCCCGAGGTGATCCGCCAGTCGGGATGCTGCGCGAGTTCCGTGAGGGCGAGGCCGCCGGAGAGCAAGGTGAGCGAGCCGCCCCTGGGGTTCGTCACGCGCGCCGTGGCGGTGAGCGTGAATGCGGCGTTCTGCTCCGCGAGCTGGCCGGTGAGCTTGAAATCGCGCAGCACCACCTGCCGCGTCTCGGGATCGGCGACGGTGATGCGCAGCGGCAGCGAATACGGCGAGCCGTGGAATTGAAATGCGAGCGGCTCCGGCGCGTCGGGCTTCACCTCGCCGCGCATGGCCTCCGGCATGAACTTCGTCTCGACCGGCAGCAGCCCTGCGGGAGCATCCGCCTGGATGTCGAGGTCCGGCGTGGCCTCGACTCGCACGAAGCCGTTGAACAGCGCGGGCTGCGGCGGAGTGAGCGAAAGGATCGCGAGCGGATTTTTCCACGACTTGAGTTCGCGTTCGGCGGTGACAACGACTGCAAACGGAGTGGAGCGCTGGCGTCCCGCCGGCTCTTCCTTCACGGCGGCAGGACCGGGCGGCTCCATCTTCTTCGGTCGCAGGATCAGCGTGCGCGCGCCGCCCGCATCGCGCCGGATGCTCCAGTCCTGCAACGCCTCGCCGGTGACCGTACGAATCTCCCCTTCACCGGAAATCGTGAGCGGCAGCTCCTTCGGCTCGCCCTGGAGAATATCGAGCGTGACCGTGAGCTGATGCATGATTTTGTCGCGCGTGACTTTGATCGAATGCTGCACCGAGGTCGCGAAGATCACCTTGTCCGTCGCGCTTTGGTGTCCTGCGAGATCGCCCTCGATGGTGACCTTCACCTTGCCATCGGCGACGCCGCCACTGATGGCGGGAGCTGTGATTTCCTCCGTCTGCGCACCGAGCGGCGCGGACATGAGCAATGCGGTGAGGAGGCCGAGGAGGATGTGTTTCATAAATGTGTGAGCAAGGGAGCGTGACGAAGCAGGACGGGGTGCATCGGGTAGCGCGGGCGTCCCGCCTGCCGTGCCGCGCGTCCCGCGTGGCACCCGGCGGACGTCTCCCGACGTGGGCACGCACAAAGACGTCCAAGTGTGTTCCGCGAGACGCGGAACACGGCAGGCGGGACGCCCGCGCTACCCGAGACACGCCATTTCCATGCGACCGTCGAACCTCGCGCAACTCGTGAACGCGATAGGCGCGGACTGGGAGCGGCGACATTCCTGTCGCCGACCTGCACATGCGCCGGAGGCGCACACTCCGGGGAAACGCGGCGGGTGAGGCTGGCGACATCCGGCCAGCCGCGTGGCCGGAGATTGGTGCGCCTCCGGCGCAATCGGCGACGGCGACAGGAATGTCGCCGCTCCCAGTGGGCGGGCGACTTCATCGCCCGGAGAGGCTCTTCGCCTGGCGGATCATCCACTCGAGTTTCTTCGGGCGCGCATCGGCGCCGTAGATTGCGGGCAGGCCGTTCACGAGTTGCAGCAGCCGATCGCCCGTGACCTCTGTCGCGTACGGACTTCCCGCGAGCATTTCGGCGAATGCGGCGGCGGCACCGGCGAGGCGCAGCGTGGAGCTGGATTCATCGAGCGACGCGGCGGGGCGCGTGAAGGGCACGGCCCACTCGTGCTCGCGGTAGTCGGAAGTGCCCGGCACTTTGAATCGCACGCGCACCGTCGCGAGATCGCCTTCGCCGCGCGGGTTCACGTCCACGACGTAGAGCGCGTTGCCGGATTCCGCGGCGGCGAGTTCGGCGGCGTCCACGGTGTTGTCGCGGAACTGCTCCTTGGTGAGCTGATGCTTCGCGTAGCCGACCTGCCGGTATGCCGTGACGCGCTTGGGATTGAACTCCACCTGCACCTTCACATCCGACGCCGCGACGCGCAGCGCACCGGCGAGCTGGCCGGCGAAATTCGTCGCGGCCTCCTCAGGCGTGTTGATGAAGCCGTAGCGTCCGTCGCCGTTGCGCGAGAGCTGTTCGAGCAGGTTGTCGTTCAGCCCCTCCCAGCCGATGCCGAAGCAATCGAGCGCGATGCCCTGCCTGCGATGCGCCTCCACCTTTTCTTTCAGCGCCGCGGGATCGACATCGCCGAGATTCGCCGCGCCATCGGTGAGCAGCACGACGTGATTGATGCTGCCGACCTGGTAGTGCCGCAGCGCGGTCTTGTAGCCGAGGTCGAGCGCGGCGGCGAGATTCGTGCCGCCCTCCGGCGTGATTTCGCCGATTCGCGCCGTCGCCTCCGCGGCCTTGTCGCCTGCGACGCCATCTGCCCAGAGGTGCGGCGTGCGGGCAAAAGTGACGATGCTCAGCCTGTCCTGCGGCTGGAGTTGCGCCGAGAGCGTGCGCAGTCCTTCGCGCACGATGCGCACGCGATCCGCGCGCTCCATCGAGCCGGAATTGTCGAGCAGCAGCACGATGTTCAGCGGCTTCCCAAGCTGGCGCCCCGCGGCGGCGGTCTTCACGGAAAGGCGGAGCAGATCGCGATTCTGCGCAAACGGATACCGCGCCCGCTCCGAGGCAAATGCCAGCGGCGCACCCGCCGCCGGTTCCGGATCGCGGTACTCGAAAGCATTGATGAATTCCTCCGTCCGCAGAGTGGAAACGTCCGGCATCGCCCCGCGCTCCAGACTCGCCGCCGCGAGCTTGAACGCCACGTCGCTGACATTGAGCGAGAACGTGGAGAAGGCATTTGAATCCGTGCGGACTTCCGGCTGCGGCACGAGCGGAGTCGGCGCGGGCTTCGGTGTGGCGGGCTCCGGTTCGCTCGGTTCTTCGAGCTTTTTCTCATCCAGTTTCTCCACAGCTTTCGCCGCCTCCTGCTTCAGCGCGACGCTCTCTTCAGGGAGCTTCGCTTCGAGATCGGCCAGCTTCTTCTTCTCGATCTCAAGCTTCGCTCCCAAGTTGGCCTTTATCTCATCGAGCGCGTCCGAGAGACTGGCGCGAGATTGCTCCTTCTGCTCACGAACGGCTGCCAGTCGAGGATGGTTGTCCCCGATTCCCGATGCGAGCAATTTGGCCTCCTCGGCTCTGGCGTCCTGAAAGAGCGGGAGCATCTTCTCGAAAGTGGGCTCTGTAATGTTAAGCGTTCGCAACGCCTCTGTCAGTTCCTCGGGAGCCATACCCTTGATGCGTTGAGACTGGCTCTCCAGTTGTTCGACTAGCGCCCGCCGCTTGATGGTTTGTGCTCCGAGTTGGTCCATCAGCGGATCAGCCACTGCTTTTCTCGCATCCCTCACGTATCCGCGCTGCCCATGAGCGCTTTCCTCGAAATACATGTCCGACGAGGGAGTGGCATTGCCTGTGTCACCGAGATAGATCGTGCCTGTGGTCTGGCTCGTTCCGGTAAGATTGCTGATTGTCCCGCCCAAGACCAACGTGCCATCACCCGCCTTGGCGAACGTGCCGGCCCCGTCCTTGCCGAGCGCCTGCGGAATCTCGGGTGCTTTGAATTCAGACTGGTAGTTCAACTCCCGATTCACCGCGACCTCCGCGCGCGCGCCGCTCTTGGTCGTGACATTGGAGGAAACTACGCCGGCAGCGCCAGTGTTGCCGAAAGTGAGCGGGCCGCCATTCACGATCGTCGCTCCGTTGTAGGTGTTTCCTGCTCCGCCGAGTTGCCAGGTGCCCGCGCCGGATTTGGTCACAGTCACATCGCGAGCACCCGAGACGACGTCGGAAAATGTGAGGCTTTCGTTCGCACGGGGTGCCTCAGTCGTCGGCTGGTGCTGCGCAACCCGGTTGTCCTTCTTCGGTTCTCCCGAGGCGTTGTCCTTCACCTTCGCAGCCTCGTCATCGGTCCGGAGTGCGATTCGACCGGCGGGCTTTTCGCCAAAAGGTTCATTGAGAACCGGAAACTGAGGCGGACTTTTCGACGGGGCAGCGGCCTTCCGATCACCTTCTGGTTCGGCAATGGGGAGCGCACCTCCGTTTTTCGTGATCGTGAGCGTGCCGCTGCCGTTCTTGGTCACGCCGCTCTCCCGGACGGTTGTTCCTGCCATCACGCCGGAGGTTCCACTCCGGTCGAGGAGGAACGGGCTGGCCTGGGTGGTCGTAATCGCGTCGATAACGCCGGTTCCGAGCACCGGCTTGTATGGATCTAAATCGACTCTCTGTTCCATCTCGTTCGAGTTCCCCGGATTCGCAGGAGCGTCGGTGGACGGGGCGTCGGCCAAAGTGGACGAAGTGAGAGCGGGCATTTTCCTGGCATCCACTGCGGTGCCGTTCCCAAAGCGGACTGAGTAATTGGAGGTGAGTTGCTCGCCGATCACGGGGCGGGATGCAACGATGTCTCGGGAGCTGTACAGTTTTTCAAATGCTGGCCCATCCCCGTCCTGCCGATACACGCGGATCATTCCAGGCTGCGATCCCCACTCCGCTCCCTTGGCGACTGTCGCGCGTCGGATCTGCGCTTGGACTACGGATTGAGCCTCGTCAGACAATCGCTTCACATCCGCGGGTTGGTTCGCGCCATCGTGGCGGGGATAAAATTCGTAGTCGTGAGTCACTGCACGCCGGCCCGCCGCCGCGAGGCCCAACTCATCGCTCGAGCGAAAAAGCCGGCGCTCGGATGCCCCGCCATGAAAATCCGCGGACATGCCCAAACTGGAACGCGCATTCATCCGCAGTGCGAATCCATTCACAAACATCGCCCCGCCGAGCAGCGCCATGAGCGATGCGGCGAGGCCGAGCGGGACGGCCCATTTCCAATCCCGCTTCGGCGTCACGATGAAGGGTGTTGGCGCTGGCGCGCCGCCTTTGAAATGCGCGAGCAATTTCGCGCGCCGCTCGGCGGAAAGCTGCACCGGCTCCGGCGGTGCGGCCTGCTCGGGGATGGCGCTCGCCTCGCGCAGCAGGCCGACTGCGCGACGGAGCCGCGCGTGGAGCGCGGTCAGTTCCGCGTCGGCGGCGATCTGCGTTTGCAGCGCCGCGGCTTCATCGGGCAACAGTTCGCCGAGGAGCATTGCGGTGATGCGGATTTCGATCTCCTCGCGCGGCGTGCGTGGTGATTGAGGATTCATGCTGAGAGAGCAGTTGGGTGAACGGCACGAACGGGGCGGAAAAATGTGCCGGAGGCGCATCGGAAATTAGCCGGTGGTGAAACCACCGGACCATCGGGGAAAAGGGAATGCGCCCCGGAGGGGCGCGGGGAAATCTCCACGCGGGGATTCCGCCGCCCCTGCCGGGGCGGTTGCATTTGAAGACCGCCGATCCGGTGGTGTTCGCTCGCTGCGCTCGCTCGACCACCGGCTAATTTCCGTGGTGCCTCCGGCACTGAAGACCGCGCGGTGCGCCGAACACGGAACGCGGAACGCTGGGAAAATATATTTTCAAATCGCGCAACGCGGAGCGCGGAATGGGGAGAACACTCGTCGCCGAAACGCGGAATGCGGAATGCACAACGCGGAACATGCCCGGCGCGCGCGGCTGGGGTACGGCCGGGAGAGCCTTCCGGCTTCCGCACGATGCGATAGGAGAAAAATGGCGCGCTCATTTTGCGACCTCCGTCTTTTCGAGTTCGCCCGCCATTGCCTTCAGCGCGTGATGCAGGATGTAGCCGACATTTCCCACCGTGAGCCCGGTGCGTTCGGCGATCTCCTTGTAAGAGAGATCCTCGTTGAACCGCAGATCGATCAGCTCGCGGCTGCGTGAGTCGAGCGTGGCAAGGACGAGCCGCACGAGGCCGATGCCTTCCCAGCGCGCGATCTGTTCGTCGGGCATCGGCTGCGAATCGGCGAGATCGTTCGCCGGTGCGTCTGCGTCGGTCGCGCGGTCATCCACGAGCACGATGCGGCTCGCGCGGCGCTGATGATCCACGGCGAGATTGTGTACCGTGCGGTAGAGCCACGGCTGCGGGGTGCGGACCTGGTGGAATTGCGAGTGGAGTTTCATAAAGGCGTCCTGCACGACATCCTCCGCGGCGCCGAGATCGCCGAGCAACCTGCGGGCGTAGGCCAGCAGCGGCGATTCCAGAGCGGCGAAGACCTGCTCGACCGTCGCCCATTCCGGCGGAGACACGCTGGCTTCTTCCGGCGCACTCATGGGCATGGCGGCCATGTCGGGGGGTGTGGCGGAATCATGCACAAATCATCAGGCGGTCTGGGATGCGAGGCGAGTCAGGAGACATCGTCCGCCTGTGAGACGGATGGGGTGGAGGTTTGTTAGACGATCGGCCGGGACTTCGAGAACCTGATCGCGATGTCCATGAGTCCGCGAAGCGAAATCTCTACTGCCCGGCATCTCAATTTGTGAAAGGCTACGTCATCACTTTTCACAGAAACTGATGACGGGCAGGGTAATCCGATTTGCACAGTCCTGTTGCGAGATGGCGGCGCGTTGCTGGGAAGTAGCGTGGCTCTCCAGAGTTGCGCCACAGTGAGCGCCGGCACGGCGCAGCTCCGGAGAGCCACGCTACAATTGCGGCCTGCCGCCGTAATGTGAGAAATGCGGGCTGGATCCAATGCCTTTCGGATACTCGGCCCCCAGACGACGCAGGAAACTGGGACGGACTTGCCGAGGCAAAGTGGAGGCGACCAAATGTGGCGCCGACGACCCGTCGGCGTGGCGGGATGGCGCGGACTTGCGCACACGACGCTTCCCCCCTTCCGGCGCTCGCTCATCGCCTGAGTCGCCGACTCGTCGGCGCTACTTTTCCCGCCGCCTATCTGGCGTTCAGAATATCCGAAAGGCATTGTGGCTAGCGCCTGGCTCCCGAACCCGGCGGCAGTAGCAGCGGGTTCGGCACCGTTCCGCCCGGGTTCACGGGGGGCGTCACCACCGCCTGCGGGACCACCGGGCGAATCTTCAGGTTCCGGAATGCGACCTCCGTGCCTTGGTCGAGAATGCAGATCCGCGTCCGGTTCTTGAGCCCGAACGCGACGGGCACCCGCATCTTCTTGGCCTCTGCCTGCCGACGGAGCTGCGGGCCGAGATCGAATTCCACCACCTTGTCGCCGTTCAGCCAATGCTCGACATGATTTCCCTGCACCACGATGCGGCCCTCGTTCCACGGATCGCCGACATTGTTCAGCGGGTCGGCCGAGCGGAGTCTGGCATTCGCGCCGGCGGGAATCAGATTGTCCAATGCGCCCGAGCGCCGGAGCGGGCCGCCCTTCAGGCCGGTGCTATTATGGACGTCGTCGATGATTTGATACTCGAGGCCCGCGGGTGTCTGGGACGCCGCCTCGGAGAGCATGTAGCGGATCCCGCTATCCGCCGACACGGTCGCCTTCCATTCAAAGCGGAACTCGAAATCCCAATACTGATCCGTTGTGATCAGGTCGCCTCCGGTCATCCGGTCCATGTCCTTCACTTCTTTCGGCAAGTTCAGTTCCCCCTTGGCAATCTTCCAGCCGGCGGCCAGCGGATCGCTGCGCTGCACGCCCCTCATTCCATAGACCCTGCGTCCGTCGAAAAGCAGCCGCCAACCCTGCGCCTGTTCCTCCGCGGAGAGCGTATTCGGAGCCGCCTCCGCCGAAGCGTCCGCAGCCACCGGCTCCGGCTCGGGCGCGGGGGCGACCGGATTGGCCGGCTGGGTCGGGGCCGGTGCGGCAGGCCTTCCAGGCAGCAGGACGCCGGGCGGCAATTGCGCCCGGCAAACCGGGGAAGCAAGCATCAGGACGAATGGAATGAGGCGGGAAATGGTCATCTTAAAAACAGTGGTGAATCGAGCGGCCCCGCACCGACACGCGGTGCGTGGAGATTCGATCTGCGGAGCTTGGATGAAGGGTGCATCGTAGTCCAGTCCGAGCTTTCCGAGCCTGCGCCCGTGGCGGAGGAAATCCGGATTCCCGGCCGGCAGATCGAATCTCGGAAGGCGGATTCAGCGCGTGAGGACAAACAGCCCCGCAAGCGCCAGGAGGAAAAATGCACGGAAGGACAATGCCTTGTCCGGCTCGAAGAGAAACATCGGCATGGGGGCGACTATAATTTCCACAGTCATTTTCTGGCGAGCAAAAAATTTCCAGAGCCTTGTCTTATTCGATCGAGGGGAAGAAAGTCGCCGCCGCAACGCTCCATCCGGTGGACTGCGCTGGATTGACTGTCCGCCGCGGCGCTCCGACCACCGACGGGCCGACTCGTGCAGGACTCCCCACATCTGACCAATCGCAAAACCTCCCCAGCCCATGAGCACACGAACCCCTGCCGGTCCGACATTCACTCCCGACCAGGCCGCGGCTCACGCGTTTCTCACCGAGCTGCGCACGCGCATTTCCACGCAGCCGCTGCCTTACCAGCACGGCGTCGAGTCGCGGGCGCTCAGCAGCATGTGGGAGGTCTTTGCGCAGGCGCGCGATGCGATCAAGGAGAACGCCGGATGCGAGAAGTTCGCCGCGAGAACGACAGAGGTGCTCAATCGGGTGGTGCGTCCGCTGACGGCGAAGTGGCATCGAGCCCTTGAAGAGGGGCGCTTGAACGGACGCGACGGCGCGGATGAATTTCGCGGCGAACTTGAGGACGTGCAGAAAACGCTGCGCACCTTCGCGGCGGAACTTCACGAGATGGCTTACGGCAAGCCGTACGCGGATGCGCTGACGGACCCGGTGATGGGCGACGACGACATGAAGGCGCTCTTCGCGCCGCTCGCGTTCGGCTTCACCGCGCACACGCCGTCACTGCAAGCCGTCGCGGAGAAGATCCGGCCGGACGAGGCCGACGCGGTTCGCGCCCGGAGAAAGTTTTTCGCGCCCGAGGACAGGAACGCATCCGCGCCGGCGGAAGGAACCAATGCGATCGGCCTCGCGCTTTCCGGTGGCGGCATTCGCTCGGCGACGTTCAGCCTCGGGGTGGTGCAGGTGCTGGCGGAGAAAGGATTCCTGAAGGAAGTGGACTTCCTCTCGACCGTGTCCGGCGGCGGTTACACGGGCTGCTTCCTCTCGCAACGACTCGGCGGCGGCGAAGACCATGCCACCGTCGCCGCGCCGCACGGGCCGGACCCGGAGCCCGTGCGTTACGTCCGGCAGCGCGCGAAATTTCTCGCCGCCAGCAACCTCAAGGAAAAGTGGTCCATGGTCACAGCGACCCTCGCCGGGACTTTGCTGAACTGGACGGCACCGCTGCTCGTCATGCTCGCGCTGGCGCTCTGCGTGACGTCCATTCCGAACCGCTGCCCGATCCACTGGCGGTCCATCCTGCTGGTCTGCGCGGCGCTGTCCGTCGTCGCGATGGTGGCCTACGGGATAGGCATGCGGCGGGGGAAAAATGCGAGCCTCGCGACAGGCACCGTCCTCGGTGGTCTGCTCGCGCTCACCGCGCTTGTCGGCACGGCATGGGCGCTGGAAGAAAATTTTCCACAGCTCCTCACAGCGCTGCAAAAAAACTGGGGGACCTCCGGCAGCATCGGCGCGGCACTCGCCGCAATCTCGGCGGCGGTGCCGGGCATCATCCGATTTCTCCCCGTGCTGAAGGACCCGAAGCTCCGCAAACTCGTTCTCAAGGTCGCGCTCCTGATCACCGGCCTGCTCGTCCCTCTCATCGCCCTGCTGCTCTTCTACACCTTCCGCGGAATCGCCGCGGCACACCCCGCTCCGGTCCTCTGGATCACAGTCGCACTCGCCGTCGTCAGCTTCTTCGTGATCGACGTGAACCTCACCGCGCCGCACCGGCTCTATCGCGATGGCTTGGCGCGGACCTTCATCCAGAAAACCGCGGACGGCGCCCCGGACGTGACGCTCGCCGACATGAACGCGAAGGGCACCGCGCCCTATCACCTCATCAACGCCGCGCTGAACGTCCCATCCAGCTTGGACTCCGCGCTCAAGGATCGCGGCTGCGACTTTTTCCTCTTCTCGAAAAAATGGATCGGCTCGGGTGCGGTCGGCTATCACCGGACCGGCGAATGGAAGGCCAACGGCGCGGACGTGGATCTCGCCACCGCGATGGCCGTCTCCGGCGCAGCGTTCTCCTCCTACATGGGCCTGGGCTCGATGCCCATGCTCACCGCATTGCTCACCCTGCTGAATGTGCGGCTCGGCTTCTGGATCAAAAAACCCGCGGCCGGCGGCTCGGGCTCGCCCGGCTTCACCTGCCTGCTGCGCGAGATGACCGGCGTCGGCCTGTCGGAAAAAGCGGACTGGCTGAACCTCTCCGACGGCGGCCACATCGAAAACATGGCCGTCTATGAGCTGCTGCGACGGCGGTGCAAATTCATCATCTGCGTGGATGGCGAATCCGATCCGACCTTCACCTTCCAAGGGCTGATGACTCTCGTGCGCCACGCGCAGATCGATTTCGGCGTACACATCACCCCGGTGCTCGACGACATCCGCCCCGATCCGAAGACGGCCTTCAGCAAATGCCACTTCCACCTTTGCCGCATCCATTATCCGGAAGGCGTGGGCCTGCTGCTCTTCATCAAACTCTCCGTCACCGGCAACGAATCGGAACTCATCAAACGCTACCGCATCAACAACGCCGATTTCCCGCACCAGACCACGCTCGATCAATTCTTCGATCAGGAACAATTCGAGGCCTACCGCCAGCTCGGCGTCCACGCCGCCGGGGGACTCTTCCTCCCTGCCCTGATGAACGGCGCGAAACCCGCGACCATTCCCGATTGGTTCCGGCAACTTGCCAGGAACCTGCTCGAACCGCTACGGAGATAACGCACAGCCCGCATCGCATGTCCCCGACCCGCCAGCTCCCCCACGCCCACTCGATCGACGACATCCCGCCGCTGCCCGAGATCTACATCCTCTGGCACCCCGAGTGCGCCCACGGCGCCGCAATCGCGTGGCAGATCCGCCAGTGGCTGCGCCCCGCGGCGGGGAAGGGACCGCAAATCTTCTACCGCGCCGAGAGCGCACCCGGCGGCGGCACGCGACTGCCACTGCCATTGCCCGGCGAAGCACGCGACTGGCCCGGCGACATTCAACCCAAGGAGCCGGGCCGGACTCTGCAAATCGTCATCCCACTGCTCGACCACCACATGGTCGCCGATCCCGCGTGGCGCTGGTGGCTCGAACAGTTGTCAGAAAATCTCCCCACGAAATTCCCGCGAATCTTCCTCCCCGTCGCGCTCACCCGCACCGCGTTCAATGCACCCGCGGCGATCGCAAAGCAAAACTTCCTCCGCATCCCCGACGTGCTGGATCTGCGCGCCCAGGACCTCTGGGTCCAGCCATTGCAGAGCCCGCTGCTCGGGCCGCTGCTGAAGCCACTCACCGAGACCCTCTGCAAGGTTGTGCTCACCGAGTTTCCCGCCGACGTCGCGGGCAGCGCGCGAAAATCCGCGCCACTCCGCATTTTCATCTCCCACGCAAAGGTGGACGGCGCCGGCCCCGCCTCGCGGCTCCGCGACTACATCTACAGCCGCACGCAGCTCGCCGCATTCTTCGACGAGAACAACATCCCTTACGGCGACAACTTCTCCGCCGTCCTCGAACAGGCGCTCGATGCCGGCGAAACCGCCGCGCTCATCGCCATGGTCAGCGACGCCTACGCCTCGCGCCCGTGGTGCCGCAAGGAACTCCGCGCCTTCTGCCAGCCGCGCCGCATCATGTCCGGCCGCGCCGAAGTCTGGGCGCTCCAGCCCGTGCTCTTCGTGGACGTGCTCGAAGGCAAGACACTCACCCGCGGACTCACCGAACTCGCGACCGTCCCCGTGCTGCGCTGGCGCGACGATCTGCCCGGCTTTCAGCAGGAGGAAACTGTCATCACCACACTGCTGCGCGAAGTTTTCTTCGACGGCTACGCGCGGCTCGTCGCGCGCCACTTCGCGCTCACCGAATCCGAACCGCGGATCATCCTCTCGTGGAAACCCGACGCCGTCACGCTCCTCCACGTCCTCGCCGATCAGCCCGATGGCCGGAACAAAGAAATCACCGTCCTCTACCCCGGCCGCGAGCTGAGTTCCATCGACGAGGAAACGCTGCACGAGCTGTTTCCGCGCATCACCTTCCTCAGCTTCGCCGAGGCCGACATCGAATTTGCCCAATGAACTCCGTCCGCTCCGTCCGCAACAGCAAGACCCTGGGCCAGCAGGTCGTCGCATTCTCCATCTCCTACGACCAGGCCGATGGCGGCCCGCGCGGCATCGGCGCCGAGCACCTGCGCGAAGCCCTGCTGCAAATGGCGCGCCCCATCCTCCGCGCCCAGGCCGCCATCGCCTACGCCGGCTACCTCGATCCCATCCCGCCGCCGGGGTGCAACTTCACCCTCGAACTGCTGAACCTCATCCGCGAAGAGCAGCAGGAACGCTCGACCAGCGGCTCCACCGTCGGCGGCCTCTACAACCACCAGGCGTGGCCGCTTTACCTCAATCTCAGCCGCGAAAAGGAAGCCGAGTGGATCACCTGCTGCCACATCGTCCGCATCACGCAGAAAATGGCCGGTATCGCCGACCCGCTCCCGGATCACCCGTCCGAAGGTGACGAGATCCGCCGCTTCATCCACCGCGCCTTTTGCCTCAGCGCCATGCGCCGCTTCATGGCCACTGGATGCCAGGTGGAAATCGAAGGCGCACCCACCACGCCGCGCGTCATCCCGCCCGCATCCGCCCGCATCGTCCTCGGCGGCAAGCTCACCGGATTCGCCGGCATCATGCCCGGAATCCTCGAAGAAATCCTCTGCGCCCGCGAGGCGCCCGGCCCCTGCCCCATCTTCATCCTCGGCGGGTTCGGTGGTGCCGCCGGCACCATTGCGCGCGCACTCCTCGAAGGCGGCGTCGATCGCGATCCACGCTTCAAGCCCGAGCACTACGCCACCGCGCCCGCGAACGAAAAGAAGGCCGGCTTCACCGACCTGCTCAGCCACTGGGACAGCATCGAGAAACCCGCCGGATCGCGCTCACCCGCCGAGGGATTTGCCGCCTTGCGCGCGCTGCTCGGCCGCTTCGGAAAAATGCCCGCCGACTTCCTGCAAAACGGCCTCACCGACGACGACAATCGCCGGCTCCTCACCACCGTCGATCCCACCGAAGCCGTCCGCCTCGTGCTGCGCGGATTTTCCAATCTGACCGAGGAAAAGGAATGAACGGGCGGGCGCGCTGGCGGAAAAAGTAATACGATTTATCCAGACTGATTGCCTGAAAGCAGGAGGTCGATGGGGTTGCGTAGCGTAGCTCTCCTGAGCTGCGCAACACGAGGCTTCCCTACGGAACCACCCGCGCAGCTCTGGAGAGCTACGCTACTTCCCCGTCACGCGCCGCCATCTCGCAACAGGACTGTACAAATCGTATACCCGAGGGCAGACGGTCGCCTTCTCAGGACACCAGCGCCGGCGACGCGGCGGAAGAACTCGGGCTCGAACGTTCCGTCATGCTGCCCAGACACGTCGAGACGAGGTTCGTGAGACGATCGGAGTGGTAGGGCTTCGAGAGAAAGTTGGCATCGGTTTCCGTCTCGAATTCCGTGCCGATCAATTCCGGGCTGTAGCCGCTCGTGTAGATCACTTTCAGTTTTTGATTCTCCTGCCGCATCAGCCGCGCAAGCTGGCGGCCTGAGATCGACTCGGGCATCACGATGTCGGTGAGCAGCAGATCGATCTTGTCCTTTTCGCGCTCCCAAATCTCGAGTGCCTCCGCGCCATTCGCCGCGGCCAGCACCCGATAGCCGAAGGATTCCAGCACCTCGGTCACAAAAAGGCGCAGCATCTCCTCGTCCTCGACCACGAGGATCGTGCTTCCCGGCGGCGCTGTTCCGTTGCCGCTGGCCACGATCGGGGCGACCTCCACGGGCACCGCGCCGTCCGATAAGGGAAAATGGATGTGGAATGTCGTCCCTCTGCCCACCTGGCTCTCCACCTCGATCCAGCCGCCGTGCTGTTTGACGATGCCGAAAGTCGTCGCGAGCCCCATCCCGGTGCCGCGTCCCACATCCTTGGTCGTGAAGAATGGCTCGAAGATGCGAGAGAGCGTCGCCGAATCCATGCCGCAGCCCGTGTCACGCAGGGAGAGCCGGACAAAGCGACCCTCGCGCGCATCCGGGCGATGGCTCGCCTGCTCCGCCGTGACGACATGCTCTGCGGTGGCGATGGTGAGGCGTCCACCCTCGGACATCGCGTCCCGCGCATTGATCACGATGTTCATCACCACCTGATCCACATTCGTCGCGTCGGCCAGGATCATCGGCAGATCCGGCGCGAGTTCTGAAACGATGGTGACGTGTTCGCCGATCACCCGGCGCAGCATCCCCGTGGCCTGGGTCACCGAGTCATTGAGATCGACGCTGCGCCGCCTGATGATCTGCTTGCGACTGTAGGCGAGAAGCTGCCGGGTGAGTTCAGTCGCACGGTCGGCGGCCTTCACCACCTGCGTGAGCGCTTTCGAGAGCGTCTCGTTGATCTGAGGGTTCGCGAGTTGCAGCGAGGTATTCCCGATGATGACGGTGAGGATGTTGTTGAAATCGTGCGCAATCCCCGCGGCGAGGCGGCCCACGGCTTCCATCTTCTGCGCCTGCCGGAGCTGGTTCTCCATGCGCGTGTGCTCGGTCACGTCCTGCACGATGAGCAGCAGATGCTTCTCCCCGCTCAGCTCGACGCTCTCGGTGCAAAGCCGCGCATCCCGCCGCTCTCCCGCCTTGTTCTGGATCGCGACCGGCAATTCATGCGGCGGAGTGTTGTCCGCCAGCAACTGGCGGATCAGCGCCGGAGTGGTCTCCTCGGCCCAGATGGAGCGCGCCGCATCTTCGCTTTGAATCAACTCCTCACGGCTGCGCCCGGTGATCGTGACGAAGCTCCGGTTCACATCGATGAACACCTTCCTCTCCAGATGCTCGATCGCCATCGGCACCGGGCTGACTTGGAACGCCTTGGAAAATCGCTCCTCCGACTGATGCAACGCCGCATCCGCCACTGCGCGCTCGGCCACTTCGCTTTTCAGCAGTTCATTGGCGAGGCGGAGTTCCGCCGTCCGCTGGTTCACCAGCCGGTCGAGTTCCTCCACCTGCCGGTGCGCCATCCGGGCGAGCTGCCACTTTTTCGTGAGCGCGTGCGCCATCTGGAGCACCTCCATGCTGTCGAAGGGCTTCTTGAGAACCAGCACGCTGTCGCTCGATCCGAGCGCGCTGGCCATGTCGTCCCACGTGTAGTCCGAGTAGGCGGTGCAGATCACCACCTGAAGATCCGGAAACTCCTTCCAGATCGCCGTGATGGTCTCGATGCCGTCCCAGCCCGGAGGCATGCGGATATCCACAAAGGCCATCGCAAAAGGACGCCCGGCATTTGCCGCTGCGCGCACCGCCTCCAGTCCTTCCTGTCCTTGAAAAGCGGAGGCGAGTTCAAACTCTGAGCCGGCAGCCTTGGTCTGCTGATTGCCGAAAATCGCCGCTTCATCGTCATCCAGTTCGCGCCGCTTTTCCGTATCCTGATTCCCCAACACCTTCCGGAAGTCATCGTGGATCGACGGGTTGTCGTCGATGATGAGGATGCGGTTGTTGGACGGTTCGTCCATGGCGTTCATGGCGTTCGTATTCATGATGAAGATGCGGCGGTTGCGACTGGCAGTTCGAGGGTGAAGGTCGCCCCCATGCCCGGACCCCCGCTGGATGCAGAAAGCGCGCCACCCATCTCCTTCGCGGCGAGCGCGCCGCTGTGCAGCCCGAATCCGTGGCCATTCTTCTTGGTCGTGAACCCGTGGCGGAAGACCTTCGGCATGTTTTCCGGGGCGATGCCGACGCCGTTGTCCGTGACGCGGATCTCCACGTGCCCGTTCACCCGGCTCAGTGCGACGCCGATCCGCGGATCGGGCCGGTTGGTATCCTCCACGGCGTGCTTTGCATTGCGGAGGAGGTTGATGAGGATTTGCAGCACCTTGTGCTTGTCCACGCGGACGGGCGGTGTGGGCTGGAGGGTGCGCACGATTTCGATGCCACCGCGGGCGAAGGTCGCGTTGTTCATCTGCAGCGCATCCTCGATGAGCCGCTCGGGCGGAACGTCCTCCAGGATGCCCGTGACTCGCGCGTAGCTCTGCTGCATGGCGACGATTTCCTTGATGTGCTCGATGTTGCGCGTGAGCTGTTCGAGTTCGGAAACCATGCTGGCATTTTCCGCGACAAGAAATCCAGAGAGCTTCTGGAGGTAGGGTGGCAGCCGCTGGCCTTGCGGATCCTTCGTGAGGAAATCGCCCAGATCATTCCCATGCTCGGCGAGCATCGCGGTGGCCTTTGCAAAGCTGCCGACCTTGGAGACACGCAATCTCTCCATGGTGAGCGACGCGGAGACGTTCACGCTGTTGAGCACGTTGCCCACATTGTGCAGAACCCCGGTGGCGACCTCCGCCATGCCCGCCTGGCGCGAAAAATCGAGCAGTTGCTTGTGGACCTTGGCCAGTTCCAACTCGCTCCGCTTGCGCTCGGAAATGTCTTCGACCTTCCCTTCGTAATAGAGCAGCGCGCCGGCGGCATCGCGGACCGCGCGCGCATTCTCGGAAATCCAAATCACGCTGCCGTCCTTGCGCCGGACCTGCGCCTCAAACTGGTTGATCGTGCCGTGCTGCGTGATCTGCTGCAGGAACTCGCTGCGGCGCCGCGGATCGACATACAACCGGGCACCGATGTCCATCACGCTGCCCTTCAATTCCTCCACCGAGGCGTAGCCATAAATGCGGGCCAGCGTCGGATTCGCCACGAGATAGCGCCCATCCGCCGTGCTCTGGAAGATGCCTTCGACGGCGTTTTCGAAAATGCTGCGATACTGCTCCTCCGCAGTGCGCAACGCCACTTCCACGCGCATCCGCTCGGCGACCTCCGCCTGCAGTGCATCATTCGCGCTCCGGAGGGCGGCCGCCTGCTTGCGCAGTGGACCGCTGATACTCCGCGTGATGAAAGTGACGAAACAAATCGCGGCGACCAGTGCCAGGGCGGCCACCATCAAGCTGCGCGTGCGCCGGGTCTGGAATGTTTCAATCCGCCGCTGGAGCAGCGTATCCAGCTCTTCTTCGGCAACCCTCCAGAGCTTGAAGCTGGCCTCACGGGCGGTGTTCCCCGCAGCGAGATATTCCTTCGCGCTCACCCCGGACTTTTCCGTTTCGCCAATACGGGCCGTCAAACCGATGAATACGCTGGTGGCGTCAGCGAACTCCTTGAGCGCGTCCGGCACCCGGGACTGCAGCGTCGCGCTCGCGCCGTGGAAATTCGGATCTTCGTTCAGCGAGGTCTGCACGTCGCCCTCGATCCGATCCAAGTCCGCTTCCTTGAGCAGCGTGGCGTAGATGGCGAACTGCTGCCGCTCCTCGGCGGAAACAGTCTCCAGATCAAGCACCGCCGCCGCGTGGGCGATGACCGCGGCGAGCCGATCCTGCGTCTGCGGCAAAGCGAGCAGAGTGGCGTCCATGAGGTAGTAGCTGTCGAGGTCGGGATCCAGGATGAGATTCGAGAGATCGCCTGCGTGCGTGATCATCACACGCAGATCAGCGACCAAATGCAGATGCAGCTTCCCCAAAGCCGCTGGTTCGAGGCCGGTCAGCCGCGCCTTCAGTTCCTGCCACTCCCTGTGTAAAGTGCCAGCGCGGTAATGCTCCCGCTTGCGCTTGGCCAGACCTTCGTCGGTGAACTGAAGGTCAGGCCCAATCTCCGCATCGACGGCCTCCAGCTTGGCAAAGGCGTCGTCGATCTGCTGCTGCTTCGCCCGGAGTTCCTCCGCCGCCAGCGGCTCACCGCCACCCGCGCGTTGGGCGAGCAGCCGATGCTCCGGAATCAGCTTCAGAAGCTCTTCCAAGGGCCGCTGATAGGCATTCCCCTTCCCCTCCATCCGGGCAAACTCGATGTTTGAATTGATGCCGGTGATGAACAGATAGAGCATCAACGAATCGGGCATCACGAAGAAGATGCTGATCAACATCAGCTTCTGCGCGACCTTCAGGTTTTGAAACCACAGTTTCATCGGACGCAGCCCCCCTTGACCGAGTGGCCGGCCAGAATGGTCCCGGACCAAGCTAGAACAGGCGCACAGTGGATCGGCATACCCTCGCTCCGTGCAAGGATCATCTTGCCAAGCCGCTGCGGAATGGGCGGGGCGCTCTCAAACACCCCGCAGCAGCGGAGATCTGGGATCGAGGATTGGCTGTCATCGAATTCGAGAGAGCAGAGGCCGCGCCCGATGGGGCTTGGCCGTGAACGAGGAACCAAAGCTGGCGGCAGGCATCACTATGAGTCGGTCCGCAGAATCAAGGTCGCAGATTCAGTTCAGCCAGCAGGAGCAAAACAACATTCCTCTGTGTCCATCGTGCCTCTGTGGTTTCAGAAAGGGATTCCGCGAATGCGACGGGCACGGGTGGTGAAGGAACATTGCGAACTCGTTGCTTCGCCGAAATCCCCTGCCAACCCGATCCCGGCGGTTTTCGGGCAAACCACAGAGGCTTGATGGACACAGAGAGACTCTGGTGGGCCGGAATTCATTCACGCTCAACCAAAGCGCCATCCAGCCTGGGCGGCAGCGGTTGATCTTCACTCCACTGTCCGCTGTCATCACGCACATGAAACTGATCTCCTGGAACGTGAATGGCATCCGTGCGGCGCTGAAGAAAGGCTTCCTCGATTTCGTCGCGGCGGAGAAGGCGGACATCGTGTGCGTGCAGGAGACGAAGGCATCGCCGGAGGTCGTGGAGGTGGAGTGGCCGAAGGGCTACGGGGCGCACTGGAATTCCGCGGAGAAGAAGGGCTACTCCGGGACGCTCATCCTCAGCCGGCACCAGCCGCTTTCGGTCGCACAGGGCATCGGGCAAAAAGAGCACGACCGCGAGGGGCGCGTGCTCACGACGGAGTATGCGGATTTTTTCCTCGTGAATGTGTATGTGCCGAATTCGCAGCGGGAGCTGACGCGGCTGGAATACCGGCAGCAGTGGGACCGCGATTTTCTCGCCTACCTGAAGTCGCTCGAACGCACGAAGCCGGTGATTTTCTGCGGCGACCTGAACGTGGCGCACACGGAGATCGATCTGGCGCGGCCGAAGGACAACGTGCGCAACCACGGCTTCACGATCGAGGAGCGCACGGGGTTCGGCGCGATGATCGGGGCGGGCTTTGTGGACACGTTCCGGGAGTTCGAGAAAGGCGGTGGCCATTACACGTGGTGGAGCCAGATGAACAACGCACGCTCGCGGAACATCGGCTGGCGCATCGACTACTTCCTCGCGTCCGCCGCGCTGCGCCCACGGCTGAAGTCGGCGCGCATCTACCCGCACATCATGGGCTCGGACCACTGCCCGGTGGGGCTGGAGCTGAAGAAAAAGTAGGCGGGATGGCGTGGAGCGCCGCCCGTCCCGGCGGCCACCTCGACAACACGCGCAGCGTCACTTTTTCCTCCGCTGCGTCCAAGCCTGCGCAGACTCCGAAGAAAAGACCGGGCCTGCGGCGCAGGTGGTGGCTGGCGGGACGCGCGGCGCTCCACTCTGCGCGTGCCCTTCGTGGTTGTGTTTTCACGCATGAGTCCCGCACAGTCCGCGCCGATGTCTGCGCGTGTGCTCATTCTTTTTGCCCATCCGGCGCTGGTGAAATCGCGGGTGAACCGCCGCCTCGCCGATGCGGTGCGGCGGCTGCCGGGCGTGACTTTCCACGACCTCTACGACCGCTACCCGGATTTCTCGATCGATGTGAAGGCCGAGCAGGCGCTGCTCGCGGCCCACGAGGTCATCGTGCTGCAGCATCCGTTCTACTGGTATTCCGTCCCGGCGCTCGTGAAGGAGTGGCAGGACCTCGTGCTGGAACACGGCTTTGCCTATGGCGAAGGCGGCACGGCGCTGCGCGGAAAGCCGGCGGTCTCGGTGCTCAGCACGGGCGGCCCGGCGGAGTCGTATCGCCCGGGACTGGCGGATCGCTTCACGGTGCGGCAGCTCCTCGCGCCCTTTGAGCAGACGGCGCGGCTGTGCGGGATGCCGTTCCTCGCGCCGTGCATTTTCTACAGCTCGGATACGAAGACGGACGACGGGCTCACCGACTGCGCGGTGCGCTACCAGCGGCTCGTCGAGGCGCTGCGCGACGGTGCGCTCGACATCGCCGCCGCGCGGAATGGCGAGAACCTCGCGGACAACTTCAACGCGCTGATCGCAGGAGGAGCAGTGGCATGACCGGCAACGCGCTCTTCGAGGCATTCATCTACCTGCTCGCCGCCGTCATCACCGTGCCGGTGGCGAAGCGCCTCGGTCTCGGTTCCGTGCTCGGCTATCTCATCGCCGGCGTGGTCATCGGCCCGTACTGCCTGAAGCTCGCTGGCGGCGACAAGGAGGCGATGCACGTCGGCGAGTTCGGCGTGGTGATGATGCTCTTCCTCATCGGCCTCGAACTCCGCCCTGCGTTGCTGTGGCGGCTGCGCGGACCGATTCTCGGCATGGGCGGCGCGCAAGTGCTGGCGACCGCGGCGGTCGTGGGTGCGGTGGCGATGTTCGTGGGCCGGGAATGGCGGGAGTCGCTCGCGATGGGATTCATCATCGCGATGTCGTCCACCGCCATCGTGCTGCAGACGCTCGCGGAGAAAAAGCTGCTGAAGACCCGCGGCGGGCAGTCGTGTTTCTCTGTGCTGCTGTTTCAGGACATCGCAGTCATCCCGCTGCTCGCGCTGCTGCCGCTGCTGGCCATGCACGGCGGTCCGGTGGTGGCGGCGGACCATGCGAAGCCGCTGGAGCATCTGCCCGGCTGGGCGCAGGGACTCGCGACGCTCGGCGCGGTGGCGCTCGTCGTCATCGGCGGGCGCTACCTGCTGCGTCCGGTCTTCCGTTTCATCGCCGGGGCAAAACTGCGCGAGCTTTTCACCTCGGCCACGCTGCTGCTCGTCATCGGCATCGCCCTGCTCATGGATTACGTCGGCCTCTCCGCGGCGCTCGGCACATTCATCGCGGGCGTCGTGCTTGCCGACAGCGAATACCGCCACGAGCTGGAGTCGGACATCGAGCCGTTCAAGGGCCTGCTGCTCGGGCTCTTCTTCCTGTCGGTCGGCACCGGGATCGATTTCGCGCTCGTCTCCTCCCGGGCGGGGATGATCGCCGGGCTCGTCGCGGTGCTCGTCCTGGTGAAATTCGCGGTGCTGCTCTCCGTCGTGCGTATCTTCCGCAACGACTGGGGCGAGAGCCTGCTCTTTGCGCTCGCGATGGCGCAGGGCGGCGAGTTCTGCTTCGTGCTGTTCTCCTTTGCCGAGGATCACGCGATCCTCGCGCCTGCCACGGTGAAGCCGCTCACCGCCGCCGTCGCGCTCTCCATGGCCATCACGCCGCTCCTTTTTCTCCTCTACGAAAAGGTCGTCGCCCCGCGCCTCATCCGCCGCGGGACGAAGCGCGAGGAGGACAAAGTCGAGAGCGACGGCGAGCCGGTCATCCTCGCGGGTTTCGGCCGCTTCGGGCACGTCATCGGCCGCCTCCTGCGCGCGAACGGCTACGGCGTCACCGTGCTGGACATTGACGCCGACCAGGTGGACCTGCTCGGCAAATTCGGCATGCACAGCTTCTACGGCGACGCCTCGCGCGCCGAACTGCTCCACGCCGCCGGCGCGGAAAGGGCGCGGCTCTTCGTGCTCGCCATCGACGACGAGCAGCAGTCGCTCCAGATCGTCAGCACGCTCCGCCGCGAGTTTCCGCACCTGCGCATCCTCGCCCGCGCCGTCAGCCGCCAGCACGCCTACGAACTGATCCGTCTCGGGGTGAAGGAGGTGTATCGCGAGACCTTTGGCAGCGCGCTCGACCTCGGCTACGACGCCCTGCGCGCCGTCGGCATGCGCGGCGCGGAGGCATTGCGCGCCGTGCGGATTTTCCGCAAATATGACGAAGCCGCCGTGCATGACATGGCCGATCTCCAACAGATCGATGGGGCCTATGTGACGCGCGCGCGCCAGCACAACGAGAACCTCGGGCGCCTTCTCCGAACCGACCGTGCCGGAGCGAACAACCCGACCGAGGACGGCTGGCCCACCAGGCCGGAAGAGGGCCGCCGCGATCCCGGCTAGCCCTCACCGCCGCGATCCAGACCGCGCGCGAAGGGCGGACGGTGGTGCTCATCGAGCCGACGAAATTTCTCGGCGGGCTGATGACCGGCGGGCTCGGCGCGACGGACATCGGGAATAAGCGCGCCATCGGCGGGATCTCGCGCGAGTTCTATGCGGGCATATTCCAATACTACGCGGATGCGGCGAAGTGGACGAGGCAGACGCGGGCGGACTATTTTGCGAAGCGGCCGCCTGGAAATTCCGAGGCCGAGGACACGATGTGGACCTTCGAGCCGCATGTGGCGTCCGCGATTTACGCCGACATGCGGCAGGGGGCCGGCACGCGTGTGACGGTGATTTTTGGCGAACGCCTCGATCTGAAACGGGGCGTGGTAAAGGACGGCACGCGCATCGCAAAGATCGTGATGGAGAGCGGGCGCGAGTTCACCGGGAAGGTGTTCATCGAGGCGCCTTACGAGGGTGACCTGATGGCAAAGGCGGGCGTGAGCTACCACGTGGGGCGGCGACCTACGGCGAGACGCTGAATGGTGTGCAGGTCGGGCAGAGCAAGCACCATCAGTTCACGGTGCAGGTCGATCCCTACGTGAGGCGCGGCGACGCATCGAGCGGCCTGCTGCCGGGCATCAAGCGCGAGCCCGGCGTGGAATTCTCCGGCGACCGCAAGGTGCAGGCTTACAACTTCCGCATGTGTACGACCGACGTGCCGGAGAATCGCCGCGACTGGGAAAAGCCCGCGAACTTTGATGAGCGCCTGTTCGAACTCGCGCTGCGCAACGCCGAGGCCGGCGACCAGCGAATCTCGTGGGCGGCTGGCTGGATGCCGAATCGCAAGACGGATACGAACAACAACTTTGCCGTGAGCACGGATTTCATCGGTGCGAACTGGGACTACCCCGAGGCCGACTACGCGACGCGCGAAAAGATCTGGCAGGCGCATGAGGACTGGCAGAAGGGCCTCATGTGGACCTACGCGCATCACCCGCGCGTGCCGGAGAAAATGCGTGAGGCATTTCAGCGCCTCGGTCTCGCGAAGGACGAATTCACCGACAACGGCAACTGGCCGCGCCAGCTCTACCTGCGCGAAGCGCGCCGCATGATCAGCGACTTCGTGATGACGGAGAAAAATTGCCGCCGCCAGGAAGTCATCGAGGACAGCGTCGGCATGGGCGCCTACAACATGGATTCGCACAACGTGCAGCGCTACGTGACGACGGAGGCGGTTGGACAACCGCAGGATGACTCGATCCCGAGCAAGGGATTTTGATCTTTCCTGGACTCCCTTGTCCCGACCCCGGCGAACACCGGACCATTCAGCCCAGCGCCAGGCGGGGTTTGCTCCCAAAGAACGCCCGTCTTCCGAGATCTCCATAGCAGAGTGAAATCGCACCGACAGGACGACCACCACGCAGCCAGACGAGGGATCGCAACGTCCGCCATTCTTGCGGCGATCGCAGCACTTCATGCGCTCACGTGGGAGGCCGGCGCCGCGGAAAAGCTGGGGTTCAACAGCGACATCCGTGCGCTCCTCTCGGACAAGTGCTTCTTCTGCCACGGGCCGGACCCGAAGAATCGCAAGGCCGACCTGCGGCTCGACGTGCGCGATGTGGCGGTCGAGATGAAGGCGATCGTTCCGGGCAAGCCGGAGGAGAGCGAGATCATCAAGCGCGTTCTCACGACGGACGCCGACGACCACATGCCGCCGGCGAAGTCGAAGCTGGATGGTTTCACTCCAGCCGAGGTGGAACTGCTGAAGCGCTGGATTGCCGAGGGGGCAGAGTATGAGCCGCACTGGGCGTTCATCCCGCTGCCGAGGGAGGAAGCGATTAGTAAGAAAGTGATTAGTGATAAGTCCGAAGCAGCAGCGGCTTCACTAACTACTAATCACTTATCACTAAAAACTCCATCGCCCCTCGACACGCTGATCGCGCAAGCTCTCGCCAAGCGCGGCCTCGCAGCCCAGCCCGAGACGGACCTCAACACGCTCATCCGCCGCGTGAGCTTCGACCTTACGGGACTGCCGCCGACACCGCAGGAGGTCGCCGCTTTTGAAAAGGACAGCGCGCCGGATGCCTATGAGCGGCTCGTGGACCGGCTGCTCGCGTCGCCGCGATTCGGAGAGCGCATGGCGGTG
>Ga0105048_10003788_pt1 | contig 24708 bp, 25 predicted proteins | sample MAT05_FD_78382 | JGI IMG/M metagenome (GOLD analysis project Ga0105048, IMG submission 78382) | Freshwater microbial communities from Lake Fryxell liftoff mats and glacier meltwater in Antarctica - MAT-05 | ecosystem: Environmental > Aquatic > Freshwater > Ice > Liftoff microbial mat | place... | reverse complement strand
TTACGAAGGGGCCACGGAGGTGCAGCGATTGCTGGTTGGTCGCGAAACACTGAAAGCCTACCGCACCGTGTGAGGTCACGACATGTCTCTCGCCCTGCATCCCAGCGGACACGTTGACACATTCGCGCGCGACAAGCTGCCTCCAGCCTATCAGTGGCCGGTCATGCACGCGGACGGTGCGTACGCCACAGCAGCGCGGCTGAACGCGGCGGTGGAGTTGCTCGATCACGCTATTGCCGAAGGGTGCGCCGCGCGAGTGGCGCTGATTTCGCAACGCGCAAACGGGAACTGGGAAGAATCGACCTACGGGGAGCTGGCTGCGGACGTCGATGCGCTCGCGCACGTCCTCACGCAGGAGATGCACCTTGTATCCGGCAATCGGGTCTTGCTGCGCGGCTTCAACGGGCGATGGATGACGGTCGCGTGGCTGGCCACCGTGAAGGCGGGTTTGGTCGCCGTGACAACCATGCCCATGCTGCGAGCGGCCGAGTTGCGGGTGGTGATTGCGCGCGCGGCGTGTACGGCGGCGTTGTGTGACGTGCGTTTGGGTGAAGAGTTGTTGAGCGCGATTGCTGGAGTGCCACACGCCTGTGAGGTTCGCTTGTGGGGCGGCGGCAGCGACGAGTACGTGGAGGGCTCGCTGGAACTCTTGCTGGAGCGCTCCATGGAGCGCTTTCGTACACCCTTCGCGGCGTGCGACACAGCAAGCGACGACGTCGCGCTGATCGCGTTCACCTCTGGCACCACCGGCATTCCCAAAGGGTGCATGCACTTCCATCGTGACGTGATGGCCATGTGTCGTGGCTTCGCTGCACAGGTGCTCATGCTGCGTGGCACCGATCGTTGCATCGGCACGCCACCGATCGCGTTCACCTTCGGCTTAGGGGCGTTGCTCTGCTTTCCACTCTCCGTGCGGGGGAGCGCTGTGCTGATGGAGCGGGCCACACCGGAGTCGTTGCTCGAGGCCATCGCCGCAACGCGAGCGACGGTCTGCTTCACCGCGCCAAGCTTCTATCGACATATGGCCGTCGCCATCAGCCAGCATCAGGGACGTTTCGACACGTCTTCACTGCGAGCAACCGTCTCAGCCGGTGAAGCACTGCCCGATGCCACGCGATCCCTGTGGCGTGAGTGCACCGGCATCGAGATGCTCGACGGCATCGGGGCGACCGAGCTCATTCACATTTTTGTCGCGGCGGCCGGCAACCAGGTGCGGTCGGGTGCCATCGGGCGTGCCGTGCCAGGCTACGAGGTCGCCGTGTTGAATGACGCGCTGCAGCGGGTACCGAATGGAGAGGTCGGTCGGTTGGCCGTGCGTGGACCGACAGGTTGTCGGTATCTGGACGACGCGCGTCAAACACGCTATGTGCAGAACGGGTGGAATCTGACCGGCGACGCCTGTACCATGGACGACGATGGCTACGTGTATTTTCACGCGCGCACCGACGATCTGATCATTTCGTCCGGGTACAACATCGGCGCGCCGGAAGTTGAAGCCGCGCTGTTGCAGCACCCTGGCGTACTTGAGTGCGCGGTGATTGGCGTGCCCGATGCGGCGCGCGGACAGGCAGTCAAGGCGTTTGTGGTACTGACGCCAGGGTACTCCGCATCTGCTGATGTGACACGCGCCCTGCAGGATCACGTCAAAGCCATAATTGCGCCCTACAAGTACCCGCGCCACGTGGAGTTTGTGGACGCGTTGCCCAAAACCGAGACCGGAAAGCTGCAACGCTTCCGGCTCAAGGAGAACGCATGAGGGACGACCCATGAAGGAGAGCATATGACGCACCGCGCGCTGCAACCGGATGGATGGCCGCGCCCACGCGGATACGCCAACGGCCTCTCGGCGCGTGGCCGACAGATTCACGTGGCCGGGCAAATCGGCTGGGATGCCCGCGAACAACTCGTCAGCGCCGACTTCGTGGGTCAAACGCGACAAGCGTTGCGCAACATCGTTGACATTCTTGCCTGCGACGGAGCCCGACCGGAGCATCTCGTGCGCCTCACGTGGTACGTCACTGATCGTCAGACCTATATCGCGAATGCAAAGGCAATCGGCGAGGTGTATCGCGACGTCATCGGGAAACACTTTCCGGCGATGTCGGCCGTGCAGGTGGCGGCACTGATCGAGGCCGGCGCCTTGGTCGAGATTGAAGCCACGGCCGTGGTGCCTGACGGTGCGGACGCGCCGCCTGGAGACATCACCGACCTCGGTGAAGATCGATTCGACGAAGGGCCCAGCGGGAGGTGAGCCACTCAACGGATGTCCGCGCCGAAGGCACCAGCGAGGTCAGCATAACGATGCAGATGGCCACGCACCCGCGCGCCGCGACGCGCTTGGCACAACAAGCGGTGCTACGCGCCTTTGAAACGTCGCTCACCGACGGGCTGCGCGATGAACACGTCGCGTTTCGCCTGCTGGCCAACAGCGAAGAGCGACAGCGGCTCATGCGCAACGCCATGACGCGAATGCACTCCTGAGTAGATTCCGCTCTGAGCGCCACGAAGAGCTATGCGATTACCGTGGATGACCCCGATGCGCCGACCGGCAGTGGCTGGTGGCATCGGATGGTGTACGATGTGCCAGCCACGGTGATGTCGATTGCCGCGGGAGCCGGCCCGCGCGGCGTCACGATTACCACACACCGTAAGGATTTGCGACCCGGTGGGAGCTGGGCGTAGATGATGCACGGCACCGACTGGCTCAAACTGAACTCGACATGCACATGACCATGCCCACGGAAGGCGCCGCGCGGTAAGCGCGTGGTGTCCTGAAGACCCACGGGGGCAACGCGACGAGGGATCGCCTGGCCGAGTATCTGGAGACGGCGCGGTCGACAACGGAGATCTTTGTCATCGATCGCAGCGTCGAGGGGCCAATCGACACGATGTCTGATCTGTGGACGGATCTCGCGCACTTCGCGCAATGGTTGCCGCCAACGGGATTCACCATGGAATTCCGTCGCGTCGACATTGGGACCGGCGGCGACGCATTCTACGCCATGGCGAACGGGGCATTCACCATGTACGGTCGACTTGAGTACCTGCGCGTAGTACGTCCCGGCATTTGCAGTACACGCAGTGTTTCGCGCCGCATTCGTGGCTTAGAGGGCGGGAATGACGAAGGGGTGGACAGGATCCTTCGACAAACTGGACGAAGCGCTCGGGAACGCCAACGCGAACACCACGTCGGCGCGCTGACAGCGCATCGCGACGACGGCAGAAATCACTACCCCATTCTGCCGTCGTACGTCCACCGCCGTCGCACAATCACACTGATCTCCAACGCCGCCGCATGCAGCGGGTTGATCAACACGTTGGACTCTTCCGGCACGATGACGGACGGCACTTCGGCGAGGAGCGACCGCATACTCTTTCCCCATGCACTCCCCCACGTGATGGACGTCAGGCCCGCCGGCAGTGCGTCCCACGTCGGATCGCGGTCGATGTCAAATCGCACGCGCTCGGCCCACACCGCGCCAGGCACGACAACCTCGACCAGGTAGCGATTGAGCGGGAGTGGGCGCGTCCCGGCGAGATGGACAACCGTTTCGAGACAGGCGAGCGCACGCGTTGATGAGGCGTAGATCATCGGCGTACCAACGCTATTCCAGCGACCGCCACTGCGTTGTGCACCAGAGCCGGTCGTGTCCTGTGCGCGATACGTCGGCGTCTCTGACGCGATGCGCCAGAGACTCACCGCCGCACTCACGCGTAGGCGCCCGTTTGCATCTGTGCGATCAGCCCGGACACGAGATCACGCCCCTCAGCAGTATCCAGCATCTCGCGCGGCGGACGACCATCAAGCGCGGCGTTAGGCTGCTCGATAAAATCGGCCAACCAATGCGCCGCGTCAAAACCGTTCGCACGCCCAGACTCACGCACTATCGCATCGACCTGGCCGATCAGGCGCGCAACCCCGACCACCCGTTCACCCTCTTCCGTGCTGAGGGGACGCCCGTCGCGGATTTTGCGATCCGCGGTCGCCCGAGGAATGTTGACCGTCTGGAAAAGGCGGTCACGCGTGACACCCATCGACCCCGACATCACCACGAGAAACGCCGACGGAACGCCCTCTTTCACCAGCGCAATGCGCTCCACAGTCGGGTAGGCATACAGCGATCCCACCGCGAGCTGGCCACTCACCAGCGCGGGCCATCCTACAGTCGGCTTGCTCGTTTTGCGGTTTTGCCCCTGCCCCTGCCCCTGTGACATAAGAACACCTCGAACCCGATAAACGAAACCGAATGATTAATCAAAAAGTATCGTTTGGTTTTCCTCTGTCAAGGCCTTATTGCCGCTTCTCCGTCGCGTCTCGCACGTCCAGCAGAATCTCGAAGTACAGCTGCTCGCGACGATAGGCAAAATCCAGCGAGGCCATCTGCGCCGGATCGCCAGTTTCCTTGGCGCGCTCGAAGGCTTCGCGGTACATCTCTTCCAGATTGGTCAGGATTCGTTCACGGGATCGCGACATACGGAGGCTCTCGAGGGCTTTGACGGTGAGTCTGGGGGGCACGTCGTGGGGCGTAGCCACGCTCTCCTCTGTGTCGAGGAATCGCGTGAACTGATCAAAGAACATGCGCCGAGCGCGATCAGGGACGTCCACGAGTCTTGGGGAGGGTGGCAGGGTGCAACGCGCATGAAACGCTTGGAAATCTTTGCCCGGGACGGCTACCGTTGCGTGTACTGCGGCAACGTCTTTGCGCCCGATGATCTGAGCGTCGACCACGTCCAGCCGAAAATGCGCGGCGGGGACGCGTCTCTGGGCAACGTAGTGACCGCGTGCAGGGGCTGCAACACGGCCAAGGGTGGACAGCGCCTTTCGACCTTCCTTGCAGGCAATGCAACCGCCCGCCGGAACTTCTTCCGGTTCGCGCGGTATCTCTGGTCACGACATAAGAGAGCGGTGGCCGAGGAGCTCGCGCGCCAGGGCGTGGTGGAGCGTTCTGAGGATTTCGTGGAGGGGGTCCGATTGCTGCGCGGCTCCGAGGCCACCGTTTCTCTCACACAGCCGGACGACCCCGATGCGACCTAGTCGCCGCGGGGTCGAGTCGCAGTGAAGCTCGTGCGCCGACAGACCGCCCACATCGCGCTCGACCGGAGCAGGAACGCGAACCCAAAAACCGCCGCCCCCAGGGCGATTGGAGCAATAGCATGAACAACATGAAAGTCTTTGTCCTGATGGCCGGATTGACGGCGCTGGTCGTCGGTATTGGCCAGCAGCTTGGCGGGAGCACCGGCGCAATGATGGCGCTTGGCATGTCGGCCCTCATAAACATCGGGATGTACTGGGGATCGTCTACAATGGTCCTCCGATCCTATAACGCCAAGATCATCTCGGCGCAGGACGCGCCCGACCTTTATGCGATGGTCGATCGGCTACGCCAGAACGCGGGCTTGCCGATGCCGGTGGTGGCGATCGCCCCATCCGAGCAACCCAACGCCTTCGCCACAGGCCGCAATCCCGCCAACGCCGTGGTCTGCGTGACACAGGGCATCCTGCGTACGCTCTCCCGAGACGAGCTCGAGGGCGTGGTGGCGCACGAGCTCGCGCATATCAAGAATCAGGACATGCTGCTTTCCACCATCGCCGCGACGATGGCGGGCGCGATCAGCAATTTGGCACAGATGGCGTTCTTCTTCGGCGGACGCCGCGATGATGAAGACAGCCACCCGGTCGCTGGCATCGCCATGCTGATCATCGGACCGTTCGCGGCCATGCTCATCCAATTTGCCATCAGTCGTCAGCGTGAGTTCAAGGCCGACGCCGTCGGCGCGCAGATCACCGGCAAGCCGCTCAATCTTGCCAGCGCGCTACAAAAGCTCGAGGCGGGAGCCCAACGCATTCCGATGCAGGTCTCACCGAGCGCGGCAGCACTGGCGATTGTCAACCCGCTGGCGGCTTTTAGCTTGCGTGGTGCGGCGAAGTGGATGAGCACGCACCCTCCAACGGAGGAGCGCGTCGCCGCATTGCGCGAGATCGCGGCCCAGCCACTCCCCCCGGAGCGTTCAGCGCGCTAGCGTCAAGGCATGAATGCTCCGTTACTTCCTGGCTTGCCAGACCCGCGCGTGGTTGCGAAGGGCTACGCGCACCCTGAACGTCTCGTGTCCACCGAGTGGCTTGCCGAGCATCTTGCGCTGCCGACGTTGCGGCTGCTGGAGTGCAACGAGGATGTCCTGCTCTACAGCGTTGAACACATCCCTGGCGCGCAGAAACTGGACTGGCATGTCGACCTCAACGACCAGGTCGAGCGAGACTACGTAGGGCAGGTGGCGTTCCAAGCGCTGTTGCGCTCGCGCGGCATCGACGAGTCTACGACCGTCGTGTTGTACGGAGACAAGAACAACTGGTGGGCGACTTACGCGTTTTGGGTCTTTCGCCTTTTCGGGTTCCACAACGCGGTGATCCTTGATGGAGGACGCGCGAAGTGGCTGGCAGAAGGACGTCCTGCCACCACCGACGTTCCTGTGTTTCCCGCCAGTCGCTACGTGGCCCGTCCGCGCGACGACTCCGCGATACGTGCCTTTCTCACGGACGTCCGCGGGCACTACGAAGACAAGTTGCCGATGATCGATGTGCGTTCGCCGCAAGAATACACGGGTGAGAAGCTGCACATGCCCGACTACCCGCAAGAGGGCACCTTGCGCGGCGGACATATCCCGGGTGCGCGAAGCGTCCCTTGGGCGCGGGCAGCGGCGGCGGACGGTACGTTCAAGTCGGCCGCTGAACTGCGAGCGATTTATGAGGGTGAGGCAGGACTCGCCAAGCACGACAATGTGGTGACTTACTGTCGGATTGGAGAGCGTTCGTCGCACACCTGGTTTGTGTTGACATATTTGTTGGGCTACGACCGCGTGCGAAACTACGACGGCTCGTGGACAGAGTGGGGGAACGCTGTTCGCACACCGATTCGCAAGGGAGAGACGCCATGAGCACGTCAGACGAGGCCAACACAGGCACCTTTAAGCTGCAAGACACGGCAACGATGCCGGCAGCGAAGCCGCCGTCGCGCACCCGCGTCACATGGGCTGGTGAGCACCGCTTCGATGCCGGTCGCGCTTCAGGTGGCCCGACAAGCCGCCTGGATGCGTCAGGACTGACCGGACCGGGGCCCGTCGACATGCTGATCTCGGCGATGGCGGCATGCACCGGCGTGGACATTGTCGACATTCTTGAAAAGCGAAAGACGCCGGTTGCGACGCTGACCATCGACGTGGTTGGTGGACGCGCCAATGCGATCCCCGCACGCGTCACGAGCATTCACCTGACGTACAAAGTCACTGGCGAGGTTGAACGCGTGCATGTCGAACGCGCCATCGACCTGTCGGTCACCAAGTACTGCTCGGTGCGCAATTCGCTCGATCCCAACATGCCCATTGAGTGGGTGCTGGAGCTGAACGGATCGCGCACCTGACCTGGCGCCCCGTTCACCCTAGCGGTTCAGCCGCGACTCTATCCAGCGCACGGCGCGTGGATCTTTACTCTGCGCCAGCCAAAACACCGCCGTTTTGCGCAGCTCTCGATCCGGCAAGGTCTCGACCATCTTGAGCAGTGCCGGGACCGCCTCATCGGCCGGTCGACGAGACATCGCGAAGATCGCTTGTTTGCGCACTTCGCGATCGCCGGGCTCGTAGGCGAGTGAATCGAGCGACATGGCCACTTTGTCGCCTACAATCTCGCCAAGCCAGTTCAGGGCGCTCGAGCGGACGTCGGACGGTCGCGAGTCGTCCTTCGCGATGCGCAGCAATGTCGCTGAGGGATCCAGCGAATCGGCAACTGTTGCGGCAGTGATCGCGGTACGGGCGGCCTTGCCGGTGCCCATCTGTGCGATGCGCAGCAGATAGGCGCCCGCGTCCGGCGCGCTGACGCGACCAAGATCCGTCACCCCCGTGTCGGCTCTCCACGTGCCACCGACATACATGCGCATGTCGGTGGTTTCGCCCGCGACCCGAACGATCACCAGCCGCACAGGTCCACCGTCGCAAGTGGCGTCGACGTCTCGCCCACCGCTCCAACTGCCATTGATCACGTTGCCCGAGATCAACCCACCACGCGCGCGAAACCAGCTCATGCCGTTGCCACACACCCCGGCGCGGGCAGCAAAGGCGATGCGCACCGTGCCCGATTGCACGCCGTCGATCTGCGATGCAAGCCGCGCACCCTCCTGTGCACCCACACCACGAGCGCACAGGCTGAGCGCGATCAGCAGCGGCGTTACCCGTCGTCCGATCACTTCGCCGATCATTTCGCCGATCATTTTGCAATGATCTCGGCAAAGAGTGCTACCACTCGCGGATCCTTTGAGCGAGACATCACCGCCAGCGCTTGTTTGCGCAGCTCAACGTTCTTCTCGTTGCGACCGATGTCCAGCAGTTTGTCGAGACCAGCATCGTCCTTCATGTTCATGAGCGTCCCCATGACCTGCTTGCGCAGTTCGATCTCTGGAGTACGATCATAGATCTGTGCCAGTTGCGTCGCCGCAATTCCGGAGATGCTGAGCGAGCCAATCGCAATGCGGCGGTTCTCCATCGATTCTTTGGAGTTCTGGGCCACCTCGACCAGGAAGGTCCGCGATTCGTCGTTCCGGCGTTGCGCAATTGTAAACAACACGCGCTGCCGGAAGCGCACGTCATCGGCGCGGCCGTATACATCTTTCAGAAAACCAAGGGCGTCGTCTGCCGTGCGACCGGGTCCCATCATGTAGCCGTTCAGCGCTTCGCTGCGCAGCTCGACGTCGGCGCTCGGGTCAAGCGTGATCTCACGCAACGTGCTGGCCGCGCGCGGCGACTTGGAACGCGAGAGCGAGTAGACGGCACGCTTCCGGAGTTCGAGATCGTCGCCTTTCCTGGCCAATTCGATCAACATCGAGACGGCTTCGTCGGTAGGCACGTTCGACATCCAGAACACGGCCTGCTCACGAACCTCTTTATCTGGATCTGATTTCGCGACGCTCATGAGGATCGTCGCCGCCTCCGCAGGACGCTTTGAGGCCACGAGCCACACGGCGGTCCGGCGCAGCTGCTGCGTGCAGGGTTCGCGGCGCGCGATCACCTTCCTGAGGATTGGCAATGCCGCGTCGACGTCCATCTGGGCTACCGCGTTCAAGGCATCGATGCGCTCATCGTCCTGCGCGCGTGGGCAGCCGTCCCGCGTGGCATTGATCGCGCGAGACGCAAGCCCGGCGATCGCCACGGCATCACCGTTGCGGGCCAACGTGCCTTCGATGCGCGTTCGGAGCGATGTGGCGTCGCCACGCGTGGAGGCTTTCGGGAACCGCTCTTGCTGCGTATCGAGCGCGTCGAGCGCTCGACGCAGATCGGTCTCACCGCCCAGTCGGTGCAATGCGAATGCTTCCCAATACGGCGCGTCGGGCGCGTAGGTCGACTTGGGATAGCTGTCCCGAATACGCTTGAACAGATCGGCGGCGCGACGATAGTTATCGGTCGAGAGCGCTTTTCGCGCGTCGCGATACAGCGAATCGGCCGGATCATCGGCGGCCCATGCAACGGGTGCCGATTGGCGATACGACGACGATCCTGCAGCCCAACCCGCAACCGACGGGAATGTGAGCGCGCGCAGTTCGTGGAAGCGCCCGCTGGCGTTCAGCGAGGACAGTTCGGCGAGCCGTGTCACTCCCGCAATGGAGGATCTGGTCTCCATCAGGGCGTGCTGGCCCTCCAGGAGTGCACGTTGGCCTTCCATCTGCATCAACTGGATTTCCATCTGCGCACGCGCCGCCTCAATCGGCGCGCGCACGCTCGCGATGGCAGCACTGGCGTATGGCGCGAAGTAGAACGGGTAGACGTTGCCGGAAATACTGGTCGAGCCGGGCGTCTCAGGCGACGATGCAGCACCCGGTACGCGCGGTGTGCTTGGTCCTGGCATCGTCGTGCGTGGCACGGTCGGGCGCGGTGGCGGTGGCGGTGGCGGTGCGCTTGATTGCTGCGCGAGCAGCGCGAAGGGCAGTGCGCCACTCGTGGCGATCAGCGTGAGCGCGAGCGTCGATATGCGCCGCATCGCGGCTGCGGTACCAGTGACCGTGTGCATCAGAGTCCTCCTCCTGGAGTGAAGTCTTCACCGGGCCGCGACGCCGACACGGCGGCGCGCATGCGCGGCAACAAGTTGGTTTCTCGCATGGTCTCACCAGGTGCGCGCGCCGTCTCCGGCGCGGATCGTCGGACCTGAATGATCTGTGCGAGTACGAGCTCGAGATCTTGCAGCAATCGACGTGTGCGTTCATCGCCCAACTGCGGTTCGTCCAACAGCAAACGGGTGGTACCCAACAGCTCGCGCGCCCACCCGCTGATATCGGCGCCCGGTGTGTTCTTCGTCTCGTCATTCCGCACGGCCACCAACAGGGAGACGGTGCGCGCCAGGTGTTCGTCCATCGCCACGCGCGCCGGTTCACCCGACTGCGGGAGTGCGGCCAGTGCTTCCGGACCGAGTCCCAACGCGGTGATGCTGTCTGCGCGCGTCGTAGCCGCAGCGCTGGCCAGCTGATGGCGCGACGAGCCCGACGATGGAAGCAAGAAACGACCGATGCCAATGCCTCCCATCAGCAACGCGGCGATTCCCGCAACGCGCAGCAGCCACGGAGACGAACCCAGCGGGCGCTGGCGCACAGGCCGTTGTACGATTGCCGGCGACACATGGGCGGTCGCGGGCGCGGCAGAGGGAGCGGCACCGGGAGCGTCCCCATTGCCGCGCAAGCGCTGCTGCTTGATGCGGGCCCACATCATCTCGCGGGGAATCGCCGTCGGCACCACATCGGTGTCCTGCAGCGCCAGCGCAATCATCCACGACTCCAGCGGGGCGCCATCGCGCGCCGCGCTCGCGCCTGGCGTCACCTCGGCCGGGCGCGACTGTTCAGCCGCGTCGTGTACAAAATCGTCGTGATCAAAGTGCTCGTGTGTCATGCCGTTTCCCTCGGCGCAAATGGCAACAACGCCATGCGCAGTTTTTCCCGGGCGCGGGAGAGCTGTGACTTACTGGTGCCAATCGCGACACCAAGCTGTGCACTGATCTCCTCGTGCGTAAATCCTTCCACGTCGTGCAACAGGAACACCGTGCGCGTTCCCACCGGCAATGCGTCAATGGCACATCGCATGCGATCCTTGAGATCCGGTTCACTGTGCTGCGGCAACTGCCCGATGCCCAGTGCCTCGTCGAGCGGCGCCAACCGACCATCGCGCCGTTTCTGCGAACGCAGGCCGTTCAGCGTGACCGACACCGCGATACTATGCAACCAACTGGACAACGCCGCGTCCCCCCGAAACTGGCCGATCTTTTCGAACGCCCGAACGAACGTGTCTTGCGTCCATTCCTGTGCAAGATCCGCCCGCCCCGCCATGCGATAGACCAGCCGGTACACGCGGTCGACGTGCCGATCGTAGAACTCGCGTTCTCCCGTGGGCTCGCCCGCTTGTACCCTGGCGATCAGGTCGGCTTCGGTCCCGAAGGTCATTCGGCGGCCCGCCTTCCTGTCGCCATCAGTCCGATGGCTCGTTGCGCATGCATGTGCACCCTACAGACAGATGGTGCCGGGAAAGGGTTGCGTGCGGGGGGCCACGAAAGCAAAAACGCATGAGACCAAAGCGGCCTCATGCGTCGTGCTGCACGGTGTGGTTGGCGAGCTATCAGGTGCCAGGGCGCGCGCCGACCCGTTCGGCGTGGGCCTGCGGAACCGGGATCGCCTGGGCGGCGCCAGCACCCAAGGCGCGACTGTTCTCAGTCATCACTTTGGTCACAAAGCGCTGCCCCTCGCCGATACGCTCCACTTCGATCGCGATCGAGTCCACGGCGTCGCCCAGCTGGTCGAGGCGGTCGCGTACTTCTTGCGGGACCGGTCCCACTACCGTTGCCGTCTTTTTCCAGATCCGTCGCGCGTACGCGAAGGCAATCGGGAACAAGACGAACAGCGTGAATACGACAGGCACTGCGACATAGACGTCGTCGGGCGGTCCGCTTCGCGGTGGGCGCGGCGGCTGATAGGTTGCCCCGGGAACCGCAGCGGCCTCGGCGACCGCCAAGTCTGCCTTGGCAACCTGCGCGTCGAGGTCAGCGATCCTTGCATCGATCTCTTTGACGCGCGCCTCAATCCCCGGACGCTCTGCCGCTTGCGTCTCGTCCGAGCGTAGCTCGTTGCGCAGATCGCCGCGCTTGTCTTCCAGGCCGTCCAATTGGTTCTTGAGCTCCGACCGCTTTTCCCGCGCGCCTTCGAGTGTGCGGGCCGCAAGTTCGGGGTTGTACGTCTGCCCGCCAGCCAAAACGCCCGTGGGTACCGGGGGGGATGGTGGCACGGGTGGCACGGGTAGCTGGTACGGCATACAGAGGGTCAGCGGGAGAAAGCGAAGAGTCCGTGCGGCGTTCCGCAGAATAGCCTGTCGTACGCCATCGGCTCAAGGCGGTTTCAGCTACTTGGTGCTGCGCCTGGCCGTCCCGCACGTCGGCCAGGGACGCGCCGTGTTCGTTCCACCAACCGTCAGCAGCGCCTGCTCGCGCGATGTGCGCTCCCGGTCTTCAGACGCCGCGTACGCCAGCATCGCCGCCATTGTCGCGTTCTGCTTGAGGTCATCAAACACGATCTTGTCGAACGTGTCGCGATTGGTGTGCCACGTGTATTGCCGATACTCGGTATACGGCGCCTGCAAACGGAACGCCGGCGCGCCACGGCACAAGAACGAGGTATGGTCGCTGCCTGAGTTGGCCTGCGTACCCGGGAGCTGCAATCGCACACTATCCGTCATCTCGGCCGGCAACTGCGCCACCCAGCGCGCGAGATTGCTGCTCGCCTTCAGGAACCCCTGGCCCTCGAGGATCTCCACGCGCCAGGTGCCGTTGTCTTGATTGAACGCGACCTGCAACCCGTCGATCACGTCTTTGTGATCTTCGGTGAAGGCCTTCGACCCGATCGTGCCCTGCTCTTCGCCACCCCAGTGGCCGGCGATGATCGTGCGTCGTGGATTGGGATAGCTCTCTTTCAGAATCCGCATCGCCTCCAGCATCGTCAGCGTGCCGGTGCCGTTGTCCGTCGCACCAGTCGCCCCGTGCCAGCTATCCAAATGCGCGGAGAGCACGACGTACTCATTGGGCAGCTCGGTGCCGGGAATTTGTGCGACGACGTTGAACATCGGCACTTCGGCCGGCGTTGCCTGCGCCTCAACGGTGAACCGAATGCGCGGCCCCTGTTGATTGGACGCCAGCCGATGCACGAGGCCATAGTCTTCGCATGACAGGTCGAGTGACGGCACGCGCTCTGATACCGCGCCGAAGATCTTGTTGACGCCCCATCCGCCAGACCAGTTCGTGGTGCCAATGCCGATGACGCCGGCCGCGTCGAGACGTCGTACGACCGCGTTCTGTCGTTCCCCTGCCGGCGTGCCCGTTGGCACGAGGGCGTTGAGCCGATCCGCGGCAAGTCGTCGCGCGTCTGCTCGCTGCGCGGTGAGTTTGGTGATCGTTGACGAGCGCGCGAAGCGATCCAATTCCTGCGGCGCGCGACACATCACCTCTGGCGCGGAAATGAGCACGAACTTGCCCTTGACCGACTTGAGCCACTCTGCGCCCGCCGACGAATCGGCGAGCGTGGGGATCACGACGGCGTCACCTTCCACGGCTTTGCCGTTGGGTGTGCCAGGACTCCATGCCAGCAGCTCGACTTCGAGGTTCTGGATACGGGGCGCGGTGAGCTGCATGTGCACGGTGCCTTGCTGCCAACCGCGCCAGGTGCCGTACTGTTCGCGTCTTGCGGATATGCCAAGGCCGTTGTACGTGTTTTCAAGCCATGTCACCGCGTTGGCGAAACCAGGCGTACCTGAGAGCCGCGGCCCGATCGAATCAATGAGCACCTGCGCCGTACGTTCAAGGTGCGACTGTTCGATGCCCACCTGCCACATGCGCTTGATGACCGGATCGGGCGATCGGAAGGTCTGGGCGCTGCTCATCGTGGGAACGGAAAGCGCGGCGATGATGGAAAGGGAGAGGAGCGAACGCATAGGGAGACTCGGGACGGCGGGAGGAGGTGTCGGACACACAGGCATCAGCACTGCGAAAGTTCGACGCGGGAGACGTCGTCGTCCATCCCCACGGGACGACTGGTGATCATGGTGGGCTCGGGCGAGCGTGTTCCTTTGCGGCGCCGTACGTTTGTACGTCGATCCCGCGCACCGTGACCGGTCACATACCTGTCTCCTTCCCGCTTCTTCCCGCCGCGTTCTTCCCATGTCCTCAGCCCGCCTCGCGCTTGCTCTTGGCGCCGCGGCATGCCTCGCGGCTTGCCGAACAGCCCCACCGCGTACCACGGTACGCGATCCCCTGTCGAACACGTTGCCTGCGAAACAGACCGGCTCGCGCACGCTGCGCGACTACGGCGTTCGCGCCAACAATCTCTTTTTCTACTATAAAGATCTGGAGCGCGCGACGGTGTTCTACCAGCAGACGCTGGGGATGGAGTTGGTCGCCGACTATCAGATGGCGCGCATCTTCCGCATGACCGCCGACTCCTATCTCATTCTCGTCGATGTCACGAAGGGCATGCACACCGCCGACGAGCCAAAGTCGGTTGCGCTGGCATTGCTGACCGACCAACTGACAGAGTGGCATGCGTACCTTGCAACCAAGGGGATCGCGCCGCGTTCACCGTTCTCACTCAAGCCGGGTAGCGCGCACGATGGATTCGTGATTGCAGACCCCGAAGGCTATCTGCTGGAATTTGAGCGTTTCAATCCGCATCCGGAGAACGCGACGTTCCTGCCGCTCATGACAGGTGTTGCCGCCGTACGCTCACCGACGAGCACAGTTCCTGGCGGCCTGGGTTTTCAGGCAACTGTGGCGTGGCTGTACTACAAAGATCTGCCGAAGATGGAGGCGTTCTACGAGCAGGTGATGGGCTTCCGGCAGGTTATCGATCAGGGATGGGCCAAAGTGTATCAGGGATCGCGCACGGGGTTTGTGGGCTTGGTGGACGAGCAACGCGGCATGCATAAATGGTCGGAGAAGAAGGCGGTGAACGTGTCCTTCATCATCGATGACCTCGACGGGTGGTTTGCCTCCGTCACTCAACACGGCGCGTTTCCGTTACGTGATACCGTCGTGAACGACGACGAGGCCGGACGCTACCGGGCCTTCGTCGGCTACGACCCGGAGGGGTACTTCATGGAATTCGACCTGTTCCGCGACCACCCACTCAACACAAGACTGAACTCCTACCTGAAGGCTGTGCGCGTTGCCAGGTAGCCGTCGCGCCTGCGGGCACCTGTCGCGAGCGGCCGGCCCCCGACTTTTCTTTGCTGCTGTCACGATGACCCTCTCCGCGGCTTTCGTGGTAGCGGCAACGCCCTCGCGCCAGATCGACTCGACACCGACGATTCGGCGCACCGAGTATGGGGTGCCGCACATCGTCGCGGCCGATTTCCGTGGCATCGGGATCGGCCTGGGGTACGCGCAGACGGAAGACTATGGCGAGCGCGTGGTGCGCGGTCTGCTGCGCGAGAAGGGATGGATGGGTCGCACCTTTGGCAAAGACAGCATGACGTCAGACTTTGCTGCCCAGCTCGTGCATGCCCGCGTGCAGGAGACGTATCACCTGCTCGACGCCGACACGCGCGCGATGTATGAGGGATTCGCCGAGGGGGTGAACCGCTACATTCGCGCCAACCCGTCGCGGTTGCCTGCGTGGGCGCAGGCGGTATTCACCGGGCACGATGTGGCCGCTGGGGATATCGGCACAGCCAATGTCGCCGCAGCGCAGCGCCTCGTGTTGCGACGATTGCAGGCAGACTCCACTCGCCGCGACGACAGCGCACCGTCGTCGGCATCGCGCGAAGACAACGAAGATGGATCGAATGCGTGGGCGCTCGCTCCAAGCCACACGAAATCCGGTCGCGCGATCTTGCTGCGCAATCCGCATCTCGCGTGGACGGCTGGCTATTGGGAGGCGCACGTGACGGTGCCGGGGAAGCTGGACTTCTACGGGGATTTCCGCATCGGCGGTGCGTTCTCGGTGGTGGGTGGATTCAACAAAGACCTCGGCTGGGCCACGACCAACAACGCACCCGACCTCGACGAGGTCTACGCGCTCGACATCGATCCGGCTTCGGCGGATCACTATCTGTTCGACGGCGTGTCTGTGCCGATTCGCTCGCACGCGGCGAGCGTGCGATACCGTGCTGCTGCAGGCCTGTTGTCAGAGACGCGCCAGTTCGCGACCACCGCACTCGGTCCGGTGGTGCATCGGACGGCGACCACGCTCTACATCGTTCGCGCCGGGCCTGAGGGCGAGTATCGCGCCGGCGCGCAGTTTCTCGCCATGATGCGCGCGCGCAATCTGGCCGAATGGAAGCGTGCGCTGGCGATGCGTGCGCGCGCAACATCGAACCTGACCTATGCCGACCGCGCCGGCAACATTCTGACCATCTGGATGGCCAGCCTGCCGCAGATTCCGCACACCGCCAGCGGCGACTCGGTGTTCACGCCCGCGCGGACATCGGCCGATATCTGGACGTCGCTGCTGCCGCTGGAGCGGCTTCCGCAGACGCTCAATCCGCCCGGCGGCTACCTGCACAACGAGAACGACGCGCCGTACTATGCCAACCTGAAGGCGTTGCTTGACACGGCGCGCTACCCCGACAACGTGGAACGCGGCGAGCTGCGCTTGCGAAGCCAGCATGCGTTGCAGCTGATCGCCAACTCGCGAAAGCTGTCGTTAGAAGATGTGATTGTGCTCAAGCACAGCATGCGCATGCTGCTGGCTGATCGCGTGAAACCTGATCTCCTGAAGGCGGTGCGCTTGGCCGTTCTCGCTGACAGCGCGTCGCGGCAGAGCGCGACCCACGCGGCGCGCTTGCTCGCCGCGTGGGATAACAGCGTCGCGCCCACCAGCAAAGGTGGCGTGCTCTTCGAATCGTGGTGGCGTCGTTACGTGAGTATTGCGCGCGACTCCGCGTTTGCTGAGCGTTGGAACGCGGCTCGGCTTACGCAGACCCCGCGAGGATTGGGCAAGCCAACGGTCGCAGTTCACGCACTCGTGTGGGCGATGAACGATGTCACGACGCGGTACGGCGCTGCCGACATCGCGTGGGGCGACGTACATCGCGTCCGGCGCGGATCGGTGGACGTTCCGGTTGGCGGATGCAGTGGCGCCCTCGGCTGTTTTCGCGTTTTGGCGTACGAGCAGTTACCCGATGGCACGCGGGTCGCGAATTCCGGAGATGGCTGGGTGCTGGCGGTGGAGTTTGGCGCCAGGCGGCCGCGTGCGTACTCCATTCTCGCCTACGGCCAGAGCGCCGACAGCACGTCGCCGAACTACGCGGATCAGGCGGCGATGTTCGCGCGCGGCACGTTCAAGCCGGTGTGGTGGACGCCTGCAGAGGTGCGGGCCCACACGGTGCGGGAGTATCTCGTTCGCGATTGAAGTCCTCGATGTCGTTGATCGTCTTCCTCCATGTATGGCTCGTAAGCTGCTGCGCCCGCCGCGATTCTCGAACCCATTTTCTGGAACTCTTTCGCATGAATATCAACATCTATCTTATCAAGCGGTGCGAGATGCGGCCGAGCGTCGAAAATCCGATGCGCGATGAACTCGCCGCCCATTTCGAAAGCGTGCGGAGTCGGACTCCGCGTTGGGCTTCCGACTACAACATCGCCATCCGTTTGCAGCGCACGTGCCCGTTATCCATCGCGATCGCCGACGTTGTCGTGTACTTGGTTCAGAATCCGACCGACTCCGTGTTTGCCCGGTTTGGCGTCGCCGCGCACCCTTCCGGCCACGGCGGCAGGACATGCTATACGATCCCGGGCCGCTTGCGCGCCTCCGAGGTCTACGTGCGAAGCGAGTTCGGATCGTTATTGGCGAAAGTCGTTTTTCACGAAGTGCTGCACAACAAGACCGGCTGGGGCAACAGTCGGTTACACGGCCATCATCATGGCGGCGTGTCGGCAGCATCCATCCGACACGACACCGTCGTCAGCGATGAAGATCTGGACCTCATGGGGACGCACGTGGGTGCTGCCCATCCGCAATGGACCGGTGGCTGCAGCCCTTGAGCAACGCCATCAACGGTTACAACATCCTGAGCCGATCCGAACCATCCTACGACGGACAACGACGATGAAGGACGTGTATTGGGCACTCAGTGTCGCAACGGTCGGTGCCGTGATCTACCACAGCGGCCAAAAGGCGCTCGCGGCCGATGTGAACCCGATGGTCTTGCTCATTGGGGTCTATGCCATCGCGGTGCTCATCGCGGTCGTAGCGATCCCGTTGTTTCGTGCGCCCCATCAAAGCGATAGCGTCCGACATCTCATGAGCTGGCCGGTGCTCGCCGTGGGCGTTGGCGTCATCTTGATCGAAGGCGGATTCTTGTTGGCTTATCGTGCCGGGGGATCCTTGCAATGGTCTGGCGTGGCGGTGAACGGGCTCGCCGCGGTCATACTGGTTCCTGTTGCGGTGATTGCCTTTCGCGAGCAGTTCTCCACTACGCGAGCGCTCGGCATTCTTGTGACGCTCGTTGGGATGGCCTTGATGACACGGAAATAGCCCCGATGTTGCGCAATCGTGCCGTGTTGGTCAAGCCGCTTGGTGCATCGTCGGCGCTGCCACATCCTGACTTGGCCTCTATGCCTTCCTCCATGCGGTATGCGTGGCGAGCGCTGCTTGCCATCGGCCTTTCGCTCGTCGGCGCGACGTGCACGCGCTCGACAGCAGCCGGATCCCGCTCGGCGTCCGCGGCGACGCCTGGTCCCGCTTCGTCTGCGGCAACCGTGCTCACGCTTCCCGAACGACTCCCCGACAGCACCTTCTGGAACATGGTGCAAACGTTCTCCGAACCGGGTGGCTACTTTCGCTCGGAGAACTTTGTATCGAACGAAATGGCGCTGCAGCACGTCATCGCGTCACTGGAGCAGGTCGCGCCGCTTGGCGGCGTGTACGTTGGCGTAGGGCCCGAGCAAAACTTCACATACCTCGCTTCACTGCGTCCGCGCATCGCGTTCATCGTCGACATCCGTCGACAGAATTTGTTGCAGCATCTGTGGTACAAAGCGGTCTTTGAACTTTCGACGAATCGCGCGCAATTTCTTTCGCGGCTCTTCGCGCGCCCGGGGATTGCCACTCTCACGCGCGATCTGTCGGCCGATTCACTGATGACGCTGCTCGACCAGGCGCCTGTTGACTGGACGGTGTTTCGCCAGACGTTCGACGAGGTGCGCCGATTGTTGGTGACGACGCATCGATTTACGCTCGACTCCAGTGATCTCGAAACACTGCGCTATATCGATAGCGTGTTTGTCGCGTCGGGTCCGACGCTCAACTACTCATCCGGCAGTTCGAACGGCGGCGGTTTTGGACGCGGCGGATTTCGCGGCATGCCAAGCTTCGCGCAGATCGCCGCAGCCAGCGATCAAGGCAACGTGAATCGTGGGTTCTTAGGCAGCGATTCGCTGTACGCGGTGGTGCGCGAGATGCAGCAGCGCAATTTGATTGTCCCGATCGTCGGCAACTTTGCCGGACCCAAAGCGTTGCGCGCCGTGGGGGCATGGACGCGGGCACGAGGCGCGCGGATCAACGTCTTCTACACCAGTAACGTCGAGCAATATCTTTTCGGCGACATGATCTGGGATCGCTTCTATGCCAATGTTGCCACCATGCCGCTGGATTCGACCAGTCGGTTTGTACGATCGGTGACGAGTCGGCAATTCGGCGGAGGTGGCGGATCCGGATTTCTGATGTCCCAGCTGACGTCGTCGATTCAAGACGTGGTGCGTGGCGCGGAGTCCGGCGTCGTTCGCTCGTACTACGATGTGATCAGTCTCTCTCGGCCCTGACGACCTGGAGCGTCCGCGTGTAGGCGGCGTATTGGAAGCGAGCAGTCTGGCAATTCCCTTTTTGTTATTGCGAGTTAGTTTTCATTAACATGCTTTCGACCCTTCGTCTTCCCTTCGGGACGTGGACCGCCACGCTGCTGGCGGTGGCACTCGTTTCGGCGCTGCCGCTGCTGGTGACCGTGCTTCTGGCTCGCCAGGAGGCCCTGCTCCAGCGCTGGCTCCCGCAGCTGACCGCCTTTGGCGCGGGAGCGGTTTTGGGCGCGGCGGTTGGGCATCTGATCCCGGAAGCGCTGCAGAGGGGCCAGTCGCCGCTAGTGGTGGCCGTTGGCGTTGTGGCGGGAATGGTGACCTTCTGGGCGATCGAGCGTGCCCTCGCAGACCATGATCATGCGCACGCACACGGCGTCCCCTTGGGCGCACCCTCGGCCCACGAGAGCGACGACGCCGAGGCGACCTGCGTGCATTTACAGCCTACCCCGGCCGGGGGAAATGCGGTGCACAGCGCGCGCGCCTTGGCACCGATGGCCTTCATCGGCGATGCCCTGCACAACTTCATTGACGGGGCGCTCATCGCGGCAGGATTCCTGGCCGACCCGTCGGTGGGGCTGTTGACGCTGGTCGCGGTTGGGCTGCACGAGCTTCCACGCGAAGTTGGGACCTTCAGCCTCTTTGTCCACGGCGGCATCCGGCCGATGCGGGCGGTCATGTACAACATGATTACTGCGGTGATCGCGATGGTGGGCGCCGTCGTGACGCTGCTACTCGGGGCGCAGTTTGCCGCGCTGACGATGTTACTGGTCCCCTTTGCGGCCGGCACGTACATCTATATCGCGCAAGCAGTTGGCCGAGCGGCGTTGTACGATAGCCACCGTGATGCGGCTCACTGGGCGCGGCTGGCGTGGAGTGCGGCGGGGACGGCGGTGATGTTGGGGCTTGTCAAGTAGGGAGTAGGTGGTAGTGAGTACTTAAGTACTGAAGTGCAGTACTTGGTACTTTGGGGGCAGTACTTGGTACTTTAGGGGCAGTACTTGGTACTTCAGCGGCGGTACTGAGAAGGTTTGAGGGTTGAGAGACAGGACCTTGAAATTTGCTCCTTATGAGGTCATTCATTCAGGTTCTACTGCCTCAGCGGGTGTTTGCACCAGCGTGAGGCGGCTCTGGTTCTCCTTACCGGAGCACTTCCAAGGACGCGTCCCCGTCGGCAATGGGAACGCATGCAGGAGTTAATCGATGGCGAAAGACGGAATTCACCCGCCGTATCATCCGGTGGTGTTCAAAGACGCGTCGACAGGCGCGACGATCATCACCCGCTCGACCATGACGAGCGAACAGAAGATCAAGATGGACGACGGGATCGAGTATCCGCTCGTCCTGCTCGAAATCACGAGCGACTCGCACCCGTTTTACACGGGTACGCAGCGCCTGATCGACACGCAGGGCCGCGTCGATAAGTTCAGGAAGCGCTACAACCGCTAAGGCGCATCACTCGCCAACGCTGTCACGTCCCGCTTACCGGTGTTCGGTGGGCGGGATGTGTGTTTTCCGCACCTGCTTTCGCGATGCTCGTACGCCTTAGTCACCCGGTGGTGCGGTGCCGGTGAGCACCGCCGTCACCATCAACACGACCGTTGCCAGCACCAGTTCCACGCGGACGCTGGTCGCTGTCGGCACGCCGCGTTGCTTTACCTGCGACCGATGTCGTGCACCGATGGCCAGAATGATCAGCACGAGTGCGATTTTGCCCGCCAGCAAACGGGCGTAGTCGCTCGCGACGATCGCGCCAAAATCGGCCGCACCGATGCGACGGAATGCGCCACCCACTCCAGTCAGCACGGCCAGCGGCGCCACGAACACGGCGGCGCGACTGAAGCGCTCCCACGTGCGCGGCGTCGCATCGCGCCCGATGCACAGCAGCGTGCCGATCCAGGTGCCGATGCAGAGTACATGCGCGGTATCCAACGCGCGCGCCAGCAGGGGCAGGTTATCTGCCGCCGCGTGGCCAACGCCGCTCATCGACGCAGCCAGCGCGATCAGCAGCATCATACGAATCGGAAGCGCGGCGCGAACGGCCGTCGCCAATGCACCGCATAGCGACGACGCGGCGATCGCCGACCACCCTGCCCCCCACGTGGTCTGTCGCAACAACATCGCCAGATCTGTGCGCGTTGGTGAGAGTTCCAACGCCACAAACTGCGCCGACAGCATCATGAGCAGCGCGACCAAGATCAACAACCACCCGAGCATCGTCGTTCGCGTCTGCGCGTCGACTGCACGCGTCGCATCGGGTCCCGCCGTCGATGGAAGCGAGGCGACACCGTCGCGAGCAAACCACTCGGCGCCACAGGTTCCACACACCACCAAGACGCCGCCATACAGTACGAGGCGGGCAACATCGGCCATCGCCATCATAGCGAGTATACGGGGGTTGCCGCCGAATGCTGTGGACCTGCGCGCATGGACATCCGTGCAAGCTGCGCGGGCCTGCGGGTTGGAGCAAGTCGAATCATTTCACCTTGGGCCGCCACATCGGTTTACGCGTGCATGCCTGACGGACATCAGGGATCGCGAGCACTCGAAACTGGGCGCGTGGCGCGTAGATTTACACCTGATGCTCCATCCTTCCCCTTCTGCGAAGCCGTCCATGTCGCTTTCAATCGTGTCGCCCGTTGTTCGGATAATTCCGGTGCTGGGCGTGATGCTCCTTGGTGCCTGCTCGGGCCGAGCGGTGGTTGCACCCGCTCCTACGCCCGCGACGATGCCGGTGACCGTCAATCCACCAGTAACCGTGACCGCACCGGCGCCGTCAGCGCAGTCGCAAGCCAAATCCAAAACAGACGTTGCGCGGCCGGATTGGCATCGCATGGACCTTGAACGCGACGGTGTGCTGGGCGTTGGCTCTGACCGCGCGCTGCAGGAGCTCCTGGCCAATCGCTCACCGGCACGAAAGGTGATTGTTGCGGTGATCGACGGCGGCGTGGATACGGCGCACACATTGTTAGCGAGCAACATGTGGCGCAATCCGCGCGAGATCGCGGGGAACGGCAAGGATGATGACGGCAATGGCCTGACCGACGACGTCTTTGGCTGGAACGTGTCGACCGACAAGAGCGGCGCGTCATTTCAGTTTGATACGTTCGAGTTGACGCGCTTGTATGCGGCGTGTCGCGGGTTGGCGGCAGGCACCGGTATTGCCCGTCCCGAGCAGAGTACCTGCACGTCGATCACCCGCGACTACCGCGCCAAGGTGCAGGAAATCAAACAAACGCGGGAACAGATTTCCGGGATTGGCGGGATGCTGGAGCAAGTGACCACGGTCCTCAAAAGTGCGATGGCGCCAAAGGCGCTCACGCGTGCCACCGTCACCGCTTTTGGGCCAACGTCATCGTCGCTGACCCAGGCCAAACAGCTGTGGCTGGAGCTCGACGCGCAGGGGCTATCGATCGATGAGATCACCAAGGCCAACACGGCCTATGATGGGCAGTACCGCTTCGGGTTAGACACGATGTATGCGCCGAGAACGAGCGGAGCGGCCCCATCGAGTGGTGTGAGCAAAGGGAATCGCGACGTGACCGGTCCCGATGCCTCGCACGGCACGCACGTGGCGGGGATTATTGGCGCGACGCGTAATGCAGGACAGGAGGTGCAAGGGATTGCGCCTTCGGTTGCGATCATGTCGGTGCGGGCAGTGCCCGATGGTGATGAACGCGATCCCGACGTGGCCACGGCAATTCGGTATGCCGTCGACAACGGCGCGCAGATCATCAACATGAGTTTCGGGAAAGACTATTCGCCGAACAAGCCCGAGGTTGATGCGGCCGTGGCGTACGCGGAGTCGAAGGGTGTGTTGTTGGTGCACGCGGCAGGCAACGACGGCAAGAGTCTCGAAACCGAACCGTCGTTCCCCAGTGCGAAGTTGCAGTCTGGTGCAACGGCGTCGAACTGGCTGGAGATCGGCGCGTCATCATGGAAGGGAATGCCAGCGCTGGCAGCGGAGTTCTCCAACTACGGCAACACGCGCGTGGATCTGTTTGCGCCGGGCGTCGATATCCTGTCCACCCTGCCCGGTAGCGCCACGGGGCGCGAGAGCGGCACCAGTATGGCGGCGCCGGTCGTGTCCGGCGTTGCTGCGCTGCTCATGTCGTACTTCCCGGAACTCACCGCCGTCGACGTGAAGCGCATCATTGTTGAATCGGTGCGCAAGCTTCCTGATGTGGACGTCGCGAGGCCTGGCGAGGGTGGCACGCGTGTCAAGTTCAGCACGTTGTCTCGCACCGGTGGCGTGATCGATGCGTACGCGGCGGTGAAGCTGGCGTTGTCGCGGCGGGCAGTGGCGCCGCAGCGTTGATCCTACTTCTGCGCCAACCGACCCGGAACGATTCAGTCACCCGTTTACGGGGCACTTGCTTTCAGCTTCATCAGCGTTTTCCAATTCTCCGGCTCCTTCTTCAGCTCCAACAGCGGGGGCAACTGTTGCTCGATATAGCTCCAGTCGAGTAGCACTTGTCGCTGAAGGATCCCTTCGACATCCAGCCAGTCTTTCGGTCTGGCAGCGAACCACGTCGGCGTAGATCTGCCACGGGCGCGTGGCATTGGCATTCGCCAAGGTGTTTCGCGAAATCGTCTGACAGCGAAAGCCCATGTGGTACAACCGGCTGGACTGGGCCCGCGAGTTGACTTCGATGTCGCGCAGAGACTCGCGGTAGGTCAGTTGGGCGAAGGCCATTGCGAGGAACTGATCCAGGCACGAGAAGTCCTGAACCTTGTGCTCGCCACGATGCGCAGCCACACAGCGGTGAAAGGTGCTCAGTGGCGAATGCGCCATGATCTGCGAGAAGACGAGCTTGCCTTGGTACATGACGGTGCCCTGCGCGTCGGCGCAAAGGACC
>Ga0105048_10003787_pt1 | contig 24715 bp, 20 predicted proteins | sample MAT05_FD_78382 | JGI IMG/M metagenome (GOLD analysis project Ga0105048, IMG submission 78382) | Freshwater microbial communities from Lake Fryxell liftoff mats and glacier meltwater in Antarctica - MAT-05 | ecosystem: Environmental > Aquatic > Freshwater > Ice > Liftoff microbial mat | place... | reverse complement strand
TTCATTACCGCAGCCCTCTCCGCACCCGGTAGTACGATTCCGAAGCGGACAGGATGATGGCAGTAAGCTCTGTTCCCGTCAAACCCAGAGTCATCAATAATCGGGCGTTTGTGGCGTGAGTTCGCTGAAGCGCGCGGGATTTTTGTCAAAGTCGTACCTCTTCATCGATTCTGTGCACTGTCGGCGAATGATCTCCCCATTTTGCTGCGGTATACTCGTCGGATACGCCATGGCGGAGGTGAGGGGTGGGGCAAGGAGCCTTCCGCACATTCGCCGAACCTTCCTACGCGTCCGCGAGGACCGCGCCGGGAAGACAAGGAGGCAGCAACGCGATGGTCACCACGACAAAGGGCGGCAACGGTCACGGAACGGCAACGATCGATCAATTGGCTCCCGCGTATCACGAGCAGAATGCGCGTGATCACGTCTGGATTCACTCTGCTCCCTGGGTCGATCTGGCCGAAGGCAGCGGGATGCACGTCTTCGATAGGGGCGAGGGCATCATGCTCTACGACGTCCACGGTCGCGCCTACTACGACGGCATTTCCGGTCTCTGGGTCGTCAATGCCGGTCACGGCCGGGCAGATATCGCCGAGGCGATGGGCAAGCAGGCCGCACGTCTCGCGTACGCATCCGCGATGTCCTTCACCACAGTTCCCGCGGTCCAATTGGCGGATATGCTCGCCGAGCGCACCCCTGGCGACCTGAATCGCGTCTACTTCTGCTCAGGTGGTTCCGAAGCAGTTGAAACAGCACTCAAGATCGCCAAGCAGGTTCAGGCGATGCGCGGATTCCCGCGGCGCTACAAGGTCATCGCCCGACGCGGCTCCTACCATGGTCAAACCATGGGCGCGTACAGCCTGACCGCGATGCGCAATGAGACCTACTTCGGTCCCTTCATGTACGGTGTCAGCCACGTTCCACATCCGAACCGATATCGCTCCGACTTTGGTGTCGAGGGCGAGCAGGCCGACATCATGGCCGCCCGATATGTCGAGCAGGAGATCGAAAATCAGGGACCTGAGACGGTGGCGGCGGTGATCGGTGAGCCGATTTCGGTCGCTGCCGGTGTGCAGGTTCCGTCGAAGGTTTACTGGCAAATGCTTCGTGAGATCTGCGACAAGCACGGTGTACTGCTGATCGCCGACGAAGTGATCAACGGGTTCGGTCGTACCGGAACGATGTTCGCGGTTGAGCAGTACGATATCGTGCCGGACATCATGACAATCGCAAAGGGTCTCTCCTCCGGGTATGCCCCAATCGGAGCGGCAATCGTTCGCGACAAGGTCTTCGAAGTTTTCAAAGAGCAGCCGAATGTGCCTATGGGTCACCTGCTGACATTCGGCGGACACCCGGTCGCCGCTGCGGCAGCCGTCCGAAACCTCGAAATTTTCGATGAAGACAATCTGGTCGCGCGGGGTGCGGTCGCCGGCGAATATCTCGGCAAGAAACTCGAAGAACTTCGCTCACACCCGACCGTCGGCGATGTACGCGGCACCGGCTTGCTGTGGGCAATCGAGATTGTTTCCAGCAAGAAGGAGAAGGCGAAGTTCGCCCGCGATCATGGTTTCACCAAGCGCGTCAACGAATTGCTGATGGAGCGTGGTTTGATCACCCGAGTCTGGGATGTGATGCACTTCGCTCCGCCACTGATTGTTACGACCGATCAGATCGACCAGATTGTCGGCATCGCCGACGAAGCACTGTCGATCGCCGAGCAGGAGTTCGCTGCTGACATCCGCGAGTAGTTCAACACAGCAAACGCAGTTTCAACGAGGGTGGCCATGCGGCCGCCCTCGTTTCATTTTCGGGCAATGGGTAACAAGAAAAAGGCAACAGGTGATCGATGACGGTGATGAACTGGATCCGTGTTTCAACCCGGTATTCTGCTTGGGGTGGTCAGTCGATGGTGGTTTCGATGATCCAGGCGTTGATCAGGAAGATGAGGTCGGTTTCATTGGGGATCAGTTCCGCAGGAGCCAGGGTGACTGTCCCCCGATCCAGGGCGAGCCACTTCAGGAGACCGTAAGCTTCATCGAAGGCGAAGGAACTGGGGTCTTTTACCTTCGCTCCCCGGTGGAGAACGAGTTGAATCCTATCCTGGGTTGAAGATTGAAGGTTACCCGATCATCGTACCCATCCAGCCGAAAGCTCGGGGCATTTTACTTGATCTGTTCGCGAAAGCGATCGTCACTTGCCAACACGGCGGTTCTAATTCGGACAATATACGTTTTGAGCGGGTGGTCCAAAAGGTCCAGGAAGGGTTCAACCTTCGGGTTCTGACTACTCATCACGTTCCTTGCCCGTCACCATCCACCCGTTGAGAATCGACCTGCTACTTGCCACGCTTGGCGTTGAAGCACTCCCGGCAGTAAACCGGGCGACCGTTCCGTGGCTCGAACGGAACCTCGGTCGGTCGGTTACAGGATGAACAGGTGGTTGAATACATCCGCACTCCAGTGCGGGCGCCCTTTTTGGGTCCTACCGGAGCGCTACCTCCATAGTTGCCGTAGCCATCGCTCCACAACATGGTCCCACCGACATCGCTGGCTCGTATCGCGTCCGCATTGCGTTCGGATCGTTTGCGAGCCCGGCAATCGGGACAACACGAGGGGCGTTCGATACCGCGTTCCGCATAAAAGAGCTGTTCTGCAATCGTGAATATGAATTCAGTTTCGCAGTCGGCACAGCCGAGAAATTGATCGCTAAGCGTTACTGCCATGACCTTCAAGCCTTCTGACCGTGAATCCCGGTTCGACTCGAAGGAGAAACGCAACACCTCCAAGCGGCCGCGATGTGCGGACTACATCCCGGGAGTTCTCACCGCATGGTTCAATTGGTGTTTCAACCAAAAACAGTTCCACATACCAGTGTCAGAGTATACCTGTTGGGGGAGCCCGAGGTTATGGCACCATGCCCCAAACGCACGAAGATCGCAAAAATCCCGGAGCAATGAGCCATGGAACCGACCTCACCTGAACAATCCCGTCTCCTCGTCACCTCCGGTACGACCTCCTGGGAACGCGATGGCGCCCGCGACGAACATGATTTGCTGGCGGATTTTCTTGAAGATGTCGCGGCGAGCGAGACGATCCAGGCGGCGATTTCGCGTTCCATCGCCGCCATGCGTCTTCATCCCGGGGATCGTGTGCTCGATGTTGGATGCGGCACCGGAGTCATTTTTCCAGCAGTTGTCATGGCCGTTGGTCCATCCGGGCAAATTGCAGGGATCGACCACGGCGTCGGGTTTCTAACCGACGCCCGTCAACGCGCTGTTGACGGTGGGTTCGGGGAGCAGGTCGTGCTTTTCCAGGGTGACGCACATGCACTGCCCTTCCCGGCCGGATCGTTCGACGCTGCACATACCGAACGTGTGCTTATTCACCTCGCCGAACCCGACCGCGCGCTGGCAGAGATGGCGCGAGTGGTCAAACCGGGGGGCTGGATTTCGTGCGTGGAACCGGATCTTGTCGGGATGCGGATGGACCACGTGCATCCCGAACTTGGGGCGGCGGTAGTTTCCGGCTTCTGCGCGTCGATACGAAATCCAGCGATGGGGTTGGAGCTGAACCGCCGGATGCAGCGATGTGGGCTGACTGATATCGCAGTCGAGGTGATCACTGAGTCGGAGCGCAGTCTCAGCGAAGATGATCTGGCGTTTTACGGGAGCGCTGGTGATCGGGCAGTCGAAATGGGGTTGCTTACCGAGGCGACTGCAGTACAAGCGCTTAGTGAGATGCGACAGGCGTCGGCGGGTGGTTACTTCGTGAGTTACAGCAGTATGTTCATTGTGAGTGGACGGGTGCCATAACCGGTGTGATGGAGACCGGCGGATGGGACTTCAGTTGGTGGAGTTCTCGTTCGCGTTCACCGGTCTGAAGAACCATTCTCCAACGAACATTGGTTTTCGTGGTCAGGGCGGCCATATCAGACAGCACCGTACAGAACATTGGGCATTCGCTTCTTCGAACCGATGCGATCGGGTCGCCGATTGTCGACGACAGTGTTGACCATATACCGGTCGGCCACATCGGGCCGAACCGGGGACTGCACTGTCGAATTCCAGGGTCGCCCTAACTGGTTTGACGAATTCAGTCGGTGCTTATCCGTTTTGGACCTCTTCGAGCGGGGCGACGAGGACGTCCTGACGCTCCTGATTTTCATCCACCACGGTGATACCGATCGTGTCGAACTCGGTCACTGGGAGCTCGGCGGTCAATGTCATCCAACCGCTGCCATCGTTGCCGACGGTCAACTTTCCAGCAGGACTCCGTTTACCATCGACTGAGAACCAGACGAAATAGGTCAGGTACTCTCCCGATTTCGGACACCCGGTGACGACGATCACCGGGTCCTTGCCGGGGGCGGTCAGCATACTCCCCGACCATGAGTAGCTTTCGTACTCGGGAAGGGGTTGCGCCGCAAGATTGACGACCTCGCCACCGGTGCTGACATAGTTCGAGAGCACGCGAGACGCAGAGACCGCTTCGTCTCGCTGATCGACCGAACGCATGAGGAGCACGCCGAGTACACCGACACCGATCAGCAGCAGGGTAGCGGCCGCCGAGAGAATCGGTGTGATCCATTTCTGGAATGTGTGAAGTTGACGCGGTGGTTCGGGAAGAAGTTGAACTGAGACCGGTGCACTGGCAGTCGCATTCGCCAGGAGTCTGACTCGCACAGCAGGATCGGGAGCAACACTCGGTGTGAGCGTCGCAAACGAACCGACGACCTCCTGCTCTCGCAGCAAGGCAATACGACAATCCGGACAGGTCACCAGATGAGCTTCGACTCCGGCTACCTCGTCCGCGTCCAACGCGCAGAGCGCATAAAGACTGAGGGAATCCCTCACCTCTTCGCAATTCAGTTGTGTACTGTCATTCGCGTTCATGACCCTTTGGAAGCTCCTGAGTGATCCTCGTAGAAGTGCGCGGCGCGGTCACCTTCGACAATTCCGGCACCTCTGCTAGTTGATACGTATGAGGTATCCCCTTCGGTTGAACTTTCAGCCATGATTTGCGCCAACTTGCGCATTGCGCTTCGGATCTGTGTTTTGACGGTCCCTAATGGTCGCTCAAGATGGTGAGCAATTTCGCTTTGTGTCATCCCGTGAAAGTATGCGAGTTCCAACAATCGGCGGTGATCGGCACCGAGTTGCGCCATTCCTGCGCGAACCGACTCCCGCTGCAGTGTGGAGACGGCCTGGTCGGCCGGATCCGGATCCGGATCGATAAGAAAGCTTGCCGGGTCAATCTGATCGCCATGTTCATTCGACGGAGCGGATGCAAATGGTTGTTCTCGACGCCGACGAAAGAGATCGATCGCCCGGTTTCGCGCAACCCGGAAGAGCCAACCCGCAAATGGGCCGCGGCTCGCATCGTAACCATCGGGGCGCTGCCAGAAGCTCAGGAAGATGTCGTGCGTCGCTTCTTCGGCGAGTCGCGAATCGCGCAAAATCGATCTGGCAAGACCGTTGACGGTCGCAGCATAGCGATCGTACAGAGTGCCGAGCGCCGTCGAATCACCGGCACGCATCCGTTCGATCAGTTGAAGATCGGTCGGATCTTCGGGCGCGACGATTCCACGGACAACCGATCGGGTCTCCGCCGGTGTTCGCGGGGTCGTGAGTTGCTGACGTTCGTCGCCCAGAATCTGGTCCGTTTCTCGAAGCACGCGATTTCCAAACACCGTTGAAACCGATGTTGCCGTCTAAGCCTAGGCGACGAATGGCATTGAGAGCCACCTCACCTTGCTCCTCACAATTTCAGACGTCCTCGATTCAGCCGCCGCTCCGGATCCAGCGTCGTTTTCACCGCACGAAGGATCTGCATGCCTGCGCCTTGCTGATCGGTGAACCATGGCAATCGCACCTGGCCGATTCCATTGTGATGAGAACTACCGCCGCCTGCAGTGATCACGGCATCCAGACAATCTCTCCAGGCGAGTTGATAGGCGACCATCGCCGCGTCGTCGCTCTCTTTGCGAATGAAAAATGTGAAGCCGATCATCGCACCGGTCGGATACACCGCGTTTGAGTGCGTCCACACCTCGTCGGCATGTTTGGTGAGCGCACCCCGACCGGCCTCGATCACCGCGGCGAGATTTGACCACGGTGTGGTGACATCGATCTCATCTGCCATTGCACCTTCTGGTTCATTGCCATCAATGAGCCAATCGCACCGGAACAAGTGATCAAACCATATGAGCCCCGGCCCGGATCCCAAATCGGTTGCGCCAGACGAAACGAGCGTCTCCGCTGTCAGGCGCTCCTCGAGATCGACGACCGGAAGTACTCCATCAAAAGCAAGGATCAAAAGATTTTCGGCATCAGGCGCGTTGAGGTCGAAAGCGAGCGATTCCGTTTCGCCGGGGTCGGAGAGAGCAACCGCGGCCGGAAGAATGCCTTGCTGAACGATTCCCCGAAGGGATTCAAGCGCTCCTTCAAATGACGGAACAGAGAACGCACGGAATCGGCGCTCTTCCGGGGTCGGGCGGACGCGGAGTGTGACTGCCGTTACGATGCCATACACGCCTTCCGAACCGGGAATGAGATCGAGCCACCTGGGTCCAGCGGTCTGACGCGGTATAGCGGCGGTCGACGTGATCTGCCCATCAGGAAGCACGATGTCGAGACCCTGAACAAGATCTTCGATCCCACCGTATTTGGTTGCGAAAGCACCGACTGCGCGAGTCGCGATCCAGCCGCCCACTGTTGAGAGATTGAGTGACCGCGGGAAGTGGCAGAGGGAATATCCCTGCTCGTTCAGACGCTCTTCAAGTTCGCCACCGTGAACACCGGCATCGACCCGGACCGTGTGGTCGATTTCATTGACGGCATCGATCACGTTCAAACCGCGGAGATCGATCAGGATCGCGTTGGGGCGCGATTCGATGGCACCAACCAGACTGGTGCCGCCTCCTTTGAGAATCACTTCTCGTTCGGCTTCGGCCGCGACCTTGAGGATGGCCGAGATTTCAGCGGCAGAATCGGGCATAACTGCAAACGCCGGCAAGGAATCCTCTTCAACCTCAAGTTTCGCGGAGAATGGCCACCAGTCGCGCGTCCACTCGGCTAGCAGTTCCGGCTGGTTCAGAATGTAGCTGGTCACCGCAGTCAGCCGTTTGAACAATTCCTCGTCGGTCATGTGCACCATTTCTAGACGAACGCTGAGAATCCGGTGATTTCGCGACCTACGACGAGCGTATTGATGTCGTGTGTGCCCTCATATGTGTAAACCGATTCCAGGTCGCACAGATGCCGCATGATCTCATTTTCGTTGAGAATGCCGTTGCCGCCGAGAATTTCGCGTGCAGTCGCCGCGACAAAGCGCGCCATGGTCGCGTTGTTCGCTTTTGCCAGCGCCGTCATACCGGGCGTGGCGAGTCCCTGATCCTTCAGCCGTCCAAGTTGCAGGCTAAGGAGCTGCGCTTTGGTGATTTCACCGATCATCTTCACTAGCTTTTCTTGCACGAGTTGGTAAGAACCGATCGGTTTTCCAAACTGCTCCCGGCGGACCGCATAGGCAAGCGCAATCTCATAGCAGGCGATGGCTTCGCCGAGCGCGGACCAGGCAACGTTATGTCGTGTTTTGCTAAGAATATCGGCGATTGTGCGAAATCCCCCGATCGGCATCCGGGCCGAAATCGGCACCCGGCATTCCGTCAGGGTGATCGCTGCCTGGTATGCGGCTCGCTTGGAGAGTTTGCCATCCATTCGGGTTGCGACGAAGCCGGGATTGGGACACTCGACCAGAAATCCAGCGATTCCATCATCTGCCCGCGCCCAGACGATCGCGAGATCGCAGACATTTGCATTGCCGATCCACCGCTTCGCGCCGTTCAACACATAGTGATCGCCATCGCGGCGGGCAGAAGTAGAGAGGTGGGCGGCGTCGCTTCCATGATCGGGTTCAGTGAGCGCAAACGAGCCGATCTGTTGACATCGGGCCAGTGAGGGCAGCCATTGTTGCTTCTGCTCTTCAGAACCGCACTGTCCAATGGTTCCCATCACGAGTCCGCTGTGGACGCCGAAGAAGGTGGCGAATGAGGAATCGACTCTCGCCAGTTCCGCCGTCACCAGACCGTACGCCACGCTTTGCAACGACGGGCAACCGTGTGTTCCAACCGAACCACCGACAACCCCCAGTTCCCCGAGCGATGGGAGGAGCTCTTGCTGGAAGCGCGCCTCCTCCCAGGCGGCAGCCGCTCCGGGTCGAACATGCTCTTCGGCGTAAGCGCGGACGCGATTCCTGATCGCGATTTCGTCTGGCGTCAGCAGCGAATCCATGAGGTAAAAATCGGGGGAAGGCGCCCGGTCAACCACGATCACGACTCCTTTTTGGATGCTGGCGCCGTTGCATAGTCATAGAACCCGGCGCCACTTTTCCGGCCTAGTTTGCCTTGTTCGACGAGTTCTTCGAGGATACGGGGTGGCCGATCGGCGTCATCGCCCGATTTCGCAAAACGATGACGTTGCGCCAGCAGGACGACATCGAGTCCATTGAAATCGGCCAGTTCGAAGGGTCCCATCGGATGATTCAGACCGAGTTTGATCGCCCGGTCGATGTCCTGCGGATCGGCATAGCCACTGTCGGCCAGCCACATCGCCTCTTTGCGGAGCGCCCATAGCACTCGGTTAACGAGAAAACCAGCAATCTCCTTGTGCAACACGACTGGGTCACGATCGATCTCGCGGGTGAATCTCTCCGCCCGACGGACGAACTCCGGGTCGGTATAGGGCGCAGGTGCGATTTCGACCAGTCGCATGACCAGAACAGGATTGAAGAAGTGAAGCGCGAGCGTACGAACTCTCCCAGGCAGATCGGCAGTGATTTCCGAAATGGTCATGGTCGACGAGTTTGTGGCGAGGATCGCGTGCGGCGGCGCCAGGCGGTCGAGATCGGCGAAAACTCGCAGCTTCACCTCGACATCCTCGACGACAGCCTCGATTGCCAGGTCAGTCTCGGTAACTGCCCGGCCGAGGTCGGTTTGCGGGTGCACGCGAGCGAGCGCCGCCTTGGCCGCGTCGTGTTGCAGTTGACCCTTCTCCACTCTCCTCATCAGGTGTTTTTGATTGCTGGTCGCCGCTCGTTCCAGTTGCTCAGGGCTGACATCGAAGAGGTTGACTTCGAAACCGAGCAACGCGATCTGCTGAGCGATCTGGGCGCCCATCGTTCCCGCGCCAATCACGGCGACGTTGCGAATTCCCGAGGTTTCGGTTTCCATTGACCACACTTCTTTCGTCGATCCGGCTAACTTCTACGCGGTCAACTCGCCGATACCGACTTGATCCAGCAATCGACCCGGCCAGGTCGAGACGTCATCGAGTGCACGTTTCAACCAGCGATCGCCGGGACCGTCGACTGGATCAAGAAGCTGGCCTGAGACGTACCCTTCCGATTGACGTCCTTCGATGTCAGTGCGGATCGGCCACCATTCGCTGCCATTGACCAGTTCAGCATCTCCGGTCACCTCAACGCGCTGATCGAGCGCGAGCAGACCGACGATTTCCGCATCCTGTCCCGGTTGGACCCGTAAGCGACTGCGATCGGTGTTGACAACCGCATCGTTGCCAGACTGAATCGAAACACCTCCGGAGTAAAGACCGGGAATTTCGCCGCGATCGATGTAGAGAATCGCCGCCAGTAGCAGATTGCCGACGAGAAGCGCGAGTGTTGCCCGCCAGAGGATGCCCCGGAACCATCCGATATGGCGGGCAACCCGACCACCAGTGCGATAAAAGGCTCCAACAACCTGCCTCCCGATGCCGGGAGCCGCGTCCTGGAAGATCTCCTCATGGGTGTCGACGATCGATGGCCGGAAGACCTTCGTCGTTTGGTCCGATGGCAGACCGACTCCCTCCGGTTCTTCGATTCCTGCCCAGAAGACGCGTGCGAACGATGAGCAGTCGCGGTAGCGATCCCTCGGCCGTTTTGCCAGGGCGAGGAGTACCGCGTCATCGACCCAAACCGGGAGCGGTCGGATCGAAGAGGGTGGGGGGGGCTCCTGTTCCAGGTGGGCCCGGATCACATCGTTTTTGAGCTGGTCGGGTGCATCGAAGCCAAAGGGGGGTTGCCCCGTCAGCATTTCGTAGACGACGCAGCCAAGTGAATAGACATCGGTGGAAGCGTCGACCGGATCGCCGCACGCCTGTTCGGGCGAAAGATAGGCAGCCGTGCCAAAGGCAGATCCACCTATCATCTCCTGCGGAGTGCCAGCATCCTGGGCGAGACCGAAGTCAATCAATTTGATCGAAAAGTCGGGTGTCAGCAGAAGATTCTGCGGTTTCACATCGAGATGCACGAGACCGCGGTTGTGGAGGTGATCGAGCGCCTTCGCGATTTGATCGAGCAGCTTCGCGGTCTCGTCGATCGAATACGGTCCGTGATCCGCAATCTCTTCTTTGAGCGAACGACCGAGAACGAGTTCAAGCACCACCCAGGGGGCTTCTTCGTCCTCGATCAGATCGTAGACGCGGGTGACATTAGGATGCGCCAGAAAGGCCATAGTGCGCGCTTCCTTGCGGAAACGGGCGGGGGTTTCAGGATCTTTTCGATACTCAATGCGGAGGGTTTTAAGCGCGACATCGCGCCGGGTACGCAAATCGCGGCCGCGATAGACGACCGCCATACCACCCGACCCAAGCGGATGCTCGAGGTCGATCTCATAATGACCGGCGACAACCGGTCGTGATGGGTCTCCCCCAGGATAGGCTGAAGCGCCGTTGAAGGTCATCTCGTCCGAGACCATTGCCATTCGTGACGCCTGAACGGCCCGTGTTCGTTTGACACGCAGCCCCGATCGCCACCCTGTTGTGGATGGCCACACTTTACCAGACGCGCGAAATCAGACACGGTTTCGCATCTCTCCGGCTATGCTTTCGGCATCGATTCGATCAGTCGCACGAGGTGTCATATGTCTGATTCAACCTCGAACCATGAATCGCCACTACTGATCGTAAACCATGACGGCCATGTCGCTCTGGTTCAGATTCACCGGCCTCACGTTCGGAACGCGCTGAATCTGGCCCTGATGGGCGAACTGGCCGATACGTTGGAGTATCTGGACCGCGACGATTCAACGCGGGTGATCGTTCTGACGGGCGATGAACGCGCTTTTGCGGCAGGCGCCGATATATCGGAAATGGCGAACGCGACAGCGACGGAAATGCATGGTCGACCGAATCTCGAACGCTGGCACCGGATGCGGAAGATTCGCAAACCGATCATCGCGGCGGTGTCGGGATTCGCGCTTGGCGGCGGGTGCGAACTGGCAATGATGTGTGACCTGATCATTGCCGCGGAGAATGCACGATTCGGACAACCGGAGATCAACCTCGGCATCATTCCAGGGGGCGGAGGCACCCAGCGACTCGTCCATGCGATCGGCAAAGCGCGAGCAATGGAACTGATATTGACCGGCCGCGCGATCAGCGCGCAGGAGGCGTTTGAAGCGGGACTCGTGACACGAGTCGTTCCGAACGAGCAGTATTTGATCGAAGCGTTCCGGTTGGCTCAGGAGATTGCCGCCAAACCGCCCGTAGCCGTTCAGTTGGCGAAGGATGCGGTGTTGAAGGCGTTTGATACGTCGATCGAGGCCGGTCTCGACTACGAACGGCGCAGTTTCAATCTGCTCTTTGCAACAGACGACCGACGCGAGGGAATGCAGGCATTTCTCGAAAAGCGCAAACCGATATTTACCGGCCGGTGAGGAGATCGATACCTTGACCATCACGGATCAGACCATAGTAATGGAAAATAATGGCGCGGTGACCACTATTCGCCTCAACCGGGTCGATGCGTTGAATGCCTTCGACCGGGAGTTGGCGATGGGACTCGATGCCGCGCTACGCACAGCCGAACGTGATCCCGCGATACGCGCGGTGGTTTTGACCGGAAATGGCCGCGCTTTTTCTGCCGGGCAGGATGTGCGCGAACTCGCACGCGAAACGAAGGAACATGGTCCCAAAGCGGTCGGTGATCAATTGAGGGAGCGCTTCAATCCGATCGTGATGCGCATCCGATCGATGGAGAAACCGGTAATCGCCTCGATCAATGGCGTCATCACCGGCGCCGGGTTGGGGTTTGCGCTCGCGGCGGACTACCGGTTGGCATCCGAATCGGCCACGTTTGTGCTGGCCCCGCTCGGAGTCGGATTTATCCCGGGTGTCGGAACGACCATGTTACTCCCGGCCATCATTGGACTGGGGCGCGCATCTCAGCTCGCGCTGCTGGGGGAGAGAATCACAGCGCACCAGGCGCTCGAATTCGGGATCGTCAGTCAGGTGATCTCGGATCACGAACTGGCGACCGCCACGGCTGACATGGCCGAGCGATTCGCGACACTGCCGACCAGGGCGATCGGGTTGATGAAACGCGCCTTCAACCGAGCAATGCTGCCCGATCTTGCCGGGCAACTCAACTACGAAGCCAGTCTGCAGGAGATCGCTGCCGCAACCAACGACCACAAAGAGGGTTTGAGCGCGATTCTCGACAAACGCAAACCGATCTTCACCGGTTCATAAGAAAGGACACCACATCCGCATGCCCCGATTCTCCACCGCCGTGTTCGATCTCGATGGCACCCTGGCCGACACCCTGCCACTGATCTATCTCGCATTCAATGAGGCACTCGAGCCAGCGCTCGGTCGAACGTTGAGTGACGATGAAATTCGATGTAAATTCGGCCCTCCGGACAACCACATCATCGCTGACATGTTGCCCGGCCAGGCCGGGGAGGAGGCATTCGCCCGGTATGTTGCCGCGTATGAACGGGAACATGACCGGCTGGTGGCCGCATTTCAGGGTATCGATGAGGTCGCGCGATTAGCATCCGGGGCAGGGATGAAACTTGGGGTCGTCACCGGCAAGAGTCGGCAAACGGCGCTCTTCACCCTCCAATCGGTCGGGTTGCTTCGCTATTTTCCGGCGGTTTATGCCGGGGACGATGTGCAGAGACAAAAACCCGACCCCGAGGCGGTCATCAAGATCCTGGCCGATCTCGAACACGACCCGGCCTCGGTGGGAGCATTTATCGGTGATTCGGCGGCGGACGTGATCGCGGGGCTTGCGGCCGGGCTGACGACCATCGCGGTAACCTGGGGCAGCCCGGATCACGACGAACTCTTCGCCTCGAATCCAGACATCATCGTCAACACGACCGAAGAACTGATCGCGGCGCTTGGGTTGAACTGAGTGGCGATACGTCAGCGCTCAATTGAAAAGATGTACGCCGTCTGACCTTCAAACGTGAATCCTGGTTCGAAATCAGTTTCGGTCGTTGCGTCGGTGAGTGTTAGCGGGACGGCGTTGCCTTCACCAAACAGACTCACGAGTCGGTATTCTCCAGCCATGAGCGAGCCTGACGGAAAGGTCAGTTTCAGGTCTGATCTGGATTCGCCACCGAAATTGATGATGACCAGGATGGTCTCTTCATCGGTGGCGCGGATGAAGGCGAGAACCGAACTGGCATTGGTGTCTATCTCCAGGAACTCGCCGTGGCCGAGGGCGGGATGATCCGAATGAAGCTGAACGAGTGCCCGGTAGTAGTTCAGGAGCGAATCGGGGTCGCCTTCCTGCGAGAACACGTTGACGAAGTCGGCGTCCGATTGGAATGGCTGCCAGGGGGTGACACTGGAGAAGCCGTGGCCGCCGCCGACCCACCACTGCATTGGTGTCCGAATCCGCTCATCGGGTTTGCTACCGGTCATACCGATCTCCTCACCGTAGTAGATGAAGGGGATGCCGGGTAGCGTCAACAGGGCGGCAGCGGCAAGTTTCGCCTCTGCCACGTTGCCTTCGAGCAAGGTCATCGTGCGGTTTTGGTCATGGTTGGTCAGGAAAATTCCCCAGGGTTGACCTGGTTGCTTTTCGTGTGCCTCGTTGACGACGTAGGTAATGCCGCTGGCGACACCCTGTTGCGGCGCGATCAACATTTGCGAGGCGATATCGAACTGGAAATAGGTATGCAGTTGATCCGGAAAGTAGGGCTCGAGGGAGGTTGCGCCAGCATTGAAAATTTCTCCGATCGTCAACGCTTCCGGATACTCGCGATCCAGAAACTGGCGATACCCGCGGAGCCATTCGTGGGTGGCATCCGTGTTTTCCTGCGTTGACCCGTCCTCGATCAGGTGCTTGATCGCGTCGAGCCGAAATCCATCGACACCCTGATCGAGCCAGAAACGGGAGATCTTTTCCGCTTCGGCGGTGACTTCCGGGTTCCGGTAGTTCAAATCCGGCATTCCCTCCCAGAAGATTCCGTAATAGAACTCGTCGGCAACTGACGACTCGTGCCAGACATCTTCGCCCCACGGTCCGGGGTAGCCCGGATCATCCTCCGAGAAGATGTACCAGTCGCGGTATGGCGACGCCGGATCTGAGAGCGCGGACTGGAACCAGGGATTCTTCACACTCGTGTGGTTGAGCACCAGATCGAGCACAACCCGGATTCCGCGTTCGTGGGCAGCGGAGAGGAAAATGGTGAAGTCGGCGGACGTGCCGTAATCAGATTCGATATCGTAGTAATCCTCGACGTCATACCCGTGGTAACTCGTGGCAGTGAAGATGGGCATCAACCAGATGCAGGTGACCCCCAGATCACGGGAGGTGGCCGGATTGCCATCATTCAAATAGTCGAGCCGCGAGGTCAGGCCATTGAGATCACCGATGCCATCGCCATTACTGTCCGCGAATGATCGGACGAAGACTTCGTAACAGACGGCGTCATCCCACCAATGACCAGTGTCGGTAACAGGTGACACCTCAGGTTGCTGGGCGTTCACGTCCGGAATGCCGACGAAGATGACTGCCAGGAAAATGAAAACGGCAACAAATCTCCCGAGTCCGGTGGGCGCAATCTGACTCATGGGCTCCGAATCTCCTCTCCTATTTGATGAACGGATTGGCAGTCGATTCGAGATTTACCATGCCCCTGCGTTCAGTTTCGACGCCGGAATCATGTTCCACGTGTCCTACTATCGAACGATAGCGGAATGGCTCAGCCTACCTCAGAATAATGAGAACGCATCACAACGATTCATTTGGAACCTCGTTGCAACGAGGGGGAGTTTCAATCCACGTTCAGCCGTAACACACCACGACGAAAGGACGCACCGCCTTGTCTACCCGGGGTGAGCTTCTGAATTGTGATCTGGTGATGAAGGGAGGTGTCACCAGCGGTGTTGTCTACCCGAAGGCCATCGTCCGGGTGGCGCAGCGGTATCGTATCCGCAGTATCGGTGGCACTTCCGTTGGTGCGTTGGCGGCGGCGCTGACCGCGGCCGCAGAATACTGGCGACAGTCGAATCCCGATTCAGCGAGACTCCAGGGTGCGAACATCGACTCGGTGGTCGATGCCATGTCCGCAAGTGGCTGGAAGTCGGAAAACACAGCAGTTGCCAGTGCTGAAACGGCGCTCATGACACCGGACGACGGGGGACACGTGCGTGGTTTCGCGAGCATCTATCAAATTCCAAATGAGATCGGAGAAAATCTCCTCGCTAAGTTTGAGCCAACGTTCTTCACTCGCGGTCTTTTAAAGTACATCGTCAGCATCATTAGCGCATCGAATGCGGGTGGGAAGGTATTGGCGGCTGTCTGGCGCCAGTTTTACCTGACACGGATATTGACAGGCATCCTCTTCGGGTTGATTGCACTCGCACTGCTTCAGAAGTCCGAACTGGCATTCTGGTTTGCTGGCGCATCCTTTGTGCTGGTCATTTTCTTCATGCTGCTCTCGATCGCGCCCAGAAAGTTCCTGGGGAAGAACACGGCGCCTTTCATCATCATCCCGGGCATCGCAGCTCTTCTGATCGCTATTTACGGGGTTGAGGAGTTGATTCGTCGAAGTCTCGGTTGGGGAAACACAATCGACTGGGTTGTGGAGCTGGTTCGCAACAACCCTCGCTGGATTCCGCCGTTCGCACTCGTTCTCGCCGTTATCGTGTTGTGGAAGTGGATCGAGCCTCTGATCCTGAGGCGGTTCGAAGGTGAGACCCGGCGAAGAGTCGATCTCGCCCTGACTATTTCCGCAACGATTGCAGCCGCACTTGGCGCGGTTTTCATCGTCTATCAGACATGGCCGTGGCTCAACCTCAATCGCGCGAGTGTCGGCTTCACCGGAGTTGGATTTTCGATCGGCTGGATAGCCGGTGGACCGATTGCATTGCTGGTGTACCTCGGCTTTTGCGTTCCCCGAAACTTCAACGGCATGTGCACCGGTCTCGGCAACAAGGTGTCGCTGACCAATTGGTTAACCGACAAGATCGACCAGGTCGCCGGACTTGACCCGACCCTCGGGCATCACCTCACGATCAATGACTTAAAGAATTATCAGATCGAATTCGAAGCGATATCGAGCGATCTAACTCGCGGCGTTCCGATCGATGTGCCACGTGCCCTTGCCAACTATCAATTCCGGCCGCAGGATTTCTCGGCCTTCTTTCCGGCCAGCGTCGTTCGTCAACTCGGGGTCGAAGAGTCGGAACTCTCGTCTGATACACCAAGAAGCTTCCCGGACTGGCGTGAGATTCCGATCGTGATAGCCGCCCGAATGAGTCTCAGTTTTCCGGTGCTTCTGAGTGCGGTACCCGTGTACTACGCTGGCGGCAATCACAGCGGGAACCAGCCAAAACGCAACTGGCTTTCGGATGGCGGAATCGTGAGCAATTTTCCTCTCCACAAGTTCGACCGTTCGCTTCCGCCGTGGCCGACATTCGCGCTCGACCTGGTCGACCGGGATACTGATACCCCGCCCGAGATCGAGAAACAGTTCTTCCTGAATCCCATAGTGCCTCCCCAGAATGACGTCCTCTATTCTCAGTCGTCTCAACAGAGCGTTCTCGAGAGTCAATCTGAAATCAAAACCGCGGACCTGATTGGATTTGCCGCCAGAATTCTCTCCACGGCTCGTGGGTGGATGGACAATTCCCAAAAGACGCTTCCCGGATATGCGGAGCGAATCGTTCAGATTTACATGTATCGCGGAGAAGGCGGATTGAATCTCCAGATGGAGAGTAAAACCATCCGGCGACTCGCCGACCGCGGAATGTGCGGGCTTCACCACCTCCTCCTCACCTGGGAATCGGGTGCCGCCGGCAGTCCAAACCAGTGGGATCAACACCGTTGGCTCCGGTACAAGATTCTTATGCGAGAACTGGAACAGATCGGCCGGGAGTGGAAGTGGCTGTATGCCCCTGAATCCGAAACGCTCGATTTGTCCCGGACGACGGCAAATCTGGTTTCTGACGATCCGCAGTTCGATCAATTCAGATCCGGGCTCGCGTTTTCATGGCAGACGGCGATTTCGGCAGATCAAGGAAGGAAGTTGTCGAAACTCTTCGATGAGTTTTCAAATATCGCGGGTGATGGGGTGACAATGAACGCCGAAACGCCCGCGAGCGCAAAACTTGGACCGTCTGTTTTCGATCAGCAGTACAAACCAAATATCCATCCGAAGCGATTTTCTATTCCGCCGTTCGAATAGATCACACCGTAGCGCGAGGTAAATGCCCGGTTCCGCGATGGGTCGCAATTGCGCGTTGAACACGCTCCCGCTCGCTTGCATCAAGCGTCTCAATGGCGCCATACAGGTCCGGAAGTGCAGCGGAGACGATCGTTTTATCATCGCCACCCTTGAGTGCTTCGCGCACCCGTGACCGATGTGCCGCGCGCCAGACATCCTGTTCAAGTTCGACAAAATCAAGTCGATTCCCGAGATATGGCACGGCGCCGCCCATTTCGTCACGCGCCTGGGCGAGCAATCTGGCGAGACGGCTGTAATTGACAGTCTCCGCTGTGACGGTGCGGCGAATGGTCGCAACCAGACTCAACCGCTCGATAACGCCTCGAATCGCCTCCCAGTTGAGGTCGGGCGGCAGCATGGCTCCACACGTTTCGATCTCGTTCAGAGCGTCGATGATCTCGGTGTCGTCGTTGCGCTCAAGCGCTTTATGAAGCGATTCGATTGCACCGTCCTGGCGAAGCATACGTCCAATTCGCGCACGTTCTGCTTTGCTGAACCGGGCATCGGCATCTTCCGGCATCGCCGCCATAGCAGTTTTGATCGTGGGGATGTCTCGTTGTTTCATCGCCGAACGAACGGTTTTGAGCCAGCGAACGCGATTGACCGCCAGTGTGACCCGGTTGGCGACATCCGCAGGAACTCCGCCAATTCCGCCAAAAACCTCTGCCTCATAAGCGTTATATATTGCGAGATCGTCATCGGTCGAAACAGCGCGCAACAGGTGCGAGGTTGCAAGCGCCCGCATGATCGTACGGGTCGTTTGGGGGTCGAATTCGCCCATCGTGTCGAGATCACCCGCGAGCGCCATGGTCGCCAGCATCAATCGATCGTCGGTCGCCAGTGCGGCATCGAGCCGGCGACGGCCGTCCAGACGGCGCTGGGCCTCCCGCGCGATTCGTCGCTGTTCCAAACCGATTGCAAAACCCTCGCGCTCGGCATCGTTGACCGCCTCCACGATCCCGGCATCATCGCCGCGTTCGATTGCGCCCGCGACGGCCGCGCCATGCAGTTTAGCGATCACCTGATTGGCCTGAGCAGCGAAAGCGGAGGCATCGGGATCGCGACGAACGCGCGGCCAGATTGTCCCAACCGCTCCGGCATCACCGTCACGGAGGGCGTGCGCCAACGCTTCGATATCAACCGAACGACGGCGGGCCTGTTCGACTATCGGCCGAATTGGCGCGGCGATCTGCTGGTTTTCGAGCCCCGAACGCTCCCACTGTTTCAACAACTCGGCGTAATCGGACTGTTCCGCTGCCGACCGGGCAGTGCGAACAGCGCGACGGTGCTCGATTTCGGTGATGCGAGCACCCATTTCCCGGTTGGCCTCGGGATCATCGATCAGACCGCTGGTTCGCCAGAAATGGTAGGCGCCATCCTCTTCACCGGCCAGCAGGAAGCCGTGCAACCGGCTCATCTTCTGCTTTCGTTCCCGTTCGCTATCATGCAATGTGATTGGACGCAGTGGCGTCGTATGTAGCTGTCGGACCGTGGTCACTACACCCCGAACGGTTTCCAGGAATGGCGGGCAGTCCTCGGGTCTCCGGCGGCAGGTATCGCGAAGCGATGCAATCAGCGTTTGTACCTCAGGATCATCGATAACCCTGATCTTGCCGAAGAGGGCTGAGCCGTCGGGATTCGCCAGATCGCGCGCGCTGAAGAGCAATGTGCCGCCGAGTTGGCTGGCGGGATCCCCATGTTCGTCCCGCAATTCCGGCCAGACCGCGAGGATACGGAGCGACGTATAAACCACCAACGCCGCAAAGTCGTCACGGCGCTCGGGGTCCGCTAACACGCCCTTTGGATGGCGGTACCCGGGTCGAGATTCAAGATATTTGACGAGGGGTGCACCGGGCCAATACGCCGTGTCATAGTCGACCAGCGCAATTCCTTCGCGGGGTCGCACCAGGGCGTTGTCTCCGGTGAGATTACCGTGCACGAATTGGATCTGGTCCAAGGTTTCCATTGCCGCCAGCCACGCATGGGCGAGTGCCAGCAGGTATTGCCGGTCCCTCGCCCTGCTGGCGCGATCGGTTGCCGCAATCAGTGTGGCGCCCATCACCCATTCCATCGCAATCAATGCATGCGTTTCGGAGCGCAGGTCGTGTCCGGGGAGGGCGATTCCATCAGGGATATACGTGATCTGGCCAATGATGGGAGAGGCACCTCCTGCCCGGAGGTTGCGTCGCGTTCCTTCGCTTCCGAGTGCCCGATAGCGATCCGCGAATGATGGTTCCTGCGTATCCGAGAGGAGGCAGCGGAGGGCCAGGACACGTCCGTTAGTTTGCCGCAGCTGATAGACGACGGATTCCGCGCCGACCACACGCCAGGGTTGCTGACTTCCGGCCATGGCAATCGATCCACCGCCAAGGCGGCTGACGGCGGGAACCATACGGACCGCGCGTAACATTGCGTCGTCGAGAAGCGTTAGTGTTGGCATGGGTGCATTTGGTCCCGAATCTTGCAGCCAGATGGCCGGACAGGTACCGGAGGTCTCTTCTGTAATGGTACAGTGAGGCCGGTTACTGGCGACAGACAACAAAAGTCATGACTCTTTTCGCGGCAGTACACCGACACATCGGAGGCAGATGGTGCAGCTTGGTAAACGCGAGCGGTCGTCATCAACTTCGGCCCGCACCGATGGCGATTACACTCATTTGGTTCCCCCGGCAGCGGGGAGCAATTCCTCCCGCACGACGAAAATTTTTCCTCTCCCGGGAGGTCAACAGACAAACCGGCCATCATCCGATGCTGAGTTGCACGATGAGCTTTCCGGCATGGCGGCTTCAATTGCGGAAGTCGATCCGCGATCCGCAGAACGCCTCCAGGATCTTGCCGATTCGATTTCGTCCGAATCCGGGCGTTTACGCTGGGCCGATGTCGATTTGTGGCGTGCATTCAATACGGATCACCTTTCTCATGCATACGCCGTGCGCCGCGAAGGCGGTTTTGCGCCCAAGAGCATCGATATCGCCGACAAGATCAGAAACGTGCTCGTCTTCCTTCCGATCTTCCTCACCTGGTTCGCGCTCTTCGAATCAGTCAAGGCGTATCGGAAGTACATCGACAAGAACCCTGATCAGATTGGTCAACCCTTTCTCCTGCTCTGGCAGCGCGGTTTCGACGGCGATGGCGGATTCTTCGCGACCTCATTTTCGACTGTTGCAATCATCGACGCGATGGTGATCGCACTGGTCATCGGTTTGACCTTCTATGTTCACGGTCGTCGCGAACGCAGCGAAGATGCGATCAACGAGACCGCTCAGACGTTTCAACGTGAACTCGATAACGTTCTGGCAGAGGCGACAGTTGCGCTCGCGCCGGATCGAGCTGGTCGTCCGGCGATGCTCGCTCGAAGCGTCGAGCGGTTGGCGGAACGGTTCGAGGCCAATTCGCAGGAATTGCTTACCCGACTTCAGGTCGAACACGACCGCCTGGAAGCGATTTCCAACCGGCGTGAACGCGAATTCGCGGATTTCGGCGTCTTTGCAAGTGGTATGCGTGCCGGCGCCGAAGAGACACACAAACTCCTGCTCGATCTGCGGCAGGTATCAACCGGACTCTCTCAAGCCCTTGAGGATCTGACATCCGAAGTTGGTATTTCCGCAGATCAGCAGCGGTCGCTCTTTACTGCGGTCACTTCGCTCGAGCGACTGGTGGCAACCGGAATCCAAAGCGATCACGGGGTGACCAGACAACTCGCTGAGGCGGCAAACACCCTGGCAGATGCAGCGGACAAGTCGCTCGCGGGTGCGGAGGCCGCGGCGCAGGCCGGCCGGATCGCCAGCGAAGCAGTGCGGGGTATTGCAGAAATTTCGTCCGCGCTGGCATCCAGTCAAACCCGCGTCGAAACGGCGCTGGCCAGTGAAACCGAAGCCAATTCCAGGTTGGCCGAGGCATTGCGTGGCGGCATGACCGGCGTCAACGCCAGCGCCAAGACGCTGTCTGAGGTACAGACCGCGCTGAACGGTCTACGGCAGGAGTTCTCCCGCATCGGCGATATCAGCCAGGAACAATCGCTCGCGCTCTCACGTCTGATGACCGAACAGAGCGCAATTTCGACGAATCTCTCTCAGGCGGCGCGCGATATCGGTGCCTCAGGGGCGGCGAATGTGCAGCGGCAGCGGGATGTCAACGAGGATTTCGGACAACTACTCAAGCGACTCGATACGATCGCCGGATCGATGGCTCGCATCAGCGGGGCACCACTCGAACCGGCTGCAACCGGCGGGGGAACCATTCGCTCGATTCTCCCGAACGCACCAGACCTGACTTCCGAACCGGGCGATACGCAATCCGGTCGCGGACGCGGGTTGTGGCCACGGCGGGAACCATAACGAACCTTTCCGAATGATGCTCGAAGCATTCTCCCGCAACATGACATACGAACGGCTTTTTCCATGATTGGAGTCGTCAGGTGACGATCCTCTTTACGCGGTTGAGAAAACGAAATGAACGCAGCATGGTCGAGATGGGCGGGTGGCTCTTCGCCGACTTGATGCTCGGACTTGCCATGCTCTTTCTGACTGCGAACACCTTCGGCGCGCCGCCTCCTGAACCCACGGCAACACCTGAACCGAACTATCTGGCGACCAGCGAGGCGCGGGCCAACGCAACCAATACTGCTCAGGCGATCGCGATGAATTCTGCGAATGCCACTGCCACCGCACAGGCCGGCAACATCATCGATGCCAATGCGTCAGCCACGGCCGCAATTCAGGCAGCAAACGCGACCGCCACGGCTATCGCCGGAGCACGGGCGACGGAAGATGCCATCGCGAGTCAACGACTTACGGCGACCGCGCAGGCCGAAGCCACGCGGTCAGCGATGACCGCCGATGAACGTGCCACCGCGGATGCGATCGCCACTCGCGACGCAGTCGCCGCGGAAGCAACAATCGCTGCATTTGCCACCCAGCAAGCGGCGAGCGAAGCCAATATTGATGCCAAAACGCGAGAACTCGCGACCGCGGCAGCACAAGCGACGGCAAATGCAGCATCACTTCAAGCAACCATCGAGGCGCAATCGACTGAAGCTGCCCTGGTCGCGCAAATCGCGACGGAGAATGCTTCGAACGGAGCGAATGCGGCAGCAACCGCGAATGCTGCGGCCACGGAACTCGCCAATATCTCCTCGATTGCCACCCAGAATGCCGAATCCGGCGCCAACGATCTGGCAACCGCGCAGGCGGCCGCCGCGAACGCGGAAGCCACCGCAGCGGCAATGGAGGTGGTTCAGGCATCATCAGATGAAGAACTGGCGACCGCACAGGCGGAATCGGGCGCGATTCAGGCCACACTGGCAGCGGCGGTCGCTACCGCAACTGTGCTCGCGGAACAGGCGGCCAACAATGGCATCGACGGCGATTTCTCCCAGGTTGAAGTTCAGATCAACGGGCAGGGGTTGCTCAATGACGATCCGGACGCATTCGACGCCGCGAGTGAAGCGATCGCGGATGCGCTCGATCCCTACAAGGATTGCCGTGTGGGAGTGGCCTTGACTTTTGGAGGTGGCGATCTCGCCCAGGGTCAGGATATCGCGAACAAAGTGAATCAGATTCTGGCTGACGACTTCCCGGAACTGTTCGGGGATGCGGGGCTGGAAAATTTCGCGTTTGTCGATGTCGACAAGCTCAATCTTGTCACGATCCAGATGTACTTCTTCCGTGGGTGCGAGGGTCCGCGGGAACGCACAGGCGACAGTTGATCGTCACTCCTCTTCCGGCATCGTCGCGCGGTAGGCTTTTGCCAATCCGGCGTAGCGATCGCCTCCGAGATGGTGGAGCAGTTGCCCCGGATCGGTCGTCACGTCCCAGATTTTGTTGAACGCCTGATCATCGGCAGTGACGGAGAGAACCCGGCCAACAAAGAGATCGTGATCGCCAAGCGAAATTCGATCATGCACGCCGCACTCGATGTGAGCCACGCACTCCTGCACCAGCGGGGCCTCGATTTCATCCGCTTCCATCGGCGTCAACTTGGCGGCAGAGAACTTATCGCCTTCGAGTCCGCTCTTCATTCCGCAGAAGTGAACAGCCGAGATGAGATCGACATTGGGAATGTTGATCGCAAAAACATCCGATTTCATGATGAATTCATGAGTCAATCGTGTTGGGTGAACGGCCACCCCGATCAGGGCCGGACTTAGACTCAGGGGAAGCAACCAGGCTGCCGTCATCGCATTCGGTTGGTCGCGGTACATCGTGGAGATCAATGTCACCGGTCCTGGCGCGATCAATCGCAGCGCGTCTCGCAACTCGACCTTTTTTTTCTCAGCCACGGTAGACCTCCGGTCTCTCGACCGTCATGTGCGGCTATTCCGCGAAAGTACGTCTCGATAGATGTCGATCGTTTGCTCCGCTGTGCGCTGCCAGGAAAATTCGGTTGCCCTGGCGAGTCCACTCATCCGCAGATTGGCAGCGATGGTCGAGTCGTTCAAAACGGACAACATTGCAGCGGCAATCGCCCCTACATTTGGCTCGACGAGCAATCCGCCTTCGCCGACTACCTCTGGAAAACTGGTCCGATTGGCGGCGATGGTTGGGATTCCACAGGCCATCGCTTCGAGTGCGGTCAACCCAAAACCCTCGTGAAGTGAAGGCGTGACATAAAGATCCGCCGATTGGTAGAGGGCGAGCTTGTCACGCTCATCGATGCGGCCGGTGAAGATCACAGCGTTTTGCAGACCAAATCGCTCGACAACTGGCATTGGATCAGGGAATACCACCGGGTTGTCGCTGTGACGCGCACCGGCAATCAGAAGCTGGATTGGATTATGGGATTGAGACCGAACCTGTGCGAAGGCCTCGATCAACACCGAGATGTTCTTCCGGACATCGAGTCCACCGACGTTGAAGATGTAGCGTCCAGTGATCCCGAATCTGGCCAACGTCGACCTATTCGTAGATGGATCCGCAATTGGCACGTATGTTGCGTCAGCAGCCTCATGCGTCACCCTGATACGGTTGCGTTCGATTGCAAGAATCGAGGAGATTTCCGACGCGGCCGAGTGCGACGGTGCGATGATTGCGGCCGCGCTGGTAACAGTACGCCTCATGAGCGCCATATGAAGCCGCATTGGACGCGACGCGCGGTACGCGGGGATCAGAAAAGGAATCATGTCGTGGATGGTGACGACAAATGGAGCCGGTGACCGAATGGGTGCGGCAAATGACGGGATGTGCAGAAGATCCGG
>Ga0105048_10003783_pt1 | contig 24724 bp, 25 predicted proteins | sample MAT05_FD_78382 | JGI IMG/M metagenome (GOLD analysis project Ga0105048, IMG submission 78382) | Freshwater microbial communities from Lake Fryxell liftoff mats and glacier meltwater in Antarctica - MAT-05 | ecosystem: Environmental > Aquatic > Freshwater > Ice > Liftoff microbial mat | place... | reverse complement strand
TCCAGCAATGCTTACAGCTTATGATAATTATGAATATGGTGATTCCGCAATAATTGATTTTAGTGACTATTTGGAATTGATACTAAAAAGTAAAGGAAGCGTTAAACGCGGACACGGTTTTTTAATATCAAGTGACTTTGAACACGAAAAAATAACACCTCAAGACGTTGAAAATTTAGACTTGAGTCTATAATTTAATTCCTGCGCGAACTAACGACAGAGGAATAAGAACGAAGCCATCACGTAAAAGGATCAAACGCGTGTAGCGAAGCGGAGCAGCGATTTGATCCTGTGTTGAAAGAACCTGCAGGAGCCAGTTTGCGAGAATTTCGAATGATATGGATTTTCAATCACGTTGATTGACTTACACAAAACCACTTTTCAGAACGAAAAGTGGTTTTTTTGTTTTATGAAGATCAAAATCGATTGCGATTTTTGATCGTTTAAGAATGGTTAAGCAGCGTTGATTTTGTTTGAGAACATTTTTATTCTCATGGGGCAATAAGATAGCCATTCGTCCCAATGGAACAAACTCAACCATGTCATTTTTGCACCTCGACTTTGGTGTCTGTTTTGTTTTTATAAACTCCGGGCGGAGCATTCGCATCAAAACTCTTGATGCGGATCATGTTGGTAGTCTTGTCCCGTGGGGAGACAACGATTTGTGTTTTGTGAAAACGATGTACCTCCGCTTTCAGTGTTTGTTTTAATTGCATTCGCTTGTAGCAAAACACCGATTTGCATTTGATGAATTTTTAAATCTGGCTTGTTGCGAGAAGACAAAAAGCCATAGTGTCGGATTTTCACAAAACGTTTGGGTAAGACGTGCAAACAAAATATTCGTAAGAACTCGTTTGCCTCAAGAGTCTTAAGTTTTTGACCCACGCCTGCCGCATAGTCTTTGTAGGTGAATGAAATTTTCCGTCACCTCTGTTTTTGATGAGGTGATCGCTGATTGCAATCTTATGAGAATAACGACCGATGTATTTAATCACTTGTTTTGGTCTGCCAACTGGTTGTTTTGCATATACGACCTAATTTAGGTTGTAGAGTTTTCTTCGCAGTGCAACATCCATTCGTCCTCAATGGTGAAAGACCAAAGGCAAAAGCATGCTGCTGACAAGTATCTTCATCAACACCAAATCCGAAACGAGCATTGTAGATAAATTCCAAAAGATGCAGAAACACAAAAAGAGAATTACCATAGAAAAGATGGCCTCATATCTTCGCCCAATAGTGCGGGGACTGATTAACTACTATGGAAAATTCTCGACAGGACATTTGCGCTTTATTTGGAGCAACCTCAACAAGCGATTAATGAAATGGGTACAATGGGAAAAAGGATTTTATGTTATGACAAGTTTGAAATGGCTGTGGAAAAAGTATAAGGCAAACCCGAATATTTTTCTACACTGGACGTTGGTTCGTCACCATGAGTGCACGCCGAAGTTTTACACTACATTCGTGCTTGCCACTATGTTGATTGAACCACTTTGTGGCAAGCAAGAAGAGCTCCCGAATTGAATGGGACGCGTGAGTGAGGTGAGAGCCTCAGACATGGCTCCATGAGAACTCAGGGGCGTAATTCCTTTTTGTGACTAGATAACCTGCAACCGTGTTAGTGCGGTGTTAGATTGCAACTTTTGATAAACTGGCTGAATAAAAAATTTGGATGACTGCAAACATGAAGACCGGACAATCCCGATTTGTCGAAAAAAAAATATTATTCACTTAAAGTAAAAAACAATGAAAGAAGAAAAATCACGCAGACAATTTTTGCGAAATACTGCTTTAGCTTCTCTATCTGCAGTAATACTTCCTGACTTATTAAAAGCTAATAACAGGTTACAATCGCAAAACTCAATGGTGTGTAACCCTACTACACTCGATTACTATGGGCAGGGTCCTTTCTATACAGCAGGCGCACCAGTTATTATTAATAATCAACTTGCCTCGGCGAGTGAACCTGGCACCCGCTTAATTTTGAGCGGCATTGTGCAAACACTGGACTGCACTGCCGTAATTCCTAATACAATCATTGACATCTGGCAAGCTAATGATGCCAGTCAGTATGATAATACAGGATTTAATTTAAGAGGTATTACCGAGACCAATACAGCAGGATTCTATTTATTTGAAACAATATTACCTGGAAAATATTTGAATGGAGCAACTTACCGTCCGCGCCACATTCATTTAAAAATTACCCCACAGGGATTCCCGACATTGATTACACAATTATATTTTCAGGGTGATACCGACATTGCTGGTGATGCAGCCGCATCAATCAGCAGTGGTACTTATGATGCTACGCACCGAATTATTCCAATTACACTCAATGGACAAGGGAAATACGAAGGTTCTTGGGATATCATTGTAAATGGCAGCACTACAGGAATTGACACTCTTCGTTTGGATAAAGGCATTATTTATTCCGTTTTTCCAAATCCGTTTACCGACACGTTAGAAATTAGTTATGGAATTTATCAAGCGGCAAAAGCTACAATTCAAGTATTTGATATGAATGGCTCCTTAGTAGCAATATTGGATGAGCATAACCTTAAACCTGAGAAATACAGAGCAATCTGGAAACCAACTGCCGACCTACCCGCGGGAGTGTACTTTGTGACATTAAAGATAAATGACTTACAAGTACATTACCTAAAAATAATTAAAGTATAAATTATTTAAAGTGATCATCTAATATTCCACCCGCGGCCTTACCAGGCTTGCGTTCAAAAGGTGACCAATCGATCTTTTGAAGTTTCTTCGATTAAGAGTATAAACAAGTTCATCAAGATAGTTTTGAAGATATTTCTCTGAGACGTGGTGAAATATTCCGTGGATCCATCGTTTTAAATTTTCAGTAGCGCAATCCATGAATGGAAGTTCGGTGTGATCTTCTTTAGTGGGCATTATTTTCGATGTGTGCTTTGCTACCAAATTATTTAAATCGATATAACCCGGGTATGCGTCTGACTTTAAATGACTAAGCAATTTTACATATCCGAAAACTGTTTCATTGTGTGATTCTTTTTTGAGATCTTCCATTAAAACATTTTAAAGAATGATGGACAACTATTTGGACGATTGCGTTTTTGTCGCGCAATTGGAACACTTTTGTCGAGGCTAGCACCAAGATAGCCGCTTTTCTTACTGAATCTCTACCACGCCTGGATTTTTCAGAATAATCCACAACTTCTTTAACCACAGTTGCAAAGAAATCATCTACTTCTGCCTCGGCCTCAATCTTATACTTCTCATCTCTGAAGCCCGTTGCCATGCAAATCTCATGCAGAAAATAAGATGCTGTTCCCTCGCTTTTAATTTCTGTACACTGCTTACGAAATTCTGTAGCCGAGATACTTTTTCAGCGATAAGTCACCTCAAAAATCCTCCCGAACCAAAGCATTATAAGCAAATTGGAATGCATCGTTACAATACAGCTTTTGATGATGGTAACAGCATTTTGATTTCTACAACGCAATTCATTTTTGCCATGATTCCAAAAATAGTTTTCCTTTTTACACTTCCTGTACCGTATACACATTCAATGTAGTCCAATATCGTCTTTGCCTCATTAAACTATTTGAAAGTAGCGATGGCATTAGCAAGGCAATTTATTAAAAAATCCTTTGAACTCTTTAATAAATGCTTTTGATATTACATACAATATAAGCTTTTTCGCGCATCGCTTTACAAAAATCCTTACAGGCGAATTTTGCCGGATATTTTTAATAAAATTCTTTCGTTGTCATTTCTCTATTTTTGAGCCCAACTAACGCCACGTCAGAGTAACATATTTACAACGTGCGAAATTGTAAAAGATCACTTAAATTTATAGCACTAACCTCAATATAAAATGAATGTTTTTGGTCGTTTTTTTAATTCTGAAAAGCTGAAATCTGAAAAATTATCGGAGGCCGCCCTTGCCATATCCAATTTAGGATACAGTTGCAAAGATTGGAATCCGGCAAAGACTATTTCATTGTATGACCACGTGATAAAGTATCCTCAAAATAATAGAATTACAGTTAATCTTGTAAGATATGATGTTTTACTACAAATTGATCCAGAAAGAGGATTGATGGCTTTTGCTGGGGATTTTACAAATTCGGTGAATCAAGAAGAGCGTGTTTTTATGGACGAAATAACAGATTTTTTTGAAAAAATAAATACGATATATAATTTTGACTTTGGGTTTATTGACAGAGAAGGAGACACGAATGTTAAATTATTTAATTTTATAAATATGTGCTCAATAGAGACTATATTTTTCCTCAACTATTACGGATATAAATTCGTCCAAAAGTTTGGTGCCGATTTATGGATAAACGCACCGGGTACCGCAACTGTTAGGCCAAACGATACCATTAAGTATTATTCTAGAGAAAAGATCAAAGGCCCAAGCAAAGAAGAAGCGTTGGCTGTAATAGAATATTTCAAAGATTTCGGATACCCTTATATATATAGGGCAAAGAAAAGTGAGGATTGGTAATCTATTAAAATTACACCAGTCACAATTTCCATTAACGTAAAGGCACTTCGAAAAACCTCCTGTTCACAAATTCACATAAAAATCTATGACAAGAGTGATGAAATGATAACATCTTATGGCCATAAATATAAGAATCAGGTCAAGAAAATTAATTGGTGAAGAGTAGCGTTTAACTCGTTTAACAAAGTTGAAAGATCCTCTAATTGATATTAAGTAAAGAACGGATTGGAAAATATTTGAGAAGAAATTGCGCATGATTTTTCGTGAGAAAAAACTATAACTTGATGGCAGACCTTTCTACGATAAACTCTTGCTTTTCAAAATTCTTACACTTCAAGAATATTGTGGACTGAGTGATAAAGCTGTTGAATTTAATATCATCGACTGTCTTTCATTTATGTGGTTTCTTGATCTCACATTGGATGATGTTGTAACAGATAGTAATTCTGTTTGGAATTTTCGTGAGATCTTGAAAAAGGATAAGTCTAAAGAACTTTTGTTTGAAGCTTTTGTTGATTCATTGCGTCAACGAGGAATAGTGGCCAACAAAGGTTCTATTGTAGATACTGCAATTGTCAAGGCTCCCATTCAACGCAATAAAAGAGTGGAGAACGATGATATCAAACAAGGCAAACCACCGGATCATTGGAGTGATAAAAAAAAATCTCATTCGGACACCGACGCTAATTGGACAGCAAAGCATGGTAAACCATATTTTGGTTACAAGAATCATATAAAGATAGACCGTAAGACAAAAATCATTACTAGAACCTTTACTACCATCGCCTCAACGAGCGATTCAAAAGCATTTGTGCCTTTATTGAAGGAGGAGGATATTGGTAAGATGATGCATATGGGTAGCGGATATGATTACGAATCTGTGTAGCTTGTGCTACAAGCCGCAGGCATCAAGCCAAGAATACAAACCAGGGGAGTGCGTAGTAAACCACTAACTGAAGATCAAATCAAAGACAATCACACACTGGCAAGTTGCAGATGCAGAGTGGAACATGCATTCGGTACAATGCACACTTGCTTTGGCCCAGCGATCATTCGAACAATAGGGAAGCAAAGAGCACGGGTTAAAAATATATTGCGCACCCTAACCCACCATATTAAACGAGAAAGCTTCTTGATGAGATAACCACGTTCAATTGCGTTAAAACTCGAATGTTTCAGGTGATTGAGCAAAGAAAAAATCAAAATTGATCTATTTAAATTAAAATATCAAGCTGTCATAACTCATAAAAGGCCTCGGTGTTAGTGGATATGACGCTTTTTTGAAGTGCCCTTAAGTTACTAAGATCTGTATTCCTAAAGGGCAAGTGAGGATGATGTAATTTATTTCTGAAATGATATAAAATATAATTTTTAGAATTGCACAACATTGCGAAATTGTTACAATCAGAATCAAACAAGTTGTAGTATGTTTTTCAAGAAAAATAATCAAGCACCTTCATTGAGCAGCATACCACGAATTGTCGATAGAGTTCCAAAATTCAAAGCCACGTGGGTTTGTCCAGCGACGGTTAGTATAGCCACATTTCCGGGTTGAAAACTATAAGGATAGGATAGAATTTAAGGGTATGAAAAAGGTTGAAGTTACTTTTCCATTATTTGAGGATAGCACAATGGAAGTGGGTAAAAAATACGGCATGGTCCAACCCAACGAAAGTTCTGCCAAAGCAGTAAGATCATTGTTCTTTATTGACTGTACAGGGATGGTTCGAGTACTCATTTATTGCCCACTTTCACAAGGTAGCAACATCGCCGAACTGAAAAGAGTACTCATCGCTATACAAACAGGTGACGCATATGCTATCGCAACGCATGCCGAATGTCAACTCAATGATGATGTGATTGTGCCGATATCTTGCTCTTGCAGTGTTGCTAAAGACAGGATGAAAACAAAAGAAGTAGGAGCTTCATGTTACGATTGTTTCTTCTGCACCCAACAACTCTCACTTGAACAAGTTAATATTCCACCAAAAGTTTAATAGTTCTAATTATGAAAATTGCCCTTTACCTCTACGGATCGATCATCATTTTTGAAGGTGTTTTTCTCCTATTCTCAGAATATTTTACTTTCATTACTATTAAGTTTGCTTTGGGAATTGCGCTATTAATAGGAGCTATCCTTGCATTTTTTACCGCATTTACGCGTAAACGGAAACATGTTCAATTTGCTTACCATGCATTGCATGCTTTAGCAATGCTTGTCAATGGAATCGCAATATTGCTATTTGTCAACACCATGGAGACTCTTAGTTACCTAACAGCATTTTTGCTTTTATTTTATGCAATTTCAGAAATTGCATTTTGCAATTGGCTTTTCAACTTAAAAAATGAGGTCAAATCGAAAATTCTAGTCGTTCGAGTTTTACTTGGATTATCAGTGGGCATAGCAACGGCAGTTTTAATGAATTTTTATACAGTCAACTTCTCAATAGTCTTGCGGGGTTTCGGAATACTCTTTACCATTATTGGTTTCAACATCTTACTTTATGAGCCAATTATGAAAACGAAAACATCGAATGAACCTTGAATAATTTCAATGGAATAATAGGGCGAATTTTTGAAGTCTTTTTTAAATATAGCGCCATAGAATCGTATCGTACCTAGAACCTTTATTAATACGCCTTGAGGACTGATTAATAATTTGTTGGGGTAATGCCGTAACTACATTTAAATAGTATAATGAGGCAAAGCCGATATTATACCACTGTAACACATACAAGAATCCAAACCATTTTATGTGTTACAATGGTGAATGCCGCCGTGATTTATGTTTAGGACAATGCAAAGAGTCGGAATTGGACTATTGCATAAATCCAAACGGTATCGGACTTTATCGAATGTATATACTGTATTATTCCTAAGTAGATATCACAATCATGTAATACCAATTCCGCAGATGAGTAATCAACTTAATCGTTGGTCAGCGGCGAATTGAAGGCAACCATACTCTTACTATTTTGAGTTATGAGCTACCGTTCCGGCTACAGTGCAAGTGATGGTCGCAATACTTACCCCGATAACCGGTATCATCATCCATAATACAAAAACACTTCCTATTCCAGTAGCCAAACCTTTGTGTTTTCTAATGTCCGCAATGCTCTCTGACATACTTAGTTTTTTTTGTTCATTGGTGTAGTCGAGAATTGAAAAACCATAGAAATATGAACTGATGAGAAATGAAATAATTACAAGTAATGGAGAAATAAGAATTCCCAGCGGTGGCAAAAAAATAGTGAGGTAGATTCCTCCAAACCATATCACAAATCCAAGAAAAAGTTCAACGAACATATTTCGGAGTGCGATGCCAATTCCGCGAACCACATCGCGCACCAATTGTTTTCCATCAAAAATTGTTTTTTTTCCATTGGTTATTTCTGCCACACGTTCACTTAGCATTGCCATCACAGGCGACATGATTATCAAAACAATGTATTTATTGAATTTATTGAAAAGATAGATCGAAAGCAGCCACACCATGAATGCGATGGCATACGTGCTCATATTACTCAGTAATTCGAGTATTTTATCCCACCAGTTGCCTTGCTCTGTGGCTGTATATTCTACGAATGGCGTGATGTGACTCAACATATAATTCACACCTTTTCTTATGAGTGCAATTGCTCCCATAGAAAGAAGTATCGAAATAAAAATAGGGTAGAGAAAGTAGTGCAAAAGTCCATTTCGCGAAATGAATTTCCAAGATAAAAACCACTCTCCTATTGCTCGGAAAAAGCCTGATCTGAATTCTTTATTCATGAGACCAAAATAGAGAAGCCGCGGACACTCGGATACGGCTACTTCTCTAAAAATATCTAAAAAATGAATGATTAATCTTCATCGTCAGCATCGCTGCTTTCGGCAACGTCTGCTGCTTCATCAGGACTGTCATCCTCATCATCGTCGGCATCATCCTCAATGTCTTCTCCACCACCTTTGAAGGTTTCGAATTCATTCATAGCCATGCCTTCGTTTTCTTGATTTTCATCATCAGCAACTTGCATATTTTTATCTATTTTAAAGAGATAAATAGTATCCTCAGTGCGGATTTCTAACGCTTTAATAAAAGCACCCTTCGGAGTAACGAAAGATACCAAATCATCGTTTTCAAATCCGTTGGGATATTTCTCAGTTATCAGGTCGATGTGTTCCTGACTTAGTGTGTTATAATCTTTGATGACGCGCTTCATGACGGGCCGATTGTTTTAGTGATTTAAAAGCCATGCAAATATGAGAGGTGCAACGATAGTTGCATCACTTTCTATAATAAATTTGGGAGTTTTTATGTCCAGCTTGCCCCAAGTGATCTTTTCGTTGGGAACTGCACCGCTATAACTTCCATAACTAGTAGTACTGTCGCTTATTTGACAGAAATAACTCCAAAATGGAACATCATGCATTTCCATATCTTGATAAAGCATTGGAACCACACAAATAGGGAAATCGCCTGCAATACCTCCGCCGATTTGGAAAAATCCAACTCCTTTTCCCGCTGAATTGTCTGTGTACCATTGAGAAAGCCACATCATGTATTCGATGCCACTTTTCATTGTAGTTGGTTTTACCTCACCTTTGATACAGTAGCTAGCGAATATGTTGCCCATAGTGCTGTCTTCCCATCCCGGAACGATGATTGGAAGATTTCTTTCAGCCGCCGCAAGCATCCACGAATTCTTTGGATCTATTTGATAGTACTGTTCAAGAACTCCGCTCAACATCATTTTGTACATAAATTCATGGGGGAAGTAACGCTCGCCTTTTTGATCTGCGTCTAACCACAGGGCATGAACATGTTTTTGAAGTCTTCTAAATGCTTCTTCCTCAGGAATGCAGGTATCTGTAACTCTATTGAGTCCTCGCTCGAGTAGATCCCACTCTTGTTGTGGGGTCAAATCGCGATAATTTGGCACTCTTTCATAGTGATTGTGAGCGACAAGATTCATCAAGTCCTCTTCAAGATTAGCTCCTGTGCAGCTTATGATGTCCACTTTTCCTGAGCGGATCATTTCTGCGAGCGATATACCCAATTCCGCAGTTGACATGGCTCCTGCGAGGGTGATCATCATTTTACCGCCTTCTGCGAGGTGTGTTTCATAACCTTTTGCTGCATCTATCATGGCTGCTGCATTAAAATGCAGGTAGTTGGTTTCCATGAACTGCCTTATGCTTGTGTATTTGCTCATTTTTTTGTCCGTTGCTTTCGTCATTGGCTGTGAATATTTTTCAGACACTGTTGAAAGGGCAAATTAAACTAGTTTCAATCCATCTATCCTAAAATCGAAATTCATATCAAATTTGAGTTTCTTCTCACAGAAACTCTTACATGCCATTCTACTAAGTAAAAAACAATTAACGAATTTTTTAATTAGCGTTTTTGTTGATGCTCTTTTCGAGGCGCAAAAATGAACAATTCAATTCCTATTCAAAATTTTTTTTTGGTAAAATTTTGCGAAAGATGTCAACGTTTTCTTAGTTCGGTGATATACTCAAGAATAAATCTTGCGATGTGTCTCCTTATTTTGTTGTCAATCTCCTTATTCATAGGGTTGACAAGAATAAACTGAAATTTGAATTGAATGTATTCAAATTTAATGGCCTGAATTTTTAGGTTGTAGGATTCAGGTAGAATATGAACTGAAAATTCGGAGAGCGATTTTATGATTTCACTTTCCAATTCGCCGGCTGACGGTGCATAAGATGCGTCTATGGCAAACTCTATATTGCTCTTTTTGAGTTCTCTGCGAGTATAATTGATTATTTCGCTTGTAAAAACTTTGTTGTTTGGAATGTAAATTATATCATCGTCATCATTGAGAAGATGGATATTGGTAAGGGTGATGTCAAGAATTTTCCCTTTGTGTTGCTCAATTTGCACTTGGTCGTCAATGTTGATAACTCTAGCGAATGTGAGATACATTCCATTAATCAAATTGGCGATGTAATCCTTGGTTATTATCACCACTGCGACTGCGATCAAACTCAGTGTTGTTAGCGCTTCTCTTAGTGTAATATTAAAAAGCGAAAGTATCAGTACTCCCGCTAGTAAGAAGTAGCAAACTTTTGATAAATGTGAAACACCAATTGTGAAATTGTCTTTCCGAGTGTTTGTGTTTTGAGGGGTGTAAAAAACAAGAATGAGCAACCGGGTGCATTCTACAAAACAAACAGCGATAAACACCCTGTAGATAGTTGGAGCGAGTTTTTCGGGCAGCGAAAGAGTAGAAGTAAAATAAGTGTAGGAGTTATGAAATACGAGCAAAAAAACTGCCGCGGAGGCAAAAAGAAAACTTTTGAGAAAGGCGGTTGATTTCATTAAGGCGAATGAAGTGATTTTAACCCAAATAACTCGGAAAAAAGAAAACTATTTTTCACAAAAGCTTGGTGAATTCCTTAACCCGCCCGAATAGCAATTGAATGGAACTAATTATTAGGTAGATCACTCTCTATATTTTTCCCATGGAACTCTGAATGTCGCCGTTATCATAGAAATCTATTTTTAACACTGAAAATGTTTTTCTTTTACTTTCCCATAGTAATTGGTTGAGTGAATTAGCTTATGGTTTAATACCATCTTCCAATTTACTAAGTTCTGTTGGGCAAGACTTTACTCTAAGTCATTTGTCACTTGAAATAAAATCGTTTTTACAGGTTCACATGCAACACTGATATTACTTTATTTCGCATTTTGATTTTGGGCAACTCTTTCCGACAATACAATTATTGCAAACGACAAATATATTCTCCGCAAATTTTTGACTTACACTTGATCTTACGCCATTAACTTCTATCACCGTAATTGCATCGTATTCTTCTTTTGATATAATAGAAATTTGGTTGTTTATGGCTACACCAACTTTGGCCACGTACTGCAAGAACTCGCTGGAATTATCCCTCACAGCGACCATTTTGCAGCTTTTGCCAACGGCTACATCAGACAGTTTTTTTTTGAATTGGACTTTTAGCTCTCCTTTCCAATTGGGAATTGGGTCACCATGTGGATCAAATTCAGGATAATCCAAAAGCTTATCTAATTTCTCTACCAACTTTGATGAGTGAATGTGTTCCAATTGTTCGGCTACTTCGTGCACTTCATCCCAACTAAATTCCAATTTTTTGTACAAAAAAGTCTCCCAAAGTCGATGTTTTCTTACGATACCAATTGCATTTTTTTTGCCAATATGAGTTAATGTGATTTTTCCGTATTTTTTGTAATCAACTAATTCTTTCTCCTTCAATTTTTTAAGCATATCATTTACAGTTGCCGGTTTTACGATCAATGCGGCAGCCAATTCATTTGTGCCAACCTCTTCGATTCCACTATCAAAAGAGATTTTAAACAAAGCCTTCAAGTAGTTTTCTTCTGTGTACGACAACATCTTTTTGTGAATATTAAATTGTGCAAATGTAGAATAAGACCTTATCGGTATCTGTATTAGTCCATTTCCGTTTCGTTCGTTTGGCCTCGAATACCAAAATCATTTATTAACTGGTTCAGAGGATTCATTTATCAATGCTTTTGGTAATGCCGTGGCTTCATTCAAATAGTATAATGAGGCAAAGCCAATAAAGGACTGCATTAAAGGTGTGTGCGGTATTGGACAACCAGTTTTTACAATCATTTTACTCTTGCAAGCAAGGGAACTAGTTAGGATTAATTTATATACAGCTTTAAGGAAAATACAAAACTATTTTAGTTAGGTTAGTCTAACATTATTACTTTTGCTGTTGCAGCAAGTCTTGTCTTATGAATTTTTCAATAATCAAATTATTCTCAACGGTCATTATTTCAATAACAGTGCAACTCGCAATAGGACAAACATCTAGCATTTCGGGCAAAATTATTTCTGAAGCTACACCATTAGAATTTGTAATTGTTAGTCTAGTTGGCACTTCATTAAGCGCAATGACAGACTCTTTAGGTAATTACGAAATCTATACAATAGAAGCAGGCACATACGTTTTAAATGTTTCATGTATTGGATATGACAAATTGGAAAAATCAATTTCAATAAATGAAGATGAGAGTCTGACATTTAACTTTGATGTGTCCAACTATGGCAAATCGTTAGCCGAAGTAGTTGTTTCCGGTACGATGAAGGAAGTTAGTCGAATCGAAAGTCTTGTTCCTGTTGAGGTGTACACATCAAACTACTTTAAGAAAAATCCTACATGCAATATTTATGAAGCATTACAAAATGTTAATGGTGTACGTCCTCAGTTGAATTGTAATGTATGTAATACCGGCGACATCCATATCAATGGATTGGAAGGGCCATATACCATGGTGCTTATTGATGGAATGCCAATTGTGAGCAGTTTATCTACAGTTTATGGTCTGGCGGGAATTCCCAACTCATTGGTCGAACGCACAGAAATCGTAAAAGGCCCAGCTTCCTCTTTGTACGGAAGTGAAGCTGTTGGAGGGTTGATAAATATCATCACAAAAAAACCACAAAATGCTCCACTGATTTCTACAGATGTTTTTGGAACAAGTTGGGGTGAATACAATGCTGATCTAGGAATAAAATTAAATGCAGGAAAAAAGGCCGTTTTTCTGACGGGGGTTAATTATTTTAATTTTCAGAATCGGATAGATAAGAACGACGATAACTTTACGGATATGACTTTGCAAAATCGCATTTCAGTTTTTCAAAAATGGAACTTCGAGCGTAAGAGTGGCCGAATTTTTAGTATTGCCGGACGGTATTTATATGAAGACCGATTTGGCGGTGATGTCAATTGGACTGAACAATTTAGAGGTGGAGATAGTATATATGGTGAAAGTATTTACACAAACAGATGGGAGTTGATTGGGAACTATCAATTGCCGACAAAAGAAAAATTAATTCTTTCTTTTTCTTACAACAACCATAACCAAGACAGCAGATATGGAACCACCGCATACATTGCTGAGCAAAATATCATGTTTGCACAACTTGTTTGGGATAAGAAAATTGGTCGAAATGATATTTTAATGGGAACCGCTTTCCGATATACCTTTTACGATGATAACACCCCAACGACATCATCATCCGATTCTATAAATCCACAAAATCAACCACAATTCACCAAATTGCCGGGAATATTTATTCAAGATGAAATTTTAATTACGGAGAAACACAAAGTTTTGCTTGGCTTCAGATATGACTATAATTCTTATCATGGAAACATATTAACACCGCGACTTGCTTATAGATGGACTTTAAAAGATAAAAGCATATTTCGGATAAATGCCGGTACTGGTTTTAGGGTTGTAAACTTATTTACGGAAGATCATGCAGCATTGACGGGTGCTAGGAATATAGTGATAAAAAGTGAACTCAATCCAGAGCAATCCTTTAATATAAATCTTAACTATTTAAAAAAATTTTATGCTAAAAACGGCACGTTTATCGCGTTTGATGCTTCGGCGTTTTACACATATTTCAACAATCGAATTGTAGGTGATTATGAAACCGATCCGAATAAGATCATTTACGATAACCTCAAAGGATATGCAGAAAGCAAAGGAATAGTTTTTAATATTGAGGCAGCCTTTAAGAATGGTTTAAAAATTATTGGCGGCTGCACTTTGATGGAAAATACCTTAACAGAAAACGGAATCACAGAACAGCAAATCTTAACTGAAAATTTTACAGGTACATGGGCTATATCCTACAGAATTAAAGAAGCAAAATTAACCGTTGATTACACAGGAAATTTTTATAGTCCGATGAGATTGCCATTACTGGGACAAACTGATCCTCGAAACCCAAACTCTCCTTGGTGGAGTATACAAAACATTCAACTCACCTACAATGGATTTAAAAACTTTGAAATATATGGAGGTGTAAAAAATTTATTAAATTGGACTCCATTCAAAGAAAACAACCCCTTTATAATAGCCAGAACTCATGATCCATTTGATAAAAATGTTCAGTTTGATAGTAATGGACAAGCAATTGCCACAACGAATAATCCGTATGCATTAACTTTTGATCCAACCTATATTTATGCACCAACACAGGGCGCAAGGTTATTTTTGGGAGTTCGCTATAATTTTAAGTGACGCTAAAACCAACCTCTACTTTACATATAACAAAAGCACATTCAATATAGGTCTAAATATGCTTTGTTTTTATGAATGAGTATACCACTAACTTGTGAATTATATTCATACTATTTGTCGTAATATCCCAAAATTTCCAACACATCCTTAGGCTTCTGTTCTGGGGACCAAAGTTTGTATTTAAGTTTGCCTTTTAAATCACGGTCAATTAACACATGTTTGGGTTGTGGAATCAAACAATGATGAATTCCTCCGAAGCCTCCGAGAGTGTCCTGATACGCTCCTGTATTAAAAAATCCGATGTATTGATCTTGATCAGGATAATACCTAGGCATATAAATAGCATTTGTATGCTGCTCTGAGTTGTAATAATCATCGCTATCACATGTTAAACCTCCTAGAAATACACGTTCATAATTCTCGTCCCAATTATTGACAGCCAAAAGAATAAATCGTTTGCTGATAGCCCAACTGTCAGGCAAAGTGGTCATAAATGATGAGTCAATCATATTCCACTTTTCGCGGTCATTCTGTTCTTTTTGATATAAAATTTTGTAGATAGCACCTCCGCTTTCGCCAACGGTGAAAGAACCAAATTCAGTGTAGATATGAGGCACTGGAACTCCAGCTTCGTCGCATGCTGATTTAACCTGTCGTATTATTTCAGTAACCATATACTGATAATCAAAACTGTATGCGAGTGAATTTTTTATAGGAAAACCTCCACCAATGTTGAGTGAGTCAACGGTTGGGCAGATCTCGCGTAATTCGCAATATACCTTCAAACATTTGATCAACTCATTCCAATAATAAGAAGTGTCTTTGATACCAGAGTTGATGAAAAAGTGTAGCATTTTCAACTTTAAACGCGGGTCATCGTGAATCGATTTTTTATAGAAACGAACCAGGTCTCTGTAGCCAATACCAAGTCTAGATGTATAAAACTCGAACTTCGGCTCTTCTTCGCTGGCAATTCTAATTCCGATATTTAACTGCTCGTCGGTCATCAGTTTTTGAAATTCTGCAAACTCATATTTGTTGTCTATGATTGGAATAATATCCTTGTAACCATCAGCGTGCAGGGCCATTATTTTATTTACGTATTCCTCTTTTTTGAAGCCATTACATATAATGCGTTGAGTTTTTTTCACTTTACCAAGTGTTCCCAATCTTCTTATCAAATCAATGTCGTACGCAGACGAAGTCTCCAAGTGCACACCATTTTTAAGAACTTCTTCTAGCACATAACGAAAGTGTGAACTTTTGGTGCAATAACAATAATGGTAGTCACCTTCGTAGCCAATTTCTTCTTTTGCATTTGCAAACCACTTACGGGCATTATTAATATTCTCCGAAATCTTTGGCAGGTACGTAAATTTGAGAGGCGAACCGTATTTCTCGACAAGTTCCATCAAAGGAATATCATGCCATAGGAGATTGTCTTTTTCGAGTTTAAATTCTTCTTGAGGGAAGTCGAATGTTTGATCAATAAGATCTCTGTATTTGGTTTTCATTAGAAAATTCGGAGGTATTCTTTAAAACAATTAATAAAGTGGTTTGATAGTATGCAGAAGCATCCAGAAGTTATTTTCTTCTGTCGGATACGGGCTATCAGACCCTAAGAATAACATGCTCCGGTTGATAGTGGAGATTCTTCATTTTTCTTTAAAAATGCCCTTGGGTTAAGAGCACTGCAATTTTATGGAATTCCAACTCAAACAAGAAGTTATTTTTTGATTATTTCTTCAAGCATTAACAATGATGGCTTTTTTATATACCAAATGCTTACAACCAATTCTTTTTCCTGAAGTAATTCAACATAAAAACTACTAGAACCAGCATTAATCCCATGATTATGAAGTAGCCGTTAGGCCAATGAAGCTCCGGCATATTGTCAAAATTCATACCGTAGATGCCAACAATAAAGGTGAGTGGAACAAAAATGGATGTAATAACTGTGAGCACTTTCATTACTTGATTCATTTTAACACTCAAGCTAGAGTGATATAGATCAATAAGGTTTACGATCATTTCACGGTACATGGCGAGATTTTCAGATTCATAAATAATATGATCATGCAGATCCCGGTAGTATTTGCTAATGTCATCATCCAACTCACGCGTTATAGTATTTATAGCCTCTTTCAAGGGATCGATGCTACGCTTGAAATCCAAGAGTTCCTTGCGCATTTCAAGGATGGAATGGAGTGTATTTTCACTATTTGATTGTAAAACTTTTTGTTCCAATTTCTCGATCTCTTCAGCAAATTTTTCGCTCACAGCGATGTAATTGTCTATCACAACATCCAATATCAAATATGCCAAATAATGTGCATTTCGCCCCCGAACTTTTCCTTTTGATGTTCTAATTCTTTCGCGAATATCATTAAAACTATCGCCCGATCTTTCTTGAAACATCAAAAGGAAATTTTTTCCGGCAATGATTGAGAGTTGCTCAGTGTTTAACAGATGGTTCTGATCTAATTCGAGCATTTTTAAACTGATGAACATGTAGTCATCAAAGAATTCAACCTTAGGACGTGTAGTGCTATTCATCACATCTTCGAGCACTAAAATGTGAATATTAAATTTGGCACCGATTTGTTCTATGACATGGGCATCATGAATACCATCGATGTCGATCCAGCTTATAGTTTCACTTTTCGAAAGAGAATTGCATTGTTCAAATGAAGTGATTTCATGTTCTTCAAGCATCGATGAATCGTAATCTATCAATTTGATTTTGACATTATCCAAGCGCTCTTCTCCTACATGAACAAGAGATCCTGGCCCTAATCCTTTTTTGGAACTGCGGATTTTGTTTTTTTTATTTTTTGCCATATCGCAATTGAAATGATGTGATTGTTCGTTAGATTAAATTGAATAAATGAATTGAACAACAGAGTTCTGAAAAACTTATGTTGCGAAGGTATCTGAAACAGCAAAAAAAATCGGATCTTGTAAATTTAAATGTCAGCAAGAAATTCATTTATTTTGAAATCATCGTTATGAAAGTTCATCTTATAGCCATCGGAGGCAGTGCAATGCACAACATGGCCATTGCATTACACCAAAAAGGCATTTTTGTCACAGGCAGTGATGACGAGATATTTGAGCCTAGCAAGTCACGCCTTCGCACTTTAGGACTATTGCCAAAAGAAATGGGATGGTTTCCCGATAAAATAACCACAGACCTTGATGCAATAATTCTTGGAATGCATGCAAGAAAAGACAATCCTGAGTTGATTCGTGCTCAGGAACTTGGTCTCAAAATCTATTCGTACCCAGAATATGTGTATGAACAAACGAAAAACAAAACGCGAATAGTAATTGGGGGGAGTCATGGAAAAACCACAATTACTTCGATGGTACTTCATGTGTTGAATCAATGCAACATCAAATGCGATTATCTCGTTGGAGCGCAGCTTGAGGGTTTCGATTGTATGGTGAAATTTTCGGAAGATGCTGATGTAGCTGTCATTGAGGGTGATGAATATCTTTCTTCACCAACTGATTTGAGACCAAAGTTTCATCTTTACAATCCGAATATTGCATTGCTCAGTGGCATCGCATGGGATCACATCAATGTATTTCCTACGTTTGAAAATTATGTTGAACAATTCAAAATATTTCTCGATAAAATTCAACCCGGCGGTGCTTTGGTTTATTGCGAAGCTGATTGCGAGGTGAAAAAACTTGCGGAGTTACATCATGGAGATTACACGAAACATTCGTATTCAACACATCCTCATAATATAGAAAATGGTTACACATTTTTGGAGACTTCATCAGGTGATGTTGCGATAAAAGTTTTTGGCCAACACAATCTTCAGAATTTAAACGGCGCAAGATTGGTTTGTAATAACGTAGGAGTGAGCGATGAAAAATTCTACATAGCAATTCAGTCATTTAAAGGAGCAGCGCGAAGATTGGAACTCGTAAAAGAGGGGAAATATACTTTGGTATATAAAGACTTTGCGCATTCACCTTCAAAATTGAAAGCAACGACTGCGGCCTTTAAGCAACAATTTCCCAATCGCAAACTTGTAGCATGTATGGAACTTCACACCTATAGCAGTCTTAACAAGAATTTTCTAAAAGAATACCAAGGAGCTATGGCAGCAGCGGATGAAGCCTATGTTTACTACAGTCCACACACCATCGAACATAAAAAACTAAATCCTATCTCAGAGGAACAAGTTCGAAAAGCATTTGGATCTGACAACATTACTGTATTTACTCAATCCGAAGAGTTGCTGAAAAGATTAAAACAAAGAGATTGGCACGGAAGTAATCTTTTGCTTATGACTTCCGGTAATTTTGATGGAATAGATTTTAAGGAGTTGGCTGATGACTTGTGTGGATAAGTGCACTGTGTATTAAGAATTAAGGCATTGTCTTTAGAGACTTGGCCAATCACACAATCTAATTGTCTTTTGGATCAATTTCATATTTTGCGTTCAATTGCTTTCTAAATATTTCTATGAAGCAACCGATTTGTAAAAAGTCTCGACCGGTTGCATCGTTGATTTTGTAGTCAAATTGATGCAAATATCCAACTTGTAAAGTTGTTGATTTTGATGGTTTGTAGTAGAAAGCAACTAACATTCTATTTCGCTCAAAATATGGTTCTTTGTCTGTAAAAAATAGTTCGTTACTTGCACTCATTTGAAGAGGTTTCTAGTTGTTTCTTTCTTTTCCAAATGGATAAGACAAACCTAATCTATATCTGAAACGATTGCGATAGCCATTACTGGTAAACCTGAGTTCAGCTCGGTCTCGTTGCTCTATTTTGAGTTTTCCTAACGATTGGAAAAGAACAATTTGTGGCCAAACTCTAAACTCATCATTGTTTTTGGGTACAACAAAATTGCCACCTTCCTTGTAAGTCTGATAACTGCCTGCACCAAGCGACAAAGTGGCGTTTTTGTGAGCTTTATAATTAACACCTCCTTTGTATTCGTAATAGTGAAAATTGTTATAAAACTTCAATGAACGTAATTGACCCTCACTAAAAACACTCCATTTGTCGTAAACATTGTATTTTAAATTTAAAATGTTCCAACTACCCATTTCAAAATTTTGAGCCTTCGAATTGAAATAACAAGTATAATTATTGCAAATATTACTCTTTTCATTAAGGGCTTTATTTAGAAGTTTTACTTTTTTCAATTACTGAAACTGATTTTTGTAATAATAGAGAATTGGGTATTGTGATTATCTCACCATTTTCATTTTTAAGATGAACAAAAAAATAGGTCAAGTCAGAGACTACACCCTCACATGGGTAATCTTTATCTAAAACTTTCAGAGTATCACCAATTTTTACCGGATGGTTAAAAAACAAAAGTAAACTGGAAGTAATATTGGAAAGTAAGGACCATTGAGCAAAAAATGCTATTCCTAAAGCCGTTAAAATAGTTCCCACAAAAACGGCAATTTCATTTTGTTTAAGTCCCCATATAGCAGATAATAAAATTGTTGCAGTTATAAACGACATTAGGTGAACAGCTTTGATTATCATTTTTCTCCTGCCACGCTGCAAATGAGTTTGCTTAAGAGAATTGTTAACAAATATTTTAGTGATAAAGTGAGTAATTATGTAGGAAGCGATTACCACTATGGTCTCAATAATTTGAATTTTGTATATTTCCATTACTTATGTTTTTTATTTACTTTTTCTCTCACTAATGCAATTTTATTTATTGTTTCATAAAGTAAAGTTGCATGAACTCCTAAACGGTCAAATTCTAGTTTTGAGAAGGTTTCAGAATCCTCATTCCATGCTTGCGGCAAAGCTTAGGAGAATATACAACGGTTTCTCTTTCTTTTAAAACGCTCAAGATCTGAGCTTCCTTCAATCATGGTTTTTTCATTAGAACTTAAATCTAATGGTTAAAATTATGATTTTTCTATTTATAACCGATTCGATATTTACAGCAATTTACCATGTTGTGTCGTCCCATACTCTAGCCACTTAGTATCTAAGATTTAGCAAATACGATTCTAACCCAGACCAACATCTAGCATCATCATGACCAAAAATCCACCTATAAATCCGAGAGTGGAGATATCGGTGTATTTGTCTTGTTGTGTTTCGGGAATTACTTCTTCAACAACGACATAAACCATAGCTCCAGCAGCAAAAGCAAGTGCGTAAGGTAGAATGGGTTGCATTTGAATTACTGCCAATGCACCAATCACGCCTGCAATTGGCTCTACTATGGCAGATAATTGGCCGTACCAAAATGAACGCCATCTCGATATACCCTGTCTGCGAAGTGGCATTGAAACAGCAAGTCCTTCTGGGAAATTTTGGAGTCCTATTCCAATGGCAAGTGCTACAGCGCCAGCAATACTAGCCTCAGGTATTCCTGCCGCTACTCCTCCGAAAAGTACACCCACAGCAAGGCCTTCAGGAATGTTGTGAAGAGTGATTGCAAGAACGAGAAGAATTGTTTTATTCCATTTTACATTGACACCTTCAACCTTTTCCTTTGGAAAATTGATGTGTAAATGAGGTAGCAACTTATCGAGTCCAAAAAGAAATAATGCACCAAGTGCAAATCCAATAGCAGCGGGTACGGCTTTCATAAATCCATCGCCATGACTCATTTCAATCGCAGGTGCGAGCAGAGACCAGAAACTTGCGGCGATCATCACACCTCCGGTAAATCCCAACATACCATCGAGAACTTTTCGGCTCATAGTTTTGAAGAAAAATACAAGACTGGCTCCTGCAGCAGTTACAAGCCAAGTAAATGTTGTGGCAATCAATGCGCCCCACACAGGATCTATTTGTTCAAAGAATGAAATTATTTTATCCATAGACTCAACGTAGTATTTGAACCAACATGTTTTGTGTTGATCTGTGCGAAAGTGTAATTGTTTTTTTTCTAAGCAATATTTCGATCGATTGATCGAATGGATAAAGATTGATCACGGCAAATTCTGAACCGAGCTTTATATCTATTCTTTGCAGATGTTGAAGAAATTCATCAGAACTGTCGTCAACAGCAACAAGTTTCGCCGTTTGCCCTGGATTCAATTTGTCTAATGAATGAAGTTTGACTGATTTTGGCAACTGGCCTTTTTTGTTTGGAATAGGATCGCCATGCGGATCGAATTGCGGAAACCCAAGAAACTCTTCGAGACGATCTGTCAATTCCAATGATTCTACATGTTCCAATTGCTCCGCAATAAAGTGGACCTCATCCCAATTGAAATTTAGCTTATCTACAAGGAAAACTTCCCATAATCGATGTCGTCTCACAATACTCATAGCGACTTTTGCGCCTTTCGAAGTAAGGCTTGCTCCTCGGTACCTTTCATATTTAACCAATCCGCGCTCACTAAGTTTCACCATCATATCAGTAACTGACGAGGCTTTTGTATTCATCTTTTCGGATAATGCGCTAGTTGACACTCCCTTTGCCTGCTTAGAGCTCAGCGAATAAATTGCTTTGAGATAATTGTCGGTTGATTCTGACATGTGAGTGAAGAAGTGAGGCAAATATAAAATAAAATTTATATTTGATTAATTAAATTTTTAGGGTTGTCTAAAATTTTAAATTGATTTAAGTCTATTATTGATAAGTGTCATTGTAATAATACCTTATACACATTCAATGATGTCCAATACTTTTTGGATTTATGTAAAAGTACAATGCCGTTTCTCTTGATTGAACTAAACGTCAATCACCATGGAAGCCCACCACTGTAGTTTATAAAATGGCTTAGACCATTTTAAAAGTAACATTGGTATATTATCAGCTTTGCCCCAGTGAGCTATTTGAATGTGTTTATGGCACTACCAAAGCAATTTATTAAAGAGCCCTTCGAACCAATTAATAAATTCTTTTGGTATATTACCGCTTTGGTATTTGGAATAGTCAAATATCGTTTCACAGAATTTACCTATAATTATCAATCGTTCAACTTTACAACACAGAAATTCAAAATTGTTTATTGGGCAATTCAAATTATGCACTGCTATAATATAACTTTACATCAGATTAAAGTTGATTTTATGAAAAAACTTTTTATCATACGACACGCCAAGTCTAGCTGGGATGATCCATTACTTACTGATTTTGAGCGACCGCTCAATTTTAGGGGAAAGCGCGATGGCCCTAACATGGCTTCTATATTTTGCAAGGCAAATTCCAAAATTGATCTTATCGCTCACAGTCCGGCGAAAAGAGCTGTCGAGACGGCGAATTTTTTTATTCGGGCATGCAGTAAATCGAAGCCTGAAGTAGTCGTGATTCCAGAGATTTACGATGCTTCTTTAAATACACTTAAAGCAGTAGTAAATAATTTTTCTGATCAATATTCTAACATTATAATGGTTGGTCATAATCCTGGCTTTAGCATGCTAGTAGGTCATTTTACCGATCAAGTTTATGATATGCCCACGTGTTCTATCTCCGAGATAGATTTCGATCACGAAAGTTGGAGTCACTGTGTCATATCAACTGGTCGTTTAGTTAATTTTGATTATCCAAAAAAACACTACACATCTTGAATCTTAATCAGAATTGGAGAGTTATTTTCACCATTGCGGCACTCGCATTTTTGTTTTTTGTGTTATGGTTTTTTCGCAGTATTATAGGTTATGCTCTTATCGCTGTATTTCTCTCATTTGTTGGAGATCCTCTTTGTCAGGCCCTCAAAAAAATTAGATATAAAAAACTTTACTTGCCATCATGGTTTAGGGCTTCACTTACGTTGATTGCAATGCTCGGATTTATTTATTTTCTCTTTGCTCTTTTTACACCACTTGTTCAGCAAGAGATCGAGGTTATTTCTCAAATAGATCCGCATGTTGTGGGCAAAAAGCTCGAAGAGAAAATCGGCCTAGCGCAAGGCCAATATGTTTTCCACGATGCGAATGGAGTGGAGATTGATTTGACCGAACTTTTGATTGCTAAGGCCCAAAGTATTTTTAATTTGTCTTGGATACAATCTGTTTTTGGCAATGTTTTGAGTTTTGTAAGTAGCCTGTTTTTGGGTGTATTTGCAGTTTTATTTATGACATTTTTCTTTCTGAAAGATGGTTTTCTGTTTACACGAATCGTTTTTACCCTCACCCCTCAGAGGCATCTCGACAAGATGAAGAAAATCATGGAACACACCCATAAGCTACTCGGGCGTTATTTTGTCGGAATTTTTATTCAGTCGCTTATTATCGCTGTTATTATTGGACTAAGCCTCCATCTTCTTGGTGTTCGCAATGCGATACTAATTGGGTTATTTGCCGGTATTGTAAATGTAATTCCGTATGTCGGAAATCTGCTGGGTGCTGGTTTCGGAATTCTTATTGCCCTTACTACTTCTCTTCATCTCCAATTCGAAGCAGATATTTTGCCTTTGCTTATTAAGATTGTCCTTGTATTTGTTGCCGCACAGCAGGTTGATGGTTTTCTGATTCAACCATTTGTACTTGGAAATAGCGTAAAGGCTCATCCTCTCGAAATTTTTGTGGTCATTCTGGCTGCAGGTATCGTTGGTGGAATTTTGGGGATGATTCTCGCAATTCCAGTATATACAGTTTTGAGGGTGGTGGCAAGGGAGTTTCTCTCCGAATTTAAAATAGTTGACAGCCTAACGCGCGATTTGTCAAGGGAATAGTCATGGAACTATAAGTCATAAGTCAAAAGTTATGAGTGATAAATTGAGAATTACCGATTCAATTCTTTTACTGTATACAAGCTACCTATGACTCTCGTCGTATTACTCACGGCCTATTACGCTATGCTTCATGCCATCACGAATAATATTTTGACCTCACATTCGCGGTATATCAGTGTTGCTGAGAATAAACATCATCAATGAGTAAAAAGAATCGCAAGCATTATCATCATTTGAACTAATTTTGAACCCCGTAACCAAGAAATCTATTTTGGTGCATATGGGACATGTCGGACAACATCAAATACATTTTCGTCACCGGTGGGGTGACTTCCTCTCTTGGCAAAGGAATCATCTCGGCTTCATTGGCCAAGTTGCTTCAATCGCGCGGTTATCGTGTAACAATCCAAAAACTTGATCCATATATCAATATTGATCCAGGGACTCTCAATCCATACGAACATGGAGAATGTTATGTGACCGATGACGGTGCCGAAACCGATCTTGATCTAGGGCATTATGAGCGTTTT
>Ga0105048_10003780_pt1 | contig 24740 bp, 20 predicted proteins | sample MAT05_FD_78382 | JGI IMG/M metagenome (GOLD analysis project Ga0105048, IMG submission 78382) | Freshwater microbial communities from Lake Fryxell liftoff mats and glacier meltwater in Antarctica - MAT-05 | ecosystem: Environmental > Aquatic > Freshwater > Ice > Liftoff microbial mat | place... | reverse complement strand
GATGAGCACGAGACATTGAAGGTGGTTTCCGAAACCGCGGCGCTCGACCATAAGGTCTTTACCGGGAGTCTGGATCCGGAAGATCTTGGGTTCAAGGAGCGGCTTGTGGTCAAGATGGTGAAGGGCCCGACCGGCGACTTTCGCAACTGGGAGGAAATCCGGACCTGGGCCGGTCAGATCTGTGACGCATTGACTGCACGATCCGCGACACTCACCTAGTCAGGAACGCGTTCAGATGTCCGCTTCGATGAATGTGAGCGGCCGGAGGTGTATAGTTGCGCCGAATTCGTTTGAAAGAGCCGCAAAGGAGTCTGCGACATGGGCGAGGCGAAAGAGGTCATTCCGGTCGTCATGGGGCTTGTATTGGCGTTCATCGTGGCCAAAGTTCATAACACAACGATGAGAAAATGGGTGATCGGTATCGCGAGCGTGGTGCTTGGTTATCTCGCGATGCTCATCAACGGCGAGAGTCTGGCTCACGTCTTCTTCGACGCCCCTCAGGTCGCTCTGGCCTGTGTCGTTGGTCTGTCGCTGCTCGGAAAGTTCCTCCCTTCGTGGGGAAATTCGGAGCCGACAATTCTGCCGGTTACCAATCCGAGAAACTGACCAGACTGGCGGGCTCATTCCGGTCCAGCAACCTCAACACCGGAGCGAGTGCTTCGATCCCGGCAGCACCCTGGATAACCGGTACAATTTGCAGGTGTGAGAAGCCTTGGTCAGGAAAACTGCGAAGGGCATCTACGATCTGCTCATTTGTTCCAGAGAGCGGTGCGACGGACGGATTTGCCATCGGCGTGCGTTCGCCTTCAGGGCGCTGATCGAGCTTGATGCCGAGCGTCCGGCCGATCGATGCTGGATCTCGACCCTCTGCCACACATGCGGCGTCCAGCGCGGCGATCAATGGCGCGACTTCTCCCGGGTGGCTGCGTGAATGGACAAGCCAGCCGTTCCACAGATCCGCGTCGCGGGCGATCAAACCGAGCATCCTCCGCTTCCTGGTCGCGAGTGCACCAATCAGAATCGGCGGGTCTTCTGGACGGGGTCCACGCGGTCGAAGTTCGCATTCCTGCAGGGCAAAGTGTTCACCTGAGAAGTCGATCTTGCCTTCTCGCAGCAGGCGCGAATGAACTGAACGGCCTCCTCGAAGCGGGTGAAGCGGTTGCCGTACGGATAGCCGAATGCGTTTTATTCCGGTTCGTACCAAAACCGGCACCCAAACCGAGGATGAGTCGCCCACCGCTGACTTCATTGGCAGTATCGGCCATTTTTGCGAGTAATCCCGGGTTCCGGAATCCAATGCAGGTGACGAGGGAGCCGATGTCGATTCGTTGGGATGTTGCAGCCAGCGCTGCCAGAAGCGATCAGCACTCCCATGGACCGTGTGGCTGTTTACCTGGGTTTTCAGTTATCAGGTGATCCGGCACCCAGAACGAATCAAGACCGATCTCCTCTGTGCGATCGGCCATCGTGCGGAGATCGTTCCATCTGAGCGCACCATCGCGCATTCCGCCAGCCATGGCAGTTATGAAGATACTGATTTTCATCCGCTCAGTCATGGTTGCCACCTCGTATATCTCGTCTCCACGGACTCCAGATCGATCAGTCGCGGTCCAGAATTTCGAGGACCCGCGCAAACTGCTCGATCTCGGCCGAAGTGATCGGGCTGAGTTGAACCTGAACGTGGCTGATACCTGCGCCGGCCAGACCCCTAAACGACTCTGCGATCTGCTCGGGTGTGCCAGTGATGGGGGTCGAGCGCGGGTCGTGCGAGCCATCATTGCCGGGCATATGAACCAGCGCGGCCATTGTCCGTTGAACTGAGCCCGGTTCACATCCTGCCGCAATGCAGGCAGCGTCGACACTCTCATGGACCGGCAGATACCCCTCGACTGAGTTACCGGACCATGCATGCCATCCATTCCAGTAGGTCACATGGGGCAGGGTCGCGCGCAGCATTTGCTCGCCCCGAGCACCGATCATAAGCGGCGGACCTTCCGCTCTCGGTCCACGCGGCCGGAGTTCACTCTCCCGAAGGGTGTAGTACTTGCCGGAGAAATCGATCGAGCCGGTAGCGAGCAGCGTTCGGATGATCTCGAACGATTCGAAGAATCGGCCGACTCGCTCTGTGAAGGGATACCCGAACGCGGTGTACTCCGGTTGATTCCAACCGCATCCGAGTCCGAGGATAAGTCGCCCACTGCTGATTTCATCCACGGTATCGGCCATTTTGGCGGTGAGTGCCGGATTACGGAACGAGGTGCACAACACCAGAGGGCCGATTTCGACCCGTTTCGTGATCGCGGCCACGGCAGAAAGGATGGACCAGCATTCCCAGGGACCAGTCGGTTCCGTGTCTGGTTCGCGATAGATCAGGTGATCCGGCACCCAGATCGAATCGAAGCCGACATCTTCGGCGAGCAGGCACATTTCGGCGTGATCCTGCCAACTCGCGATGCGTTCGGTTTCCGGCAGATGAAGACCAACTTTGAGTGGTCGCATGGTTCGGGTCTCCTCGGTGCTGGCGATGGCCAACAGGGGCGTCAAATATGTCACTTTCAGTTGATCTGGCCGGTAATGGTAGCGGGGAGGAGATACTGCGTCGACCAGTCGAGGGCAGGAGTTGCGTCGTCGCGGGAAGGGTTGGCCCTGTACAATCAGGCTGTTGACCGGTTGTCATGACGTTGCGGCGTCATCGTTAAGCAAAGCACCATTCTGAATTCAGCCTTGTGTAACGCCTTTCCTCGTTGAGTTCCCAGGAAAACGCTGAAGCCTCCGAGGAATCAATTCGAATCCGCCCAAGGTGTCAAACGGACCCGGTGACGGGAAAGGGACGAATGATCGATTCCAGTAACACGCCCCAGTTGGTTCCTGTCGTTGGGGATGAAGCCTCCTCTGGAACCGCATCACCTGTTTCACCTGCCGTGCAATCAGCCATACCACGCCGACGGGGTTGGTGGCAGAAAGCGTCGAGCGGAGAAGAAAATGGGGCGGAGGCGACTGACGATCAGGTTCGGCCGAATGCCTGGGTTCCTCTCGCAATGATCCTGTTGATCGCATTTGCGTTTCAGTTCCGGTTCGCGGCCGCGCAACACCTCTCCTCCCATATCGATGAATCGGCGAGTGTTCTGGCGGCGACGATGGTCGCGGAAAAGGGATACCCGCTCTTTCCTTCCGGCACCTTGTATCTTCAAGGCGCAACAATTTCCTATTCACTCGCGCCAATGATCAAATTTGGATGGGGTGATCTCGGCAATCTGCTGCCGCTTCGGATGTTCAGTGTCTTCGTCGGAACCATCGCTGTCTTTTTCGCATTTCTCCTTGGCAAAACCATCACCCGGAGTTCCTCCGTCGGTTTCTTCGCGGCGCTTGTGCTGGCGATCGATCCGGTCAGTGTGCGCTGGGGCGGGATGGTGCGCATGTATGCGCTGCTCCAGCTCCTTGCCCTCATCGTGATCTGGCTCTTTGTCCGCGGATTGCAACGCCCCCCGAAACGGCGTGATCTAATCATCATGGTCATTGTTTTCTGGTTCGGGGTCTTTACCCAGATCGCGATGTTTTTGCTGATTCCACCGATGGCGGCCATCGCCTTCCTGACCTATGGGCGTGATCTGCTTGGCAAGCGGCGGGATATTACCGCAGCGTTGCTCACCTGTTGCGGCGCTCCGGCGCTCATGATGGGTCTCAACTCGCTGATTGCACCATCAGATGAACGCGTTTCGAGTTCGATACCCGGAATTTCGTTTGTCGGCGATTTTCTCTTCTCCGCCGATCAGCTCATGCATCCGACGGCGAAGTCGTTCGTTCTGCTCTTCAGTTACTCTGAGTTCGGCATATTTATCCCGCTCATCATCGTTCTTTCATCGGCGCTTTTGATTGGCCGATTCTTTCTCGGTGAAGCTGGTTTCGTTCCCTATGTTTCAGAGCGAAAGCGGATTCTCGGTGCATTGCTGCTGATCTACTGGTTCCCGATCCTCGTTGTTGGGGCGATCGCAACCGAGCAAAACGAGCGGTATCTGCTACATGTCCAGCCAATCGGTTTGATTCTGGTTGTGCTGGTTGCTTACGACTTTATGAAGCATCCCTTCCCGATCGTTCAATCGATCAACATGCGGCTCGCGATGCGAACCGCGACCGCAGATGGGGTTGGTTCTCTGCGGCGTCCCCGGCCACGAGTGGAGCGGACGCAAACCAGCGAAGAAGCTGCAGAAAACGTATTTGCACCTGAGCGGTTGTTGCCGGCCTGGTTGAGTGTGCGAGCGGTCTCAGTTATTGGCTTTGTCGGAGTCATTGTGATCGGGGCGGCCATCCGGATCAGCCACCTGAACAATCTGTCACTGTGGCTCGACGAAGGATTCACGGCACTCTATTCGCAACAAGACTGGCGGGCAGTGTCGGGGACGCTCGGGTTTTACAGTCCGCACCCTCCGCTCTATTTCACGATGGTGAAAGTGAGCGATCTCTTCGTTTCGAACGAACTGGCGGGTCGCCTGATCAGCGTGATCGCCGGAATTGCGACGATACCCGTCTTTTATTTGCTGATCTTGAAAGTGCTCGATCGCCGAGCTGCGTTCGTCTCAGCGCTGGTGCTCGCGTTTTCGCCGATTCATCTCTACTACTCACAAGAAGCGCGCATGTACGCGACTGTTGTCTTTCTCATCGCCCTTTCTTATCTTGCGCTGGTTTCGTACAACCAGAAACCGCGTTGGATATGGGCTGTCGTGTACGGTCTCTCTGCCGCGCTCGCGCTCTGGGTCGACTATTCGTCGACCTATGCTCTCGCTCCTCAGGCGCTCTTCATCCTCGTTCAATTTTACCGTCACCGGAAGGCGGCGGCTCCCTTGCTGGCGGCAGGAGTCTTCGCGATCCTGACGTACCTTCCCTGGATACCGCAGGTGCTCGATTCGATCGATGCCGCCAATCTGGTCGAGCGGCGCGAGGCATATCTTGGAGTCGACCAATCGCGCGTGACCACGACAGTGCTGGCAATGCTCGGGATCGCGGGTGACGGATCGTATTTCCAGACGTTCAACCCGACATTGTGGAACCGCTGGCCTGACTCGCGATTCATCCTGATCCTGGCTGTGCTTCCCGTGCTCGCGCTCGGAGTCAAAGCGCTTTGGGGGCGCTGGGAAGCGATGGCGGTTGTCGCCGGGTTGCTCGGAACGATGCTGGTCGGAATCTGGGTCAGTCTGATCAGCCCCGGGTTTGCTGAGCGGACCGTGTTGACAACAACGCTTGGTTTTGCCGGATTGGTTGGTGCTGCGTTCGCGACCCGGGTTTCCTGGTTCGTTCGCAGTATTGCGGTAGCGAGTCTTGTCGCTCTGCTCGCGATCCAGGCATCGACGATCGATGTCATTTACAACGGCGCCGTCAAGCAGCAATGGCGGACCGTCAGCGCCGATGTCGAGCTCGTTTCACCGCTGCAGTGGCCACTGGTCACCTATTCCTATGGCGCGGTAGCCGACACCGTGGTCGATATCTACTATCCGGGCTTGCTGGAGAGCATGCGGGTCACCACGATCCGCGACGGCGCCCTGGAGAATGTTCTCTCCAACGGAGTTATTCCAGAAGTCGGGTTGACTCGGACGTTCGATCTTCCCGCCGGGAAATTGGCCCAGGCACTTCCGCAAACGCCGGAAAATGATCTAGTCTGGTACCTCTATTACACGCGAGAGGGTGAACCCGAAGTTCGGACAGCGCTCCGGCGTGAGGGGTACACCCGCGTCATGCACAATGTCTATCGGGCTCCGCGTTACCAGGTTTTTCTCGATCTCTTTGTCCGTCCGGGCGCAAATCTCGGTGACCTTGTCCCAATTGACTCAACGTTCGCAACTCTTGAAAGTGGATGGCTGCTGGCTGAGGATGGCGTCACGGTTGGGCAAAGTGAACCTGGCGGCCCATCCGAGCTCGTGATCGCCAATCAAACACTTCTCCCGAAGAGGGCGATACTGGCGGTGACGCCATCTGAGGAACGGTCGCTATTGACCTTTTCGGTCGAGTTCAAAACGGCGCTCTCGGTTCGGGAGGTCGGTGTGACGATATCCTGCCTGTCCGCTGCGGGAACTGAGCTCCGGGTTGCACCGGCCGAGATTTCATTGCAGTCAGGGAGCACGGATGTCTGGCGAACCGCGCGCGTAACCACATTGTGTCCCAAAGAGACGGTATCGGTGCAGCTGGTGCTCGAGAATCGGGGTATCGGCGAGGTTTCGTTCCGCAATCCGACGTTGCAAACCCTGGCAATTCCCCCGTTGCCAGTCGATTGAGCACGGACCGAGTGGCAGAATCAGAACCCATACGCGAATGCCGATGCCACAATTGATCTCGCGAAAGAACGAGGACCGGATCATTGGCCCGGTCCTCGTTTTCTTGTCAGAGTGATTTACATTCGGAACTCGAACAGCCGGCGACCATAACGCCTTTCGGAGATGGTGGCTTTGTTAGTCGTTTTCGAGAACCGTGATCGTGGCTGTCTTTGTCTGATCAATGTAGATGATGGTGAATGTGTAGGTTCCTGATTCAGTGAAGGTAATGGAATCGGTGAACGTTGTCTCTCCAGCCTCGAACGAACCATTCGCCGGGACAGAGTCGCCGCCTGACTGCGACAGCGTGGCTGAGAAGTTGAGTGAGCCCGAATATGGCTCGTTGGTGAGTTGAACAGTGATCGTCGCCGACTCACCGGCATTGATCGTTCCTTGCGAGAAGGCGGCTGATGACAAACGACCAATCGGCTCGATATCGAGAGTCGCCTGCTTCGAAGCGCCGTTGTAGGTGGCGCTGAACACGATGTTGCCCGCGCTCACATTGCCCATTTCCTGAGTTTCAAACTCATAACCAACAGACGTTGCGCCGCCTTCGATCACAACTGTTTCCGGATTGCCGGGGCCGTTGAGACCCGAAGCGTTTACTTCGACTTCGATTCCGGTTGCCGGAGCTTTGCCATCCAGGGTGACGGTGAAGACGGTTGAGTCACCACCATCGATAGACGATGGGCTCAGTGAGACCGATTTGATTTTCAATGGGACGACCGTCAAGTTTGCGGTCACCTTGCCTTTCAAATCCGCGGTCAGTTTGCCGGTCGAGGAAGTGAGAACTTCTTTGGTGTTCACGGTTACTGTGGCGCTTGTCTTACCAGCGGCAACCTTGACGGTGGAGGCGGCCGAGATCGGACCGGTTGTCGTGATTTTGACGGATTTGCCGGCCGCCGGTGCCGGACCATTCAGTTTGACCGTGGCTTTGGATGTCGTGCCGCTGCGAACGGATGTTGGTGAAAACGAAACGGAAACCACTTTGAGTGGAAGAATTGAAACTGTGGCCGAGAGGCTGGTGTCACCATTGGAGACGCTGATCGCGACCTTTTGAGTGCTCGTGCTGTAACCAGCCGTGATAGTTACATTGATCGACGTCTTGCCTTTGGCAATTTTTACAGTGGCTGGAACCGTAGCAAGATCCTCATCATCTGAAGTGACAGTAAAAGTTGTTGAGCTTGTGGCCGCGGTACTCAGCTTGATAACGCCCACGGTAGAAGTACCGCTGGCGATCTGCGTTTTTGCCAGTTTGAACGTTGTGGCAACCGTTCCGGCCTGCGCCGGGTTTATTGAAACGAGGATTGCGATGAACGTAAACAGTGCTACGAGTAATCGACGCGGCATGGCCTAACCCCCGAATGTACCTATCAAGGCTGATGAAGCTCAGCTGTTGCCAACGGTACCGTGTACGGAGTGGTCATTCGACTGCCCGAATGGAGGTAAGTGCCTGGGGATGAAGGTCCCAACGGACTAGCCCTAAGCGATGCGAGCCAGGGTGCTCTATTGCGGAAAATGTGCTCATTTCGAGGTCATCGCGTCCGACTCGGGTCAATTCGGTGCGTTTTACGCCGTCTGGTTGAAAAACTGGGTTGTACGTACGTAGGAGAGTCAGGGTGTGAGTTAAGTGTCAGAAAGTGCAATTTGGGCCAAGGCTGCTTGGAGGATTGTTTATAACGTCGTTTGAGAATGCGGCCGCCGAACCTACACATGTAGAAGGGGATTCACCAACCGAGAGCTATGGACCTGGAGTCATTGGAGTTCGCGCAGTCTGACAGATGTTTGCACGACGTCAGGGATCGACAACGAATTCCGGAGAATCACTCACTCAACTATTGACAGCTGCCTCGCCGCGAATCAACGCACTTGCGACGGTCAAACTGACGACCTGTGGATATCACAAAGACGCCGTGACTTTCACGATTTCGCCGGCAGTTTCGGCCGCCAAAGTGATTGTCGAGCGACCCGTTCTCACCCCGACAGCGACTCCTGTACCAGTCATTGTTCAGATGGAGACACCAATCGCTGAGCCGACTGATCCGGCAGTAGAGTCGACTCGAGACGCAACCGTTACGGAACTGTCACCAGAGCTTGAACGACACTTGAAGCGCTTGAGTCCACTCCCACTCCATCGGTTGACGGAATGTTAACCGATGAGTAGATCGCGAGTACGTGCAATGAGAATGGTTTGCCCAAGATAGTGAACAATTCTCATTTGTACCTGGTACTTCGATCAGCAGATCAGGTCACAGGGACAGGAATCGGTCGGGTTGGAAGGCGTTCGCCGGCTGCGGCGGCGGAGCAGATCTCCTCGGCGAAGGAATCACGCGCAGGTTTCGGGGCCAGTCGTCGTACCTGTGCACCACCATCGACGGAATGCTGGATGTAGGTAAGTCCGGTGATGACGTCTGCCATCGGACCCAGAAATGCCCAATCTGCCTTCAGGCGCGATTCGTCGACGACGACCCAGAGGTTCGGTGAGGTGAGGAGTGTGTTGCAGAGACCGGAGACATCGACCACTGAATCGACACCTGTCCAGTAATCGAGGTAGCGACCGTCGATCGTCAGACGCGTGTAACGCTGTGCGCGCTTACGGCTCAACGGACTCGACAGGAAGATGATGTCGTTGGTCGAACCGACAGTCAGATAGACCGGGGCCGGGAGTGCGGTCAGGATCGCCTCTCCGGGTAAGTGACGGGCGGCGACGTATTGGGCCGCGGGAACGTAATCGACTCCGGTGACCGGGCGAGTCCGCAGCCGGTTGAGCCCACCCAGATCGTAATAGACGATCGCCGCGATCAGCAAGATCGAAATTCCAACGAAAATACGCTGGCGAACCCGGGGTGTGATGGCGCCGGGAGATTGCGGGTAATGCCGCGACCGGACCACTCGTGGCCGGGTAACGACACGCTTTGGTTGGACGGTGGAAGTCTCGGTCGGTTCAGACATGCGCTGAGTATACGTTCGGGTGTCAGGATAGGGCTAGACAGGTTTGGACACGCCGGTGACATCTTGGCGACGATTCCGGTATCGCGTCCAACCGTACGCGGCAAGAATCAACAGGACCAGCAGGCTGAAACAGACCGAGATGTAGATTCCGAACTGGAGCGAAACGGGTTCATAGACCAGTTCGATCTCGTGTTCACCCGCAGGAACGGCGATCCCCTGGATCACTCCATTTGCCTGATAGAGTTCCAACTTCTTTCCGTCGACGTACGCGGTCCAATCAGGGTCGTAGGTTTGACTGACGATCACCATCCCATCTGCCGCCATGGACACCTGAAGTCGGATCTGATCGGCGCCATTGTGGGTGACTGTGACGGATTCAATCGCCGGATCGATGACCGGGTTGAGTGATGGCGTTTTCACTCCGGGATCGAGAAAGACCAGACCGGCCGGATCGACCAGTCCGGAGTCGATCATCATCAAGCCGAAATTGTTGGTCGCGCGAACCGTGTCGTGAACGATCCACGCCCGCGGAAGTGACTCCTCCAGCTTCAACACGCGAATCGTGTCGTTGCGGAAGACGGTTTCATGTGTTGCCAGCAGATGAGCGATATCCGGTCGCGGGCGCCCCGGTGGAATCTTGTTCGGGATGATAATGTATTGGGTATTGAGCATGGTGAGAATCGGAGAGTCGATACCCGAGGGCATAATCTGTGAGTCGTGATAGTTCTGTTCGATGTGGTTCGCGAAGAGGATAGCGTTGATGTAGTTGGCGAACTGCATCGGATTGTAGCCCTGGATGTCGTTCAGACCGAGTGACATCGCACGAGCGTTGACCAGCAGGTCCTGCGCTTCAGGAAGCCAGTAATACTCGCGATAGGTGGATGGGTAACCATTTCCAGACTCGTTGAGCGCATAGTTGTATCCGAAATAACGGAAGATGCCCCCGCTCGCCTGGAGGTCCTGCAGAAATTCCCCGGCACCGCCTTCGTCGGTCGATGACGCATTGATCGGAATGGCGTCTCGCGAAACCGGTCCGGTTGGCAACGCAAGTAATTCGTTTGGCTGATCGGTAAGGACCGTATCGATCAACCCTCTTCCGGCCGGATCGAGAAAGACCAGCAGCGCCAGAAACAAACCGAGAACGCGCGGCGATCTTGTGAACGCATTGCCGTGTTTGCTGGTGGGATGGGCGAAGCCGAGGATCACGAGAGCGGTCGCGACTGCGAATGCCATCGTTGTCGTTCCGACACCCTGGTGACCGGCGATCAAAATGAAAAAGCCGAATCCGGCGCCTGCCATTGCCACAATCGACGCTCGTTTGAGGTGCAGACGACTAGTTTGCCGGAAGAGCATTTCGACCGCGATACCGGAGAGCATGGCCGGGCCGATCCATTGAATGGCAAGAATGCGACTCGGAACATGTTCATGCAGCACTTCATATCGTGGGAGAAGTGCGTAGATGACGTAGTGGAAGAGGGTAGGGTGCAGGGTCATAATTGCGGTCACAACGGTTAGCACGACGAAAAAAGGTGCTCTGAAATTCGACCGTGCCAGGAAGAGCGCAACGAGAATCAGCGCGATAACCGGTGCACCGAGATAAAAGGTGAGCGATACGAACCCGTTGTCGTCGCTGAACATCCGATCGAGCACAGTAAGAGGACCCCAACCGGCGGCGTAGATGTTGATCTCGTGTCCTGAGTACTCGCCACCAGCCAGATTGGTGCGATTGACGACATCGAGTCGCGGGAGCAATCCGGCGGCCGAGAGACCGATACCGATGATCATCGAACCGGCACCATCGAAAAAGAGCCGGCCCATTCGTTGTTTAAACGTGAGCGATCCGGTCACCGCGGTGAAGAATGCGCGGAAGGCGATGTATGCGCTGACGACAAGCAATCCGTTGTAGACACCCTGTCCGACCCAACCCGCGACCATCTGGCTGACCGCGAATCCGGTTAGCGTCCAGGCGGCCGCGCGGGCCGTCCAGCTCGCGGATCGCATGGTGAGTTCGACCCCAAGGAGCGCGACCGGAATCCAGACGGCGAGTTGAACATGGATCAGACAACAACTGATGTGATTGACGAATGGACCAAACTCGTAGGCGATCGCCGCAGTGATTGCGGCAATGGGGCGCAGGCCAATGATCCGCGCATAGGCATAGGTCGCGATGCCGGCGAGCGCGAGATGAAAAATCAGGTAAAACTCATATGCCCTGACAGAATCGAACAACGTGAAAAAAAGCATTGCGGGTAGATACATCCAACCCGATTGGGGATCACCGGCGAAGGCGGTGCCGGAGAAGGTGGCAGGGTTCCAACCGGGAATATCGAAATTTCGCAGGTGCTCGCCCATGAAGGCGTACCACGGGAGATAGAAAGTGGAAATATCGAGGTGGGCGAGACCGTTTTGCAGCCAGAGCCGGTGCCATGAGACGACTCCGGTCAGGATGAGCAGGGCGACAATTGTGATGAAATCGGCCCGACCCGATTCGGGGATGTCATCGGTAGTGACGAGATCATCCGCTTCACGCGCCATCGCCTGTGGGACGGAGGGAACAGCCTGAGTTCGTTCGGGTATGGGCGAACCTCGCCGAGAAGGAGCCTTTGCCATTCGTCTCACGGTACAACACACGACGTGCCGCGACCCAACGCGCAGCCTCTTCCACGCGGACGCTCTGCAGCGGCCACCCCGGCGCGAGTATAGCAGTGTCGGAATCATGTAGTGATCCAGTGAACGTACATCTCTTTGCGGCTAGCGGCCACCTCTGAGGTCGACGATGATCGAAGAGACTTGGGCAGGAGTGACGACGCAACGAAATCCTGAAACCACGGGCATGTTCGGGAATCGAGCGCTATCGTTTGACATGCGAACGGAAACGCCGGGCGCGATTTCGCCGAGCGCCGGAGATCCCGTCACTCCAAGTACTTCCGCAATCGCAGCCGAGTCGATTTCAGAACCGACAACGAGGATGAATGCAGGACGGCGCTTGATGCCGGTGATGATCGCGGCAAGTCCGCTCGAGACTGCAGTCGAATTTTGATCCAGATCGTCGTCCGTCGATTCCATCACTGATTCAATGTAGACCAGCGGAGTCACGCCATGTTGCAGTGCGGCGTTGGCCGCGACCGAGGCATCGTGAATCTGACGCTGCCGAATCACTCCCGTTGCAAGTAACTCCCCGCGATCGATCTTGATTGGCGCAGTGTTGGGGAGTGCCAGCATCGTTTCCAGCTCACCCTCGCCAGCGGCAATCACTACCAATCCCGGGGTGAAGGGCGGGGCCAATGGACCCAGGAGATCAATGCGAGTCAACACCGCTACCACTCCGTTTCTTGATTGCACGGGGTGAAGGATGAATCTCAAAAGAACGACAGCCAGTTATCATCCATGGACTACAGCATAACCAGAGCCCTGAATTATCCTGGTCGGCCGTTGGCTGTTATTGCGCCAGATACCCACCATCGACCGGCAAAATCGCGCCAGTTATGAAGGAAGAGTCGTCGGATGCGAGGAAGAGAATGGCCTGCGCGACCTCCGACGGTTCGCCGATGCGGCCCATCGGGTGCATCTTTTCGATCGCCTGCAGGTACTCGACTCCGCCCGGTTCCTCGGGAAGGCGCTTGACTCGCTCGGTGCGGATCGTGCCGGGCGCGACCGCGTTCACGCGGATTCCCTGGTCGGCAAGTTCGACCGCAAGGTGTTTGGTGATCCCGGTCGCGACGAATTTCGCAGGGCCATAGGTTGATTGCCGCTTTTGCCCTTCGACTCCGGAGATCGAGGAGAGGCAGACGATGGTGCCACCGCCGGTTTTCAGCATCTCTTCGACCGCGAATTTGCAGGTGAGCCACATTCCGCGACCATCAACCGCCATCATTCGATCCCAGATCTCGACCGAGGACTCCATCAGTCCGCCAAGTTCGATGATGCCCGCGTTAGCGACGAGAGAATCGATCCGGCCGAAGTGCCGGACTGCAGCGGAGATCATCTCCCGGGCAGTATCGACATCGGAGACATCGCCGACCACCGTTTCGACCTCGAAGCCAAGCCCACGCAGTTCATCGCGGAAGGCGAGCAGCGGGGCTTCCTGAATATCGGTGACGATCAGACGAGCGCCTTCACGTGCGAAGAGTTCGGCAGTCGCCCGGCCAATTCCGTACGCGGCGCCGGTGACGACACACGATTTGCCCTGAAGTCGACCAAGACCGGTATGTGGCACGAAACCTCCTATCCCCCAACCCCTTTCTCCTGCGAAGCACGAGAAAGGGGAGTAAGGCACGTCTGTTCAGTTTTTGTGAACTACGAAATCGCGCGATCGATGTCGATTCGGCCACTGGCGATCGCGTTCTTGAAATGCTCGACGGTACCGGCGACACCCGCTGTGAACGGACGCCATTCGATTTTCCCGATAGCGGCTTCCAGGGGTGTTCCGTCCATATCTTCCGGGAATGGCATCAGCACCGGCTCCGCGCTGATCTTGCCTTCCATCTCCGGTACGGCGAGGTCGATCGCGTCGATTACATCATCAACACTGGCGACGGAGCCGCCCAGGTTGAAGCACGGGGCGCCATCGACCGGGGTGCGCGCACCGCGAATCGCCACGGCGGCCACATCTTCCGCGTGCTGATAAACGGCGATACCGCTGAAGGAGATGTGATACGGCCTGCCTGCCGCCGCCGATGCCATCGCTTTGGTCGGGGTGCTGCTCATACCCTGGTCGCGACCGGGTCCGTAAACGAAATAGGGGCGGATACCGATCGAGCGCAGACCGTAGTCCTGCCAGTAGATCTTTGCGGTCCACTCATCGGCCATCTTCTGCACACCGTAAAGCGTGCTCGGGAGGTGCGCGGCGTCATGCTGAATCGCCCCCTTTGGATAGAGGTTCGGGGGACCATACACCGCGACCGAACTGGCGTAGCAAATGCCCTGCACCTGATCGGCATGTCGCCTGGCGGTTTCGAGCACGATCGTCGAACCGACCACGTTCACCCGAGCCCCAACGACGGGGTTGGCACGAACCATCGGAACCTGGAGTGCCGCGAGATGGAGAATGTGGGTGATCCCATTCTCGACGACAGAATTTTCGAAGAGTTCCTGGTTGGTGATGTCGCCGTCAATGAAATTGACCTTCGCCATGGCGTCGTCGTTCATAAGCAGGCGAAGACGATGGGGATCGCCGGGGAGATCGTAACTCCAGACGGAGACACCCTCGTCGATCAATCGCTTGGTCGCCCATGCGCCGATACAACCTAACGCTCCGGTGATAAGAAATCGCTCTTCAGCCATCATGTCCTCTTGAATTCACGACTACGCAGTCGTGCCGGTTCGGTGAGAGCGCAATTGCTCTTCACCCGTCATTGCGTTCCCGGCAATTATCCCTTAGGAACGAGCGCAATGGCGCGACCCGGTCCGGCGCTTCCGCCCTTGATTTTGAGCGGCAGGAAGATGAAATACGCGCCACGGGCTGGCAGCGCCTTCAGATTGGCCAGGAGTTCCAGATACATCATGCCGCGGGCCAGACCGTACTGGTGTGGGGGAGCGCCATCGTGGGCCGATCCAACGCTGACTCCATCGACTCCAACGGTGATGACTTTGCGATCGAGTAACAGCTCGAGCGCCGGGATACCGGGCGTCGGCCAACCGGATCCCTGTTTCATGATGAATGAATCGAATGCGTAGCCATTGCCGGCTGCACCCGGGAGATAACGCTCATCCCAATCGGCGCGAAAGAGCACGATTTCGCCGGGCATAAGTTCGCCATGTTCCGTCTCCCAGGCCAGAATGTGGTCCGGGGTAATTTCCGGACTGACGCCGCTTCCGGTTGTGTCGTTGAGTTCGCGAACATCGATCACCGCGGCCGGACCCATCATCTTCTCAAGATTGAGTTGATCCACAGTGACTTTGCCGATCTCGGCGGCATGAGGCAATCCGGAATCTGGCGGCGGTATGAAATGCGATGGCGCATCGATATGTGTGCCGCAATGTTCATCAAGTGTGAGCCAGCCGGTGTGGTAGGGACCGCGACTGGTCGTGACCGGCTGAATCTGTCCGGCGGCATCGCCATACCAGTTGAAGAGTTTTCGCTGGAAAGGCATGTGCGTTGGCCATGCAGCTGGCAGACCCTCCGCCAATTCGACGGTGAGATCGACCACGGTGTAGCCAGTAAGGGCGGACAGCAATGGGGCAAGGTTCGTCGGGATTCCGCTGGTCACAATAGTTCTCCGTTTGCGTGCAAACGATCAGCATCAAATTCCATGATTTGTGCCAGAAAGTTCGCACCCCACTTCTCGTCGCATCGGAATGGATGGAGAGCACGTATCTCTCCACGATATCCTTTGCTATTTGCTCGCGACTATTCCGTCCGAGTCTGCACCTTTTCAAGTCGCAGGGCGACGACATTGAGAAGAAGTGCGGCGAGCAGGATGATACCTTGCAGCGCCTCTTTGAAGTAGATGCTGAGATTCGGCAGAAGATTGAGTCCGTTGGAGAGCACACCGAAGATCAGCAGCCCGAGAATCGTGTTCTTGATGCCGCCTTCACCACCGAAGAGCGAGGTTCCACCAAGCACGACGGCGGCGATCGTGTCGATCAACACGTTGGTTCCGGCCGCGGGATTTGCACTGCTGAGACGTCCGACGAAGAGCATACCGGCAACCCCGGCGGTGAGTCCGGAGATCATCATCGTGAACATGATGATCTGACGGGTGTTGACGCCAGACATCTCGGCCGCTTCACGATTTCCACCGACCATGAAGACGTAGCGGCCAAATTTGGTGTAGCTGAGGGTGATTTCGCCGAGGATCAGGACACCGAGCGCGAAGAGCCCGACGACCGGGATCCCGTAAAACTTGTTCGCCACGCTCGCGAGGTCTTTCAGCACCGTGGGAATCGGACTGAGCGGTTTGCCTTCGGAGACGTAGGTTGAGAGTCCGCGGGCGATGGTCAACATCGCGAGTGTCATCATGAACGATGGGATTCCAACATAGGCGATGAAGAACCCGTTGATCAATCCAAGTAGCGCGGCCACGACGGCGGCGACCAGAATGCCCCAGTTACCAAGTTCGCCGTAGCGTTCACCTATCCAGAAGGTGGCTACTAAAATACCGGAAAAGGTTGATATTGAGGCAATACTGAGGTCGATCTCGGCGCACAGAAGCACGAACGTGATCCCGGTTGCCGCCACTGCGATCGGGGCGACCTGGGTAATGACATTTTGCAGATTCCGGGTGGTGAAGAAGACGTCTGTGGCAACGCTGAAAAAGACGAACATGGTGGCCAGGGTCACGAGCGGGGCGATAATCCGCGCATTGCGACTACTCCAGCGCAATGCGCCCTGGGACATTCCGTTTCGTGCCGCCCGTCCGCCGGCTGGCGCCTGTGCCATGAAAAACCTCCGACTCAATCAGTTCGTGTCTTCTAGCGAAGCACCGAGCTCGTCCCAACCGGGAACCGTGGGCTCAGGCGTACGTCATGAGCGCATCTTTGCTGACGCGCTCCCCGGTGAATTCTTTCGTTATCGCGCCCTTGGACATGACCAGCACGCGGTCACACTCCGCGACAATTGTCTCCGGCTCGGTTGAGAGCAGCAGAATCGCGACTCCCTCCGACTTCAACTCGCGAATGAGATCGAGGACCTCACGCTTCGCACCGACATCCATGCCACGAGTCGGTTCGTTGAGGATTAGAAGTTTTGGTTGCTGCGTGAGCCACTTTGCCAGCACCACCTTCTGCTGGTTGCCGCCACTCAGATGCCCCGCTCGCATTTTCGAGTTAGCGGGGCGAACGCCGGTTCGGTTGACCAATCGATCGGCCACCGCGATTTCAGCCGTGTTGCGGAAAACCGCAGGCACCAGGTGTTCCAGGTGCGCCAGGGTGATGTTCTTGTAGACCTCATGCCGGGGAAAAATCGTTGCCCGGCGGTTTTCAGTCAGGTAGGCAATGCCGAGTCGTTTCGCATCCGTGGGATTTTTGGGAGCGATCGTTTTGCCATTCAACGTCATTTCACCGCTCTGGGCCTGAAGTTGGCCGAAGAGCGTTCGCGCAACCTCGGTCATGCCCGCGCCGAGGAAACCGAATATTCCCAGGATTTCTCCTTCATGGACGGTAAATGTGACATTGTTGTACGCCCGACCCGCGCTTAATCCGTTGATTTCCAGAACCGACGTGTTTTCTGAGCGAGGTGGAAGCACGACACCATATTCGTAGCCCTCGGCAAGCGACGTTGCGTCTGAGCCGATCATGAGTTCAATCAATCGGTGCTTGGTCAGCCCGTTGTTCACGAGCGTATCAACCTTGCGCGAGTTTTTGAGAATCGTGACTCGATCGGCGACGGCAAGCACGTCTTCGAGGAAGTGGGAGATGAAGATCAGGCTCTTTCCGCGCGCCCGTAACCCACGCATCATCTCGAAGAGTGTCTCTGCCTCGGGGACAGAAAGGGCCGAGGTCGGTTCGTCGAGAATGATGATCTCCGCTCCGGAGAAGACGATCCGCGCGATCTCGATCAACTGCTGGCTGCCAAGCGAGAGTGACCCAAGACGTTCGGTGACATCGATGTCGATACCGAGTTCCTTGAGTTGGGCATTAGCCTCCGTATTCATTCGCTTCCAGTCAACCAGACCGGCGCGATTCACGGGTTGGCGCCCCAGGAAGACATTCTCCGCCACCGTCAGTGATGGCATCATACTGAGTTCCTGATAAATCATCCCGATTCCGTGTGCCTTCGCCTCCGCTGGAGAGCGAAAGCGCACGGACTGGCCGCGGACGACCACATCACCTTCATCGGGCGAGTGAACTCCGCTGAGGATCTTCATGAGGGTGCTCTTCCCGGCGCCATTTTCTCCAAGGAGACCATGGATTTCGCCGGGAAGGAGCGTGAAATCGACTCCACTGAGCGCCACGGCGCCACCGAACTGTTTTGTTACCTGGTGTAACGACAGGATCGGCTCGACCGAACCCGATTGCTGAGTGCTGGAATCCGGAACTACGTGATCGTTTGGGGCAGACGGCGGCAATTGGTCGACTAGACGTTGTTCGCTCACCGTGACACTCCACGTTCCACATGCACCGAGATCATCAGCACTCAGCGTTCAGGTAGGGACGATTAGTACTGCAGGTTGTCACCCAACCAGATGTAACCGGCCGCGTTGTCCTTGGTGATCGGTCCGCCGTCTGTGCGGATGAATTTCGGCATTGGGGTACCGACATCCCCCTTGTACATACCGGTGCCGGAGACATTGAAGTAGCCTGCCCAGATTGCGCCGCCGTGGATTCGGCCGGATGGGTTGATGACCGACGCGGTCATCTTGTCAGCAAGGATGGCCTCGCAGACATTGCGGAGTCCGTCGACGCCGACGATCTTGACCTGATCCTGCATACCGGCGGCCTCGACGACCGAGCGGGCCGCGAGGGCCATGTCGTCAGAGTGGAAGAAACCACCTTTGACGTTCGGGAAGCGCTGGAGAAGGTCCTGCCAGAGACTGGCGACCGTCTCAACCTGCCAGTTGCCCGGCTGCTCGTCGACGACCTTGATTCCAGGATAGTTCGCCAGCGTGGCGTTGAAGCCTGCGGCTCGACCCTGGGCGCCGGTATGACCGAGCTGACCCTGGGTGTGAATGACTTCGCCTTCGCCGCCGATGGCCTTGAAGAGCTCGGTCGCAACAGTGGATCCCATGTAAACGTTGTCCGGCTCGAGGTAGGTCAGATGACCATACTCGGCATTGGCAACTGGGTCCTGGATGACGCGCGTATCCATGACGATCAGCGGTGTGCCGCTGGCGATCACCGAGTCGGTGCCGTCCTTGAGCGCATCGCTGGCTGCCGGGTGAAGCTGTACCCAGTCCCACTGCTCACCGGAGATAGTCTGCAGGGCCTGCAGTTGGTTCTCAGGAGAGAACTGTCCGTCAAACGCCTGAACCTCGACGCCAAGCAGTTTGCCGAAGAAGACCGATGTCTCGATGCCGTGGGAGACCCAGGTCGAGGCCGCGCCGACTTCAACCGTGGCAGCCTTGTACTTGAGGGCGGGAAGGTCATCCGGAAGGATGCCCAGATTGCTGAGTGCGGCCGCCGAGGACATGCCTGGGCGAAGACCTGCGGCAACCGCGAGACCGGCGAGACCCATACCACCGGCGACAAACCCGCGGCGGGTAATGCCTTCGGTGAGTTGGGCAACTTCGTTGCGGTCGAGACCTTTGCCGAGCTTCTCGGCAATCGTGAGCCGACGATTGAGTGTACGCAAGTCGATCCTCCATTCAGGACAACAATGTCCATCACCACCGCTCTCTGCGGCAGTTACCTCTATGCTCGTCACGCCGTCCGTGTTCGTCGGGACGCCGTGGAACGGCCAATCACAAAAACGGTACGCAGTCACCCGGTATGGTGTGCGTACCGTGGGAGCGATCCCACTTTCGAAGTGGGCGAAGACGAAAATTGCCGCATTGTGCCGAAAATCCGGCGCGAAACGAACAACTTTTAGTGCGAGCTTACTGCTGACTTAATGGCAAGTTAGCATAACCGTTAGGGACGGTCAACTGTGCAACCCGTCCATACTTGGGTTCCCGACAAACCTCGGCGATACTTTCAATCATGATTTTCCCTGGAATGCCAGATCGCCTTACACCCCGTTCGGAGTCACGACATGGTCTCTACAAAACTTGTCACCGCCGAGGATCTGCTCGCAATGGGAAGCGACGCTCCATTTGAACTTCTGAAAGGAGAATTGATTGAGGTGAGCCCGTCATCGATGGAATCGAGCAGCATCACTTCCCATCTCTCCTCGATCATTGATCGCCATGTATTCCAGTTCAAGAGTGGGCTTGTGACTTCTGCCGAAGGTGGATACGTATTACAACGCGATCCCGATACCGTGGTCGCTCCGGACATCGGCTTCATTCTGAGATCAAGAATTTCCGCCGGTTTCAATCGGCAGAAGTTCATGCCGGTTCCACCCGATCTCGCAGTGGAGGTGTTATCTCCATCGAACACCCCGGCCGAGATGTATCGGAAGCTCGGATTGTATTCCGCCGCGGGAGTTCCATTGGTCTGGGTTGTCTATCCCGTGCAGCGCGTTGTTACTGTGCACAAACTGGGTGAACCTTCGGTCACACTTGGCGAAAATGACACGTTGAACGGACACGACATACTACCGGGTCTCACGATTGCGGTGTCTCAAGTATTCGAGAGTTCACTGGACGACTAATAACGAACGGCAATAGGCAGGATCACCGAATCTGCGACACGCCTTAATCGGGATGCTGTCAAATGAACCATCTCCCGGTAGGCCGTGTTCGCGGGGAAGACGACGAGTTGCCCGGCAGAGACTTCCTTCGGAGAGACGATTCGGTCCTCAGCATGACGACGGTATGAACGAAAACGTTGACCTGTTGACGGTCACTATAGATTTTCGAATAGGCGGTTGGCGACAACGATTCAAGGGAGAGAAGGTCTTTCAGCATGGCGCAATTGAACGGTAAATTAGCACTGGTCACCGGTGCGGGATCGGGCCTGGGGCGCGCCTGCGCGCTGGCTCTTTCGGCCGAGGGCGCGATCATCGTGGTCACCGAACTTCCGGGCAAGATGGAGCTGGCCGCGGAAACCGTGGCACTGGTCGAAGCTGCCGGTGGACGGGCGCACGCACTGGCACTCGATGTACGCGATCTCGCGAACATCACGTCCTGCGTCGAAGGAGCCGCCGCACTCACCGGCCGAATCGACATTCTGGTCAACAACGCCGGGGTCAATGTCCGCCGGTTCGCCTTTGATGTCAGCGAAGCCGACTGGGATGCCGTGATCGATGTCAATCTCAAGGGTGTCTTTTTCACGGCGCAGGCCGTCGGTCGTGTCATGCGCGATCAGCAACCAACCGGCGGTTCGATCATCAACATGGCCAGCGTCATGGGATTGATCGGGTATTTTCAACGTTCGGCCTATTGTTCCAGCAAGGCTGCGGTGGTCAATCTGACCAGAGTGCTCGCGGTCGAATGGGCGGAGCTCGGTATCCGGGTCAACGCCGTTTGCCCCACCTTCGTCGATACCCCACTCACACGCCCGATGTTTGAAAGTCAACCGGAATTCACGGCCGATGTGATGAAGCGGACACTGCTTGGCCGGCTGGCGACTGCCGAAGAAATCGCGGCGGCGGTCGTCTTCCTGGCTGGACCGGGCGCGGCGATGGTTCACGGTCACGCACTGGCTGTCGATGGCGGGTGGACGGCGATTTAGGAACAAGCATTCAGCGTTCAGCAATCAGCAATCAGCAATCAGCAACGAATTGTTCGAGAACCGGCAAAATTGGCTGAGAAAAAGAGGCGCGGCGAGTGGTTCATTCCCCTTGCCACGTCGTTGTTACGCGTGCCATCTAACAACCGCAGGTGTGGTGAGTTGTATCGAAGCGGTTCTGACGTGAAATGTGTCGAGTGTTGAGCACTAATTGGTCTTGTTGGAACGACAGAGGTGAATTGAAAAATGGAGCGAATTACAGCGCCTGAGTTCAATGCGGAAGTGCGAACCTGGTTGCCGGTTGCCGAAATCGAACCCGGGGCACTCGAGCAGATTCACAATGCGGCGAAACATCCGGAGGTTGCGGATGTCGTGGCGATCATGCCCGACTGCCACGTCGGGTATGGCGTGACAATCGGCTGCATCTTTCCGACGATCGATGCTGTTGTTCCGAATGCGGTCGGTGTGGATATCGGTTGCGGGATGTGTGCAGTCAATACGGGTGTTCGATACGATCGTGACCGGATGGGTAAGGCGTTCTGGCGCGGATGGGCCGGGCAGGTCACGCGCGATGTTCCGACGGGGTTCAGCGTGCACAGGACGTCGCAGCGACTGGGTATTCTCGACCGACCGTTGCGTGCGAAAGAATTGCAGCAGTTCGTCGCGCAAAAGGCAGCGGTTCAACTTGGCACGCTCGGTGGTGGCAATCACTTTCTGGAAGCGCAGTTCGACGAGAACGACACACTCTGGCTGATGGTTCACTCCGGTAGTCGGCACACGGGACTGCGTATTGCCGATCACTATCACAAGCTCGCGATCGAGATATCGAAGAAGCGAGGACTGGTGGTTCGTGAGGATCTCGCGTCGTTGCCGATCGATGACGAATCAGGTCAGCACTATCTGCACGATATGGCGTGGGCGACCGATTTCGCCCTGGCGAGCCGAAAGCAGATGATCGAACAGATGCTCATCGCATTGTCGCGAGCAATCGGAGCAGAATTGCCGCGACCACACATTGCAGGAGACCGATTCATCAACATCCATCACAATTTCGCCAGTTTCGAGGAGCACGACGGTCGAAAGGTGATGGTCCATCGGAAGGGCGCAACCAGCGCTTGTCTGGGACAGACTGGAATCATTCCCGGTTCGATGGGCACCCCGAGCTACATCGTTCGCGGACTCGGCAATAGTGAGAGTCTGATGTCCTGTTCCCATGGTGCGGGTCGGCAGATGGGTCGCAAGGCAGCGCAGAAGGCGATTACCGAAGCGGAATTCGCCGCATCGATCAAGAGCACCTATTCGAAGGCATCGATGTCATACGTGGACGAGGCGCCGGGTGCGTACAAGGACATTGATATCGTCATCGGTCGCCAGCGCGACCTTATCGATATTGTTCACACGCTTACGCCGATCATCACCCTCAAAGGAGACAGCCGCGCGAAAGAGGATTAGGAACGATACCGTCAGCAATCAGCAATCAGCTTTCAGGACGTGCCGACTGTCCCGACCGCTATGGATAAGACCACGCTTCAGCAAAACTTTCACGCCGAAAGCTGAAGCCTGTCCGCTCGTCTACTCACTGTATTCGTAATGGGGAACCAGCCCGACATCGGTCAGAGGCCAGTTCGTAAACCATGCCTTGCCGATGATGTCCTCGATTTTGACCAGTCCGAATGCGCGTGAATCGGAACTGTTGTCCCGGTTATCGCCCAGAACATAGACGTACCCGTCCGGCACGTCGATCGAGCAATAGGGTGTGCCGTTGCAGCGCGTGATCGCGCCATCGATGTACGGCTCGACAAGCTGCTCGCCATTCACGAAAACGAAGCCATTTTTGAAACTGATCGATTCTCCGCCGAGCCCGATCACGCGCTTGATGTATGGCTGCGACGAAGAGAGCGGTGGATTGAGCACGATAATGTCACCGCGCTCAGGAGAGTGGAAGGGATAGAACTCGTTCTTGCCTTCCTTATCGACACCTGGAATCAGATTGACGAATTTGTTGAGATCAACGTGGAAGTAAACCGTCCGATTCACCAGCACGCGTTCAGAGTTGTGAAGATTCGGCGTCATGCTCGCGCCCTCGACTTCATACGGAAGAACGACGGTGCGCGCTCCCAGAAAGACGAGTGCGGCCAGTAGCAGAGTGCGCGTGAGTTCTGAGACTCCGCGAACGACCGACGAACTGTTTTTCACCGGCTGTTCTGGCGGCACGACGTCCATAGTGTTATTCCTTCCAAAGTCGGCAAACTGGTGCACTCATGCAGTGCGCAACCACCAAAAACGAGCGAACGCGTCGCCCTATCTACGTGTTATTGCGCAGGCTGGTTCTCGGCGCGCGCGTTGGGTCGATGTCTGGTTGACTACCGGACATAGTTGGTCCCGGTGGCGCGATGGCTGTCGACTATCGACAATGCATGCAGTGCTTCACCGGGGCAGCTGCAACGCGATCCCGGAGCAGAACATCTTCCCTGCATGCTGTGTACTGCATTCAGTCCCATTCCCGCAAGCAATCCGGGTATACATTCAGGAGGACTTCGGAGTGAACTTCTCATTTTCGACATTGATGCACCGTCGTCGGATGGTTCTCTGCTTCGTTGCTCTTTTGGCGCTGGCTGGTCTTTCCGGGTCAATTGTGGGAGCTCAGGAGCGTCAACCGTTCGACCCGGTTTCATTCGACATTGGCCTGGAACTCGTGGCAGATGGTTTTGACCGGCCGGTGCTGTACCTTGAGAGTCCGGATGAAAGCGGTCGGATGTTCGTGGTCGAGCAGAGTGGTACGGTGCGGATTATTGCCGACGGGACACTGTTGGCCGAACCGTTTCTGGACATCTCCGGCCAGATCAGCTCAGCTAATGAACAAGGACTCCTGAGTATTGCTTTTCACCCTGAATTTGCGGAGAACCAGACACTCTTCATCGATTACACCGATGTCGATGGAAATAGTCGCATCGAACGTTGGGCGGTAGATCCAGGTGACATCAATCGGGCAGACCCTGCTTCGGCGGAGACAGTTCTTCAGGTTGAGCAGCCGGCGCCGAACCACAATGGTGGACTGTTGCTCTTCGGACCTGATGGGTATCTCTATATCGGATTGGGCGATGGTGGCTCCCAGGGCGATCCCGACGGGAATGGTCAGAACAACGGCACCCTGCTTGGGTCGATTCTCAGGATCGATATCGACACGACGTCAGACGGGCAGCCTTATGGAATTCCCTCCGACAATCCCTTTGCAGATGGGGAGGGCGGTCGCCCGGAAATCTGGGCCTTTGGTTTCAG
>Ga0105048_10003779_pt1 | contig 24742 bp, 19 predicted proteins | sample MAT05_FD_78382 | JGI IMG/M metagenome (GOLD analysis project Ga0105048, IMG submission 78382) | Freshwater microbial communities from Lake Fryxell liftoff mats and glacier meltwater in Antarctica - MAT-05 | ecosystem: Environmental > Aquatic > Freshwater > Ice > Liftoff microbial mat | place... | reverse complement strand
GTCGGTTTCCAACCGGCGGGGCTATATCTGACAGCTACACCGAATACCCGATATTCATTTCATGTTTGCATCGCTGACCGCTCTCCGTCCGATTTATTCGGGCGGAAGCAACGTTTGAGGACGAGGACGTTGCATCCGCCGGACGAGCGGGCTGTTGATTTAAGGTCGTTCACAGAAATAGGGCAATTATGGAAACCCGAAGCGTAAGCGAGTGGGTGTATCTCGTCCCTCACTTACGTTTCGGGTTACCAAATCAACAGCCCGCGAGTCCGACGGAGAGCGATCACTCTGCGAACTTTTCGCGTTGGTAGCTGACAGATGCTGCCCCGCCGGTTGAAAACCGACGGAAGCAAATTGAATCGGTTTGCTTGTCTGTTCAATCTACCTGTCTGTTCCATCATGCGAGTTGGAAGAAAAGATGCGCAATCCAATTGCTCCCGCAATAGCAAAGTTTTAACAGCCTAGACTAACGGGCTACCAAAGCCTCCGAGGTCGCGAGTGCCGGGGTGGGCGTTGCGACTTGCGGCGTTGATTCATTCGATGCTTCGGACGACACGATTAACGCAGGAGCAACTATTGTCTGCTTGGGTTCGTCTGCGTCCTGCGCTTCCGCCTCAAAGAATCTCTTTGGGTTCTGGACCATGGAGATGCGAGATCGTTCGTCATGCAACTTCTTGTTGGCTCGTTCTGGGTCGATTTGGGTCCAGCTTTCGCGATAGAGGCGGCTGGTTATTTTGCGAAGAAGGCGTTGATCGGAATCGTACCAATCGACCTGATAGAGGTCCGTTTGAAGGTTCTTGGTGGGACGGCGATTGAGGCACTCGCGGTCTTCGACGAGACACCAAGCTCTAACTTGAAATCGTCCGGTTTCGGGTGCCCGTTCATAGAAAATGACCTGATCGTAAACGAGTCCTCCTTTCTGATCGTAGAAATGATTGAGCTCGATCAGATCCACGTACTCGTCGGCGGAACGGTTGCCTTTAATTGATATGGTAGCGCAAAGGAATAGACACAAAGTAACAGACGTTGGAAACATGACCGCGAACCCTCAATTGAAAACTCCTTGGGTAGATCGAACGTCCTATGAGACTATCGAGGAGATTACATGAGCCGAGATAAGCAGCGCGGTGGATCAATCGCTAACAGTCTGTGTGCGGTCGAGTGAGCGATCAAGCCGAGAGGGCAGGAGAGTTTCCGCGTTACATCATCAAACGATTCTGCAAGCAACCACCTCATTATAAAGATAGAACCCAATCGAATTCGATCGCAAACGAAAACATAAAGGAATCCGAACCTGCGACTAGTGCCATGCTTGGAAGCGTGGGCCGAATCCGTTCGAAATACCTAATAACAAATCATCGGTTCCTAGATCAAGCCTAATTAGGATAAATCTAACTTCCAGAAAAACTTTTTCGAAATCGCTAAGTTGATAGCCAAAGCAAGTCCGCGACGTGCGCGGAACCGAAAAGAATTGAGGTCGAACACGGGAATCGAGAGGCTTCGTCACAAGTCGATCCGGCCTAATCAATCATATGCCTAAAAAGTAATAAAGCCAATGTCCAAGGACAAAAAATGTGCATCGACTTGCAAAGTGGTCCAATCTCCCTAGTCTATAGTCTGCTTTCTGCCTGCATCAAACCGCTCCCAACCCATTTTGAGTCGAATCATGAAATTAGCAAACTCTCTGGCATGGGCGATGTCCCTATGCCTCGTTGTCCTTTCGGACGCATGTGTTTACGGAGATGGTCCGGCGGCGCGGCAGGGAATGATTGACAAGGCGGTTTCGTTCCTTCGCGAGGTTGGCCAATTGGAGGACGGATCGTTTAGCAGCAAGACCGGACCAGGCGTAACAGGGCTGGTTGCGGCAGGCCTCTTGTCGGTCGATATTCCAGCCGACGATCCGCTCGTCTCAAAGTCGCTGAAATACTTAGAAGGCACACTTCATGAAAATGGAGGTTTGTACGCTCCTAAGTCGACGCATGCAAACTACGAAACCTGCTTGGCCATCATGGCGTTTGCCAAAGCTAACCAAGATGGCAAGTACACCGAGTTGATCAAGGGGGCGGAGCGATTTGTTAGACGACAGCAGTGGGACGAAGGGGAAGGTATCCTATCGGACGATGTGGCTTATGGAGGGGCTGGATACGGAAGCAAGTCACGTCCTGATCTTTCGAATACGGCTTTTCTGATCGATGCGCTTCGAAGTGCTGGCGCCAGCGAACAAGACGAAGCCATTCAGCGTGCACTTGTGTTCGTTTCGCGTTGCCAAAATCTGGAGTCGGCACACAATCGAACGGAATTTGCTTCTAAGATCAATGACGGTGGGTTTTATTACACACCCGCTGCCGGAGGAGATTCCATGGCAGGCAAAGATGAAAATGGTGGCTTGCGGTCCTATGCATCCATGACCTATGCTGGCTTAAAGAGCATGGTCTTTGCTGGAGTTGACCGAGAAGATTTTCGAGTGAAAGCCGCAACGAAATTCTTGTACAACAACTACTCGGTGTCGACCAACCCCGGCATGGGAAGCTCTGGACTGTACTACTATCAACATACGATGGCAAAAGCCCTAGACGCCTTGGGAGAAAAAGAATTCAACACAAAAGACGGCCCCCGCGATTGGAAGTCAGAACTGATCAATCATTTGAAAAAGGCTCAACAGGAAAATGGTTCGTGGACCAATACCGACGCGAGATGGATGGAGGGAGATCCCAACCTGGTTACCGGGTACGCCTTGCTGACACTCGCCTACCTCAAATAATTGAACCATGTGAGGGTCGCAGAATTGCTAAACAAACTAGTTAAGCGACAGCCCCAGATTCGTCTGACCAAAGAGTTGCTCGCCCTGGCCCTGACGTCCTCCAGCGAAGCGATCTTGATCAAGGATTGCGCCGGTACGATACTTATTGGAAGCCAGAAGGTCGCCGAGTTTCACAAATGCTCAGTTGAGGATTTACAAGGTCGCGATTCCTACGAAGGTCTGCCCCCGGAACTCGCCAAGCACATCCAGGAACGGGATCAATTTGTTATTGTTAGCGGCAAGGCGGAATCGGCCGAAGAGACCTGGGACTTAGGTTATGAAAAGCGAAGTCTTCTCGTGTCCCGAAGTCCAATTCGCGACTCGGAAGGGGTCAGCGTTGGCATCATTGCTTGCTACACAAATATCTCAAACATCAAACAAGCCTTTCTTTTGTTTGAACAGAATCAAAAGAGGTTTACAGCGTTAGCGCACACATGCCCAGTGGGAATTTTCGAATGCAATCCGTCCCATCAATTGACTTACGTAAACCCTGAATGGGAGCGAATAACTGGCTTGGTTGTACAGGAAGTTGTCGGAAAATTCTGGATCGATTTTGTATCGAACGAGCAAAAGCAACTCGTAAAGCAATTGCAAGGCAACGCGGACTCGCAGCCTAGTGGCGAACGAATCGATTGCACTTTGATTGGGAGAAAAGCGTGTACGGTTGAGTTATCACTCAATCGTGTGGCCGACACTCATAACAACACGGTGTCTTATATTGGCAGTACCGTCGATCTCACGTATCGACTAGCCTCACAGCAAGAACTGCGAGAAAAAGCCAACTTGATGCGGGACTTAACCAGTTCCGTGCCAGCCATCATCTGGCAGCTTTCCTTGGACGGGCAGTGTGTTTTTGCAAGCGACTACTTTGAGACCGTCACGGGCATGTCGACAGAAACCGCGCTCGGAAATAGCTGGGAGAAATGGATTCATCCGGACGATTTCCAACTCGCGGCGGCTAGCCTCAATTCAGTCTTGAGTGGGAAACAAAAATCCGCGCGTCATGAATTTCGCATGATGGGGCGTTCGAGTGAGTGGCGCTGGATGCTTACCAATTGCCAGCCTATTCATTCCATCGAAGGCAAATTCATGGGTGTGGCAGGACATACGATCGACATCACGGATCGCCGTAAGGCGGAAATGGAATTGCTGCAATACAATATTCTGCTTGAGGAACGAGTTCAGGAACGAACCCGTGAACTGTTGAGGGTCAATGATTCGCTGGTGAGCGAGATCGAAAATCGGCAACACGCCGAAGAGTTGCTGGAAGAAAAAAGGGCACAGCTCTCACACTTTTCCCGCGTTAGCGTGATGGGGCGGTTGTCCGGAGAGTTGGCTCATGAGCTAAACCAACCGCTCAACGCTATCCAAAATTACGTTGCAAGCCTGAGCAAAATCCTCGCTTCGTCACCTGCTTCGGATGCGACCTCGAATGTCCTAGCAAGACTTGCTAGCGAGGTTACGCGAGCCGCAAAAATCATCCGTCGAACTCGAGAATTCGTATCGACCGCCAAGCACAAGCCAGAGCAATTGAGTCTGTCCGAGCTAGTGTCGGATACGGCCGCCATGCTCAAGGGAGAAGCCCGTCGTCGTGGATTGACCATTCAAATTGTTGATGCCGAAAAGAACATCAAGGCGATCGGTGATCAAGTCGGATTGCAGCAAGTTCTTGTCAACCTCGTTTTGAACGCCCTCGAGGCCATGGTGGACCAGCCCAATTCTGACAAGGTAGCAACCATCGAGCTTCGTGAGACCCAGGATCGTATATTCATCCTTGTTCGAGATTCAGGCTGTGGTGTCGAGGAAACGCAACGAGAGCGATTGTTTGATGCGTTCTTTACCACCAAAGCCACAGGACTAGGTATGGGATTGGCAATCAGTCGCGGAATCATAGAGGAACACGACGGATCACTAAGCTACAAGCCTGGCGAAAATGGGGGTAGCTCCTTTATTATAGAACTGCCCCGCGTCAATCACCCAAGGCCCCATTAGCCTAAGGATCGGTCAATCAATAAATGTCCTCAGTGATTTAATCGTTTAACGAAAAAGTTTCCCATTAAGGCGAGGGGCAGTTTGAAATCTACCTAAACTGGGTGGCACGCTCTGAGGTACGAAGGGCGTGGTGAATCGCTAGAGTCATTTGCCACACTTCCCACGCCCATCGCTTTGGGCGTGCCACACGGTGGCTTGGCCTGGTAGTCTTCTGTCTGCCGCTCGCTTAAGAGCCGGATCGAGCGGCTTAACGACTCATAGGAGACGATGGAGAAGTGGGTGAATTCGCTTGTTGGAAAGATGGCAAGCTTGACACACCCGAACCCGGTGGCGAAGTAGGTACGGTATTCATCAAACCTTGAATGTTGCTCCCGATTGCACCGGCTTGCTGATAAATGCCTTGAGCTTGTTGGACCGCCTGTTGACCTTGCTGAGCCATTTGCGTAATGTTTTGCGCACTACCCATGCTCGCCATCAGATCGCGAGCTGGTTTCAGATTCGGGTCAATCTGGAGTGCGGAGCCAAGGTACTGTTGCGTTGCCGGTACGTTCTTGCGTGCAAAATGCAAGTAAGCCATTTGGTAGTTGGCCATGGCAGGACTGTTCACTTGATTGAGCTCGGCCATAGCGGCCTCGGCGTTCCCTGAATCGAGCATCACGCCTGCCAGCGCGGAACGATACGATGAACTCTTGGGATCGAGATTCACTGCTTTTTGTAGCTCGCTTCGCGCGGCGGTTAAATTTCCGCTACGGGCTTGGAGGCTACCGAGGTCGGCAAAGATGGCTGCGTTGTTCGGAGCCACCGTGGCAGCCTTTTGGTAAAACTCGACTGCCTTGTCTTTTTCATTTTGACGTTCGTATAGCCGAGCGGTACTGAGCAGTGCCGGCGGATTTTTCGGTTCAATCTCTAACGCCTTGCTGTAGCTATCGAGGGCCTTGGCGTAATTCCCTTGCGACTCATGCAGTTGGCCGTTCATGACATGCAATTCGGGACCGACGGAAGGCTTGGTACTCAAGCTCGTTGGATCCCCCGTCTCGGGGGCCACGCCGAACGGGGCCGAAATCGCCGTTTTGGCCTTCCCGTAGGCCGACGAAACGGCAGTTCCCATGCTAGAAAACTGACCTTTGACAGCCTGCGTTGTCGAGGCTAGCGAGCCAGTTACGCCTGCGGTCGTCCCAGCAGGCATCGAGGGTGCGCCAGCGGTGCGCGTTGGCCATATGGAAGTCCGGGTGCCGGGAGTCGACGTGCATCCTAAGAGTGACAGGCCAAAGCCCCCCATCACAACCGTGCAAAGCGTCTGACTCAGATTGCGTCGCGTCATGGAACGACGCGATGCGTTAGGTTTTCGTGAAACGGTCATGAACGAAGTCGCTTATTCTGCATCACCCAAAAGGAATGTCAGCAACGGTTTGAAAACCTTTGCCGTAAAAATTGTTCTTGTCGTTACAGCTTCGGCAATCGGCTTTCTTGACCTTGAATAATTCTGCTTGCTCAACCTGACGATGGTGCCCGCTGAGTTTACGCCGCTCTGCGGACGGACGCGGAGTTCGTCAAGCCGAGAGGCAATGCCAAGGGTTGATCGTCCGTGACGACCACCTGGATCGCTAAATGCCGAGACGCATTCAACAGTATAGGACTCTTCAAATTGGCGGTCAGCGTGACACCGCTCTTGCTAACAACACTCAAGACATAGAGTTGATCTTCGGTGTGCAGATGCAGCAGCGCCAGCTCGCGCTTGTGCACGTGGGCTCGATAATTTGGCGAAAACCGGCGTGGGCTAACTACTGGAACGGCAACATTGGCCTGCGCGACCGATTGCAACCAAGCAACTTCGTCATTCCCCTCGCTAGAAAGCAAAATCCAATGCCGGCAGGTCTCAAATCCAATTAAACCAAGCGGCATGAGCAGCATGTCCGAGTGGTTGATATCCATTTTTCCGAAACGCGAAGATTGAATTTGCATGACTTCACCGTGGACCTAAATTTTACCAATGTGCTACAATCGTCACCATCGGCAGGTCGAGACCTGTCGCGTGAGTCTAAATTGGACTCGTGCCGTTTTTCAATCCTTGGCTTCTAACTGTTGGGACATTTCTAGTCCGATGAGTGATAGCAATCTTCTAAGTCGTATCGATATGGTTCGTGCTCGATTGGTTCCTTTACGAGACGGTCTTTGACTACGCCAACAAGGTTGCGCAAGTTGAAAAACTAGACAATTTCATGGCGAGTCCCACATTTTGGGACAATTCTGAAAAAGCCCAGGAGACCGTGCTTCAACTGAAAAGTCTTCGTTCTGTGGTTGAGCCGTTGCGAGGAGCGATTCGGTCGTGTGACGATTTGACCGAACTAGCAAACATGCTTGATGAGGATCCGGCGGTTGCCGTCGAGGTTGAAGCCGAGGTCACAAAACTGGAATTGGCCATCGAGCAATTGGAGTTGAAAGTCCTGTTGAACGGCCCGTTGGATGAATGCGGCGCCATCCTATCCGTGCACGCGCGCGAAGGCGGACTCGACGCTAACGATTGGGCCGAAATGCTTCTTGGCATGTACATTGCTTGGGCTCAAAAGAATGGCAATACCGCGGAATTGATCGACCGGTCTGACAATGAAGGGGCTGGGATCACCCAAGCCACAGTCATCATTCGTGGCCCGTCTGCCTACGGATACCTCAAAGGGGAAGAGGGCATCCATCGATTGGTCCGGATCAGCCCCTACAATGCCGAAAGCAAGAGGCAGACCAGTTTCGCGGCAGTAGATGTTTCGCCGGAAGTGGGAGATGCGGTCGAAATTGAAATCCTCGAAAAGGACGTGCGAGAGGACGTTTACCGAGCTTCTGGTGCCGGGGGCCAACACGTCAACAAGACCAGCTCGGCGATTCGATTGACGCATCTTCCGACGGGGATCGTCGCTCAATGCCAGAGCGATCGAAGCCAACACAAGAATCGTGCTCAAGCCTGGAAGATGCTGCGAGCTCGAATGGCGCGCAGGGAAGAAGAAAAACAGGAAGCGGAGCAGGCGCTCAAGTATCAGAACAAGACCGTGACGGGTTTTGGTTCGCAAATTCGCAATTACTTTTTGCATCCCGATCAGCGTGTCAAGGACTCCCGGACCGGTTTCCAGATCGGCAACTTCCACGCCGTTCTTGGAGGCGAACTTCAAGGCTTTCTGGAGGCATTTCTAAAGTACAAGATGGTCAAAGAAGCGGGGCAGTAAGTTCGTTGGGTTGTCAAGTGTAGAACGGCACTCCGTGCCGTTTTCCTCGGCACGGAGTTTTCCTCGGCACGGAGTTTTCCTCGGCACGGAGTTTTCCTCGGCACGGAGTTTTCCTCGGCACGGAGTTTTCCTCGGCACGGAGTGCCGAGCTACACTTTGTGCCGAGCTACACTTTACTAAACCCAGATACCAGCGTCTTCCAGTTGTTTGGTAGCTTGCTCTGCCCAGCCTCGGTTGGCGGCGGGCGAGGCAGGACTGGGATGCAGGATCTTGCAAACGGTGATCGATTGAAGCGAAGCGTGCAAGTTGCATACCCGTTTCAGGCAGTCTTGGGCGTATGCCCCAATGCCGACTGCGAACTCAGGCTTGAGCAATAAAAGGGACGCCTGCAAATGTCGATCGCATATCGCATCCAGCTCTTTCATTTCGGAGACCGGCAGTTTGTCTGGGGTGACGTTCCGAGCACCGTCGTCCATGAAGACAAGCGGGCAGTAATTGGAAACAAAATGCTCTGCAGAAAAATCTGTTGCATTGGCAAATCGCTCTGAAAACAGGCCCCACAATCGTTTGCCTGAAACTTCACTGCGGGTGCAGGCGAAGCCATCAATTGGCCTTTTGGGATGTTCGCGATCGGGTTTTCCGATTTCCGTCTCGATTTTGAGAAAATTGCGAACGGCATCGATTTCCCCGAATGGAACGCCGGTCTGCGCCATTCCCCATGGACCGGGATTCATTCCTAAAAAAAACACACGTCGGGGACCGCCACCATACAACTTCAAGTACTTTTCTTGAGCGGGCCAAGCGTAGTGGAGTGGATTGTAAACCCACGAGACGGGTGCTGAAAACTGGAGTGGATCCAGTTCGGATCGCAGCAACTTGGCAGCTGCAATGAGACCTTTTGATGTTTTGTTCATTAAGGCATTGTAGAAAACAAAAACACCCTGCCAATATTGGCAGGGTGTTCATTGTCTTTTTGATTGATTTGCTTAGTGCAAACTAGAACGTGAAGACCATGTCGCCACCCGCGGCAGCTTGGCTCGACGCGTTTTGCTCATTGAAGCCAAATCGTTGACGATCCCAAACCCATCGCACTTCTGGACGGAACGTCAAGTTAGCATTGGCTCTGTAATTGATGCCAGTGGTGAAGTTGAAGTTGTCGTCATTTTTGCGTTGAAAACCGTTGGCATCGGTGAAACCAGCACCGCCAAAGTTAAACCACTCAAATCGGTTTCCAATCGAAACGCAATCGTTCACTTTGTAGATCAGGTAGTTGATGTTGCCGAACGAGTTACGTTGTACCGTACCAGCACCGTTGGTGGTGTAAAGTACGTCCGTTTGCGAGATGTACGTCAGCTTTTCGGACACGTTGGCTGTCAAAATTGCGTTGTGTACTCCACCGCGTTCATCGGACGCGTTGTTGGAACCAAATCGTCCTTGCACGGTTGTGTACAGGAATGTGAACGTGTCGTTGAGCTTCTTCTTGAAACCCCCGATGTAGGCATCGCCGTTATCTTCGAAGCCGCTGTCCCAACCCATGACGTAACCATTGTACAACTGGGTGTCCGCGTCCACGTTGTACGTGGTCAGAGCACCGGTGTGAGTAAACGGTTCGGCGTTGTAGAACGTGAACTGTCGGCTGTAGAAGAAATTGCCGGTTGATTGAACCACTTCGTTGCCAACGATGGTGTAGAAGTGCCCGAGCTTGACGCTCAAATCTCCCATTGCGACTTCGCCGTAAACTTGGGGCAAAGCATGGCCATATTGACCACCGTTATCCCAGCCATTGTCCCAATGGTTGTTAGCAATCCCGAACGCCTGAGTGTCGGGGGCATCGGTACCGTAGATGTAGTCGACGCGACCGCCTAAACCTAGGCCTTCGCTGCCGTCCGCAATTTTCTCAGCAAAGAAATACTGCTGACCCAATTGAACGCGATCATAAGTGTTGAAACTGAACGGATTGCGTGCCGAATGGTAGCCAACGCTTGTCCAACCGCCAACGGTGACCCCAGCGATTCCGTTTGGCGCCAATTTCCATGGATCGCCTAGATTGCAACCGCCTCCAAACAATCCCAGGCCAAAGAGGCCGCCGGAACCGCACCCGCCGTCGCATCCGCCGTCGCAGGCACCGCTGCCGCAACCACAGTTTCCGAGGCTGTCGCAGCTACTGCCTTTGCCATTGCAAATGTCAGCTACGTCGCAAGCTGGACCTTTGTCGCAGCAAGCGGACGATTTGGCGTCGCTGGCCGAAGCAACAGGTGCTGGAGCTTGGGTGGCTGCTCCGTCTTGATAATAGCTGTAATAAGACGCTGGATAATATCGGGGAGCAGTTCGGTTAGTTTGACCGAAGGCCGTTCCCGCATAGCAAGCGCTTGCAATCATTGCAGTCAGCGCGAATTTGCTCATTTTCATAGTTCTGGAACTCCTATCCTGAACGAGGGTGGAACGCGTAAGCGTTTTGAAACGGCCTAAACTCAAAGGGCCATTCTTATTTCGTTGTGTTCACGGAAAGAAGGTGAGGCATTAAGCCCCCCGGTTGAGAGATTACCGATTGTCCATCCGTGAACATATTCAAACGTGTTTATCGGACCAAACTCCAACAAAAGTCCAAGCGAACAGAGAACGAAGGAACGACTCGCATAACCATTAAAGGCAGACCTGTTAAGATATTCCGAATGCGCAAAGAGTGCCGCTCGACATTTTGAGTCCTGGCTAGGTTTGCGTTTCGCTTTGCAGCTCGGGTATACTATTCCGCCGGCCTATCCCAAAGCGACATTAACGAAAATAGGAATCCATGCAGGAATTCGACTACCAGCTTCGTCCACGAATCATCTTCGGTTCTGGGGTTGTCGCGAAATTGGGGCAGCTAGCACGGGAGATCGGTTGCACTCGGGTCTTAGTAGTCAGTGATTCGGGCGTTGTTGGAGCGGGCCTTTTCGACTCCGGAGAGAAAAGTCTCTTAGACGCGGGAATGGAGGTCATGGGCTTTCACGAACTTTCTGAAAACCCATCCAATTTGCACGTAGAGAGGGGTTTGCAGATCGCTAAGGAATTTCGGCCTGACCTCCTTGTAGGATTAGGCGGAGGTTCCAGCATGGATTGCGCTAAGGGAATCAATTTTATTTATTCTTGCGGCGGCAAGATTCAGGACTATTGGGGGGTGGGCAAAGCGACGCACGATTTGCTGCCTATGATTGCGGTCCCCACCACCGCCGGCACCGGCAGCGAGACGCAATCCTTTGCCTTGATTAGCGATGCAGTCACCCATTTGAAAATGGCTTGTGGCGATCCTCGCGCCGCGTGCAAAATCGCCCTTCTCGACCCAGTGTTAACGTTGACTCAGCCAACTACTGTGACAGCTCTGACGGGCATAGACGCCATCACACACGCACTCGAAACGTTCGTCTGCTCGAAACGAAACCCAATTTCCGAATGTTACTCACGCGAGGCATGGCAACTCCTTTCGCAGGGATTTACACAGGTTCTCGAATCTCCAGGCGATATTGAAGCTCGAGGCCGCATGCAACTCGGAGCTTGTTTTGCCGGAATGGCAATCGAGGCCTCGATGTTGGGTGCCGCGCATGCACTTGCCAATCCCCTTACAGCCATCTTGAAGGTTCCACATGGTCAAGCGGTGGGATTGATGATGCCGCATGTTGTTCGATTTAACAGTCAAGCTGTCGAAGAACGGTATGAAGAATTATCGAAACTGTTGCCAGATTGGGAAACATCCGGTTCGGAGCTGCAAGCATCGGACAGGATTTCTCTTGTCATTACGAAGTGGATGCAACAAGCGGGCTTGGCGACTTCGCTCGAAAGTCTTCTTCAGTGGCCAGTAAAACTGAAGAGCGACCGTAGGCAGACGTTGCATTTACTGCAAAAACTTGCCCACTCGGCCTCAAAACAGTGGACTGCATCGTACAATCCGCGAACCGCTTCCGAGTCCGACATGCTTTCGATGTATCACGCTGCAACGTAGATACGCGTCTATTGTCGCCTTTCGCTCTGCGAAAGTGTGCTTTGTTAACGCACTTTTGCGGAGCAAAAGGCGACAATCGGACATCCGAACAGCCACCGTCACTGACCTTAGCGTTTTTGTGGAACTCTGATCTTTGACACTTGAGGCATATCGTTGGGAATGCTCATCAATGGCTCTTTTCGAGGAGCAACTTTTACAGGCGCCAAATCTGCGAAGCTTGACGGAACAACTCTCGAGTCTTCACTTGACGCCGAGTCGGTGGCCTCGAACTGAAGGCCGTTCGAATTCCGTTGGGTCGGAGTAAGCCTAACGGGTGTCTCCCTTTCCGCTTGAGCAGGAGGAGCTAACCGCAACGCATTGGTGGATTGCTGACGATCGCTTGTTAGAAGTACCCCTTCCATATTCTGCCTTGTTCCTCGGATTCTGGCATCGTCCTTGAACGGATCTACCAAAACATCCGGCAACTTTGAGCCCGATTCGGCTGGACGTTTCGTTGGGGTATTGGGTGCCCAAAATGGGGGCTGGTCCGCCGGAATGCCTTTGAGCGAATTCGGGAGGGATTGGGGGTCAATTCCTGTTTCCAACTCAGGAATACGATTGTGCGTAGGAGTCCTCGGTTCAAAGGGAATTCGTTGAACCGTTGGAACTGGATCCGCAGCAATATCGGATAGAGCCTGCGGTACGCCGAAAGTGTTAGGGTTGATTTTCTTTTTACCCGGGATTGTTGATGAATGGATGGACGAGTTGTTTAATCGTTGATCCCCAATCGACCCGACGGCAAAACCATTGGGATTACCGGGATACGCTGGTACAGCTCTGGATTGCGGCGCTGAGTAATGAAAGGGCGCATAAATGCTTGGCATTTGGTTGGATTCACAACCACAACTTGGGTTTTGGGGCGACTCGCACCCACATGTTGGTCCACGGTTGGAGTAGCGATTGGGGGCTTGGTCGCATGGACCGTCGCAATTCTTTCTACTCTTGGCTTCCATTCGATCACCCATTTTATCGAGCCGACTTAGTAGCAACTCACCCAACGATGGCTTAGGCACACAGTTGCAGCTATATGCCTTGGGTCCTGGCTTGCTGCTTCTTGCCAATTCACAGCCACAACTCGGCGCATTCAAACCAGCGCATCGATCGCATGTCTGACTGTAAGCTGGCCCAGCAACCATAACAGTGCCGGTACTGATTCCAATTCCGAGGGTCAGTTGAGCGAGCATTCGTGCAAAAGAAGCTCTTATTGGCTTCTGGGTTGGATGGGTGAGCGCTAGCATGAATGCAGATTCCTTTAACAAGTCTTGCGGCAACAAAAGGTTCTTGTTGACCTCGGGGCTTCACTACTCGAAAAGGTTCATCGAACCGTTAGACACGGAATCCACAGAGCTTTCGCTAAAAACCGAAAGGTCAACCCAAACTGCCCGGACCGCCAAGCAGCGTCGTAAGGCGAGCGTCGGATATGCTTTTTGGCAAACGGCAGGCTGAAAACTACCAGTGAGATGCAACCCCTCTCCGGCCTTTCAGGCCGACTCTCCCGGTGGAAGAGTGACTTCACCCTCCCTCTCTGCTGTTCTCGCAAATGGCATATGCAAGCTAATTGCAATCGCGTAAGATGTGTGGTTTTTGCGTTGCTAAAGGAACATCCCCCCTGATGTCGCCAGCCATTCTCCTATTTGTCTACTGTGTGCTGATCACTCTCGCATCTGTTTGCGGTGGGAAGCTTTCGTCATTGATGCGGATGACGCATTTGCGAACTCAACTGCTGATGAGTGGAGTCGGCGGACTGATGCTGGGAATTGCAATGCTTCATTTGTTACCACACGGTGCTGAAGTTCTTGGATCAAGCGCGAGTGGAGGAATGGGCGCACTCGCGGGCTTGATCGTCATGTTTTTGATGATCCGCTTGTTTCACACGCATGATCACGGTGCTGCTGGAGATGTTCCGGGAGATGTCGCCGCGGATGTACACCACCACCATTGCGACCACGGGCACAATCACGGGCCCGACGACGGTCACGGCTATGGCGGCGCCCCAAAAAGTATCAGTTGGCTCGGTATGTTTTTTGGTTTGGGGCTCCATACCTTGGTGGACGGCATCGCGCTGGCCAGTAGCGTGCTGATCGACTCCCAGCATGGAGCTTGGCTCGGCCTAGCCGGTTTGGGGACGTTTCTTGCCGTAGCCTTACACAAGCCTCTGGATGCGTTTGCGATCACGTCGGTAATGAGCAAACAGAAGTGGTCCCCAACGGCTCAAAACCTAGCCAACTTGGCGTTCTCTCTTGCTTGTCCGATAGGCGCTGCTGCGTTCTACTTCGGAGCCATCAATTTTTCCGGCGGTGAAGCGTTCTTAGGGTGGGGATTGGCGATCTCAGCCGGATTCTTTATCGGCATTGCGCTGGCGGATTTGCTACCAGAAGTCGCCTTCCACGACCACGATCGCGGTAAGCTGACGTTTGCCTTGCTGTTGGGTGTCGCGATCGCCATCGGCATCGAAAACTTACCCGGCCATAACCATTCGCATGACTCGGTGCAACCGATGGAACACAATCACGCTCATTAATTAAGCATATGTGGCTGAGGCTTAGTTAGGCTTGAATGCTTTTTTCTAAGCTTGAGGCCCGTTCCCGTAGCGGAAGTCGCCAAGACTTTCGGAATGTGCGGCGCCGAAACTCTTGGCGAGTTTCGCTACGACAATAAATGATCGAGTGATCCTTAGCGGACGCTTCGTAATACCAGCCCTGCTCCCGGTAGCAGGTTCAATTCGTTGACATTGGTTTCGATGACAACTACCGTTCCGGCCTCGCAAATGACTGCCCGCCAGGGTCGCACGCTCCTACGAATGCCAACAACCACGTAGTTCTTATTGAGCATTACCAAGTCGATCGAGAAACGCATGAAGCATGTATGTATCGATGAGCATGGTGATAACAGAAAGCCGTTGCGATGAGGGAGCGAACGTCGCAATTGCAGCCCTTTGAATCGTCGCCAAAACGTCTCTGCAACTTCAACATGATCCAATAGAACTACATCGTCGCATATTCGTACGAGCTTCAAACTCAAAATCTGCCTCCGCGAGTAAACGTCTCGGTCAGCTTGAACAGTTGAACGAACGCGGGTCCGAGTGTCCAAACAAAGAGTCCTGGTAAGAAACAGATGACCAGCGGAAACAAACGCTTGACGGGAAGCGCGTTGGCAAAGGCAATCGCGCGTTCGCGTCGTCGGGCGCGAACATCATCCGCTTGAATTCGTAGAACCTTGGCGATTCCCATCCCCATCTGCTCCGCTTGTACCAGTGCGGATACTAAGATCGAAATCGAACCAATGCGAATACGACCGCTCAGGCGCCGCAGCGACTCGACTCTTGAACGCCCAGCGAGCAGGTCCGCTTGATACATTCGAAGCTCTTCTGCCAACGGTCTTCCCGCAAGGCGAGTTTTCAAGATTCGGATTAGAGCCGAATCAAATCCAAGACCCGCTTCACTGAGCGTCGCCATTAACTCCATCGCCAACGGCAAGTCTTGCTCCATCAATTGAACGCGATTTCGGCGTGCAGACCGAACGATGGTTAGTGGAAGGCATACGAGCAAAATTGCGATAATCCAAGGCGCTACCCAGACTACCGGCAAAAATGTCTCTCCGACTCCACCCGGTACAAGCACAACCGTTCGTTCCATGAGTCTTTGTATTCCCGACAGAACGAAAAGTGTTGCTGCGCCAAAACCAAGCAGGCCAAAAGCTACCGTGCCGAAAACAAATATAGGAACTGCGAATGGGCTCCGGTAACCGGCCAAATAAAGCCATGCAGATAACCAGCCTCGCGGAGACGATGATTCAAGCGCCGACGTGACTGAGTCTGTTCGCTCATCGTTCCATCTTGCAAGCGTCCGTTCGCGGGCAACGACGAAGCGACCAACGAAGACGGCAATGAAAACAAGGACTGCGAGGAAAATGAGGGATATGAGTATGTTGATCATTTAAAACTTCGGTTTGGAAATAAGATTCATCCATACGATGCCTACGGCCTGCATAATGATCGATCCTGCAACGAACCAACTCCCCACCGACGATGTAACGAACTCGCGCATCGGCTCCGGACCATTCCGCCAAACGATAAGGGCGATTAAATAGACTAAGCTAAGAATGGCAAACGTGCTGAATTGCGACTGCGCAATATTGGATTGAATTCGACGTGTCACTTCGATTCGATCGCGAATGGTACGACCAACCGTTGCTAGTGTCGGTGCCAATCGCCCGCCCACTTCGTAGTGAACAGCGAGTGACGAAGAGAACAACAAGAATGATTCCAGTGGGACTCGATCGGCCAGCGAGCGAAACACCATCAGCGGTTCATCTCCCAAACGAATGCGACCTGATAGCTCTTGCAGGTACATCTTGAGAGGTCGATCGGTTTCAATGGTTGCCGCGTCGATAGCCGGGCCAACGCCTGCACCCGCGCTCACCGCACCAACCATGATGTCAATCGCATCGGCCAATTGCCGTTCCAAGATCGCTATGTGCCTCGTATGCATAAAGCCCTCCAATTGGCTCAGCAATAGAGAAACCACAGCACCAATTGCAACGACATACTGAGCCGGCCAACGAAAGAACAACCAAAAGGTAGCAGCTACGGCTACGCCGACGACCCAAGGCAACCAGATCCAGTTGCGCGACAATCGGCGGATCCCACGAGCCTCCGATTCCATTGTCATGTCTGCAGCATTTGCTGACGACATCGACTCTACGGACGACGTTGTCGATCCGACATCTCGCGTGGCTTGCTGGAATCGTTCATAAGTCCTCTCACGCTGAGCGGACAATCGCAACCACATGAATCCGCCCAAACTGATCATGGACCAAAGTGCGATGACAGCGATCACTACCATGAATGCTCTCGGTCCGCGGAGGGCCTTTCCTCGTCGCCTCGCGATGGCGTGGCGGTTGTTGTTTGAAACAAATGCATGGGCACGTCGACATCGTTCTCTCTTAGTCGCTCGACAATATGAGGAACAACGCCAGTCGCAACAAACTCACCTGTAATTTTTCGGTTCACTTTGCCCTTGGAAACGAAACGAAAGATTTCCTGCAACTGAGGCGTATCTCCTTCCATACCGACTAACTCGGTAATAGATTGCACTCGACGAACCCCGTCTTCGTAGCGTTTCACTTGCACGATGATGTCGATCGCTGAGACCGCTTGTTCACGGATCGCGCGACTAGGGAGATCGATCCCAGCCATCAGAACCATTGTCTCCAACCGGGCCATCGCATCGCGTGGACTATTTGCGTGAATGGTCGTCAAAGAGCCATCGTGCCCAGTATTCATGGCTTGCAGCATGTCGAGCGCTTCGCCAGCGCGAACTTCGCCAACGATGATTCGGTCCGGACGCATACGCAAAGCATTGACGACCAAGTCGCGAGCCACAATTCGGCCTTGTCCCTCGATGTTTGGAGGGCGAGTTTCCATGCGAACGACGTGCCCTTGATCAAGTTGCAACTCAGCAGCGTCTTCGATCGTCACGATCCGCTCGGTATCGGGGATCGCTTCGGCCATAGCTCCTAGAAACGTCGACTTACCCGAACCGGTGCCACCCGAGACTATCATATTGATACGGCCCCGTACGGCATACCTCAGAAACTCTCGCATGTTTGGCGTAAACATCCCGAGCTTCATCAAGTCATCGCTGCGCAGTCGTCGTCGACCGAATCGACGAATCGAAAGGGTCGGTCCATCAATGGTGACCGGCGGCAACGTCGCATTGACTCGGCTTCCATCGGGTAAGCGTGCATCGACCATCGGGGAGCTCTCATCAATGCGGCGACCGACGCGAGCGGCGATACGACCAATTATTCGCACCAAATGCTCATCATCGCGGAAACGTATGTCGGTTGCTTCCAAACGTCCGTAACGTTCCACGAAAACCTTATAAGGGCCGTTGACCAAAATGTCGCTGACCGCTGGATCGGCCAGCAAAGGTGCGAGCGGTCCGACGCCTATCGTCTCTTCGATCAAATCATCGACAAGTTGTTTACGCTCCGAATCATTGAGCGGCCAGTCTTGCGTCGCCAATGCATCCGTTACGAAATCGGTAACCAGGCCTGTTAACTCGTCTTCGTTTGCCGTGATTCGTTCGCGGCGATCAAGATCTTCTAGCAACTGTTGATGCATGACCGCTTTGACCGACGCGAACGAAGCCGATCCGCCCTTGTTTGGGAGCGTATTTTGCGTGGAGAAACTTTGGGACGCCTGCCGCCTGACTTCGGAGCGAACACGGTCACTGGGCAAATGCAAACTGGAGCGTGTCAGCAAGTCGCGTGCCGAAATTTTATCGCGAATGTTGTTGTCCTCGGTGTGATTCATTTGTTTCGTTGCATTCCAGTGTTTGTAGTAACTAAAGTCACCTCCCCCAGCTTCGCTGGGGGAGGTCGAATGGAGCCCAAAGCGACATTCGGGTGGGGGCCGTCGCGCCGGGTGGGACCGTCGAGGCAGGTTGGGCCGTCGCGCCGGACTCACGAAGGCGACTGATAGTTTGGATTCTACCCTCCCCTCGCTTCGCTCGACCCTCCCAGAGGGAGGGTAACTCTCCCCTTGGGAGAGTCGGCCTTCAGGCCGGAGAGGGTAGCATCTAGTAGTTTTCAATCTGCCTCTCGCCTAAGCGAACGTGCCCTTTTCCCCCTCCCGGACGCGGCTATCGCCCGTCCGACCTCCCACAAATTCGTCGGGGGAGGTGACGCTTGAAGCTTCGTCTACAGAGGTGACGCGCGACGGAAGCTCGCTTTGTAAACCGGCAACATCATCGGCTAGTTTTTCCAACGCGCGACTGAACCCGCTAAAGCGAAGCATGGCCATCGCGATCGGTACACCACAATTTGCAGCTGCTACTACTCGCTTATCAAACGGTAGCACATGATCGATATCTCTCTGCATGCGTTCCGACACGTCGTTGATTGACAGGCTGCCCGCTACACGTTGCTGTCGATTGAGAATAATAGATTGGCGTTTGGCCGGGTATCCAATTCGTTCCAGTACGCTGAGCAATTTCACACCACCAAGCAGGGTAGGAACGACGTTTTCGAGTACCACATACACGCGATCACTTAAATCTAATGCCGCGATCACGACACGATCGAACATTGGGAAGGTATCAACGATCACGATATCGTAGGTTTGTCGAGCCATCGTGATGATGCGAGCCATCAACACGTCGTCAATCTCCATCGCCTCGACCGCGTCGGCGGGTGCAGCCAGCAAATGCAAACCACTTGAGTGAACAGCAGCGGTTTGCCGGATCATCGTCGGGTCAAGACGTTCGCTCTCACGGGCGAGATCCGTCAGCGTGGCATTCGGATTGAGGTCAAGTAACGCAGCTGCAACGCCCATTTGAATAGAACCGTCGATCAGCAGTACGCTCTGCTTGCCTCGACGAGCGATCGCGACACCAGTGTTCGTTGCCAGCGTTGACTTGCCGACGCCCCCTTTATTGCTGACAAAGGAAACGACGCGACCAAGTTGATTGCGGGTGGACGAGACTCGACCATCGGTCGTGGGTGACCCAGTTTTGAGTAACCGTTCCAGGTCAACGGTCGAGAGAGGTCTTCGCAAAAAGTCACATACGCCGCCGCGCATCGAATCGATGAGTACAGTGGACTCATTAACGTTGTCATCGAATCCTTCCGGACGCAAAATGGCGGCCACGCGAGCGGACGGTGCGGCAGCATGGATTTGCCGAACTAGCGAAGTCAAGTCTCGTGGGTTTTCGGGAAATTCAGCAAGTACCAAGTCGATAGGCTGATTTCGCAAAACGTCAAAGAGCTGATTTGGGTTACTGACGAATCGAAAGCGCGGCGAATCACCGCCGAGCGATTCGAAAGCGATCTTCGCTTCGTCCCAAAGCGACTCATCAGAGCTAAGAATTAATACGCGAGCGGTGATGGACATGGTTTACCTCAATGCTTTCGGGGTAGCTACACGCAATCCGTTTTGAATCGTAGCGACACGAGAAAGGACATCATCTCGGAACGCAGGATCGAGATCCGCCCACACTTCGCTTAGGCGGCTGACGGCGTTACCTTTGGCTACCAATACTGGTGGTGTTGCGATCGGCACACCTCCTGAAACCAGACCAAATCCAATGACGCGATCAACGCCCGACACATCATCAAAAATCGCCGCATAACCGTCCTGAAGATTAGCCGCCGTGCCTGTTGTCACGATTGGCTGACCAATGACCGTCTTCGGTGCAACAAGAATGAAGGGATTTGCTCCGCCAGAGTTCCAGTCAGTGCGTGTGAACCCGATGGCTACGGCTCCGGGATATACAAGGTCGCCGTTACTATCGAGAATCGGTAATCCAACTTTGACAGCTGGCTGTGCATCAGCTATTGAGTTGGCGCGAACCGTGATTCCGGCACCGATCAGTTGTCGATTGATCAGCGAACCGCGTGCAAATAAGTATGGAACGGACGGACCCTGGGCAAACAACGCCGCAGCGTCGTCGAGGTCGCCTCCTCGCTGGATGCTGACGCGAAACTCTCCCGCCGTCTCGTCACCACGTTGCATCACCGGCTTATAAACTACGTTGTCTAGATCAACGGTCATCAATTGGCTTGCGTAGATCGATGGATCGCCTGCGCCGCCAGAAAAACTAGCGATCGGACCAGCACCGAACGCACCGCCATTAACTGCGATGCCATCGTCGCCATTCATAGCATCGAGATCATCGTCGAATTGCCAAGCGATGAATTTCTCAGCGTTCGATTGACGATCTTCGTACGCAACAATGCCATGCCCTCGTAATCCTTCCAACGCCGCAGCATCTGTCGCCGTTTGCATCTGTCGTTGTGCCAATCTCGCAAAGCCGATATCGATCACGAGCGCGGCCATCGCCATGAGTCCAAACAGCAACAGCGCGACAAGGACCATCACATAGCCGCCTCGATTGCGAGATTGGCGTTTGCGCCTGCCCGCTACTCGCTTGCGCTCGAACCCTCCAGATCGATCCTCCAAACCAATTTGAAGGGGGGTTACCCTCCCCATGGGAGGGTCGGCCTTCGGCCGGGGAGGGTGAACTGAATTGTACCATTGCTTTTTGCACTCCACCCTCCCCTCGCTGCGCTCGACCCTCCCAGAGGGAGGGTGACTGGCTCCACTCTCGATGTTTCCATCGGAGTGAATGGGTGGTAGAATGCTACCCTCCCTCTGGAAGGGTCGGCCCATCAGGGCCGGGGAGGGATTCACGACTGAAACTCCCTTATTACTCTGGCCTTTGCGTGGAGCACCTAACCATGACCACGGAGTTGATCCGCCGCGCTCGAGAGTTGCGGCAACTACAAACCAAAGCGGAGTCCATGTTGTGGAACGTGTTGCGAGCCAAGCGGTTGTGCAACAAGAAATTTCGACGTCAACATCCCGTGCCTCCCTTTGTTGCCGACTTCGCATGCTGTGAACTTGCATTGATCGTTGAAATTGACGGTGGCTACCACGACTATCAGTACGAAGATGACGCGAGCCGACAAAAGTTTCTCGAAGCACAAGGTTGGCAAGTCGTTCGCTTCTCCACCGAGGATGTTCTGCAAGACGTCGAAGCTGTAGCCATTGGGATCGCAAAAACAATCGGCTTAGCCCCCGAGATCGCTCCGAGAGTTCCAAAGCCATCCGGGATGAAATGCGTTCCTTCCAGGAACGCGAAGAAACCAAGATAAAGTCACCCTCCCTCTGGGAGGGTCGCGAGGAACGAGCGGGGAGGGGAGTCGCACGAAGCTTACGCCGAGCAATGGTTGTTTTGCGCCTACCCTCCCCTCGCTGGCGCTCGACCCTCCCAGAGGGAGGGTTACCTTCCCTCTGGGAGGGTCGGCCCGTAAGGGCCGGGGAGGGGTTCGCTATGGTTCGAATATCTGCCATCATCGTCCATTCCCCACAAAGCATGTATCGACTCGGTTTCGCATTCTTAAGAATAGTTTGAGCTTATTCATCACGCGTCTCAGTAGCGACCACGGCAGAATCGATTAACCCATGATGTGACTTGATTTCATGGCGTTGAGGCTGCATTGAAGTTTGAGGTCGATCAAGAATTGGTCCTCTACAATTCAAGAACTCCGTAGGGTATGGGCTTCTTCGATCGAACGCATATGCACTGCGCCGGTTCGCAACGATCACTTCCGTAAACACAAGTGAATCAACCGCATTGAAGGAAGCCGGATGAGAATCAAACGTCGAAAAGGGAGTGTTCATCGGAGCATTGCTTCTCGGCTGCGCTATAGCGACGAGTGCTGAAGAATTCTGCTTAGTAGTCTCGCTACTCTGATTTGCACTTGCAATCGCTGCCTCGAAACGCCCCAAATCCTCATCGTGGATCTGGATCGCAGTTCCACCATTGAGCGAATGTCGAATTATTTTGGCGTTACTTACAATAACCTCGCCGAATGGCAACTTACGATTGCCATAGTAGATTACGTGAGCCGGTAGATTGGCCACCGCGCGCATCATGACGGTGACCCGTTCATTCGTTGGAAACGAGTCCAAGCTTTGGATCGTTCCATCGGGGACAAGCACGACATGGTGGCATGCTTCAAGTCCCGCTGCGACGCCTTGAGACGTTCCCTCCGATAGAAAGTCGGTAAACCTAAAAACGTCCCACCGCAGTTTCTGGTTTCCAAGTATCCTTCCGTAGTAGGACTCGATTTCATCAGTTGAGATTGCTTCGGCAAATCTTGGATCGGATTCCGATACAATCCGTTTCATGATACGTCGACGATTCGTAGTCCAAACCGTTTCGTCAAAAAGCTCGTATGCCGGAAGTGCCGTTGGACAAAGTGCAATTTCTCGAAAGCCGTCGCCAACTTTATCTTTCGAATGAAAGGCAATCGAGAATAGCGATGCCTTGGTGACCAACGCTGAAGCAACATTTTCGGCATCTTGATCCGCAACCGCGATGATGATACTCGGTCCGGTTAGATCTGCGCCAGCACCCCCTGCAGAACGCTGTTGGTTCGCATTACCACTACCGTTAATATTGCCTAGTGCCCTTAATGCGGGTGCAGGGGGCGGATAACCCAGGGGTCCAATCACCACCGCATCTGTTGCGACGAACCATGGCTCGCCACGCATCCCGAATGATTCGGACCATGTTCGGTCGGTTTTACGAGGCTCAAGGGATTCGTATGTTCGATTTACAATTGTTCCGTCGGGGCCTTTGATAGTTTCCTCAATCTTCTTTAACTTCTCTAGCGGATAACCGACCAGCAGGTCGATACGATCTTCGATTTGCAGATGCTCGGCACCGTAGACTTGATTCCATGGAATTGCGAAGGCCTTCATTCCTGCTGGTATGAAACGTGTAATCTCAGGACGGTCGCCCACAGCGGATGCGGCGGGGGATGGTTCGGCAATCTGTGGCTGGGATTGCCTGGCGACGAATGTATGTACACTCTCTCGAACACTCTTAGATCGCAACCCCTCACCCCCAGCCCCTCTCCCCGGAGTACCGGGGCGAGGGGAGCCAGAGCCAGCGAACCCGGGGCTAGCGCCCTTCGGCTCACTTTGTTTTAGCGGTCCATTCAATAGATCACTCCGGCGCAAAAATCTGCCAGCCGGAATGTCATGCTTGGCCACTGCGCCCAAAGCTTCATCGAGCGCGGTGATGACATCCATCTTGGCGACCTGCGATCGCGACATCGATTCAACCTTCAGTGTGCGAGTGGCAGTACTGACGAACGCTTCACGTGTCACGACGTTGTACGCCAACACCGGATGCACGGTCACCGGGACCATGATCGTGTCCGAATCCTCCACCGACGCTACAGATTGCGTTTCGCTCGCTGGTTTCATCGAATGTGCGATGCAAGTAATGGTTAGCGACTGATTGAGCGCTCGTTGTAACGGGATCAAGTCGTCGGGCTTGACTGCGATCGCTACTTCGTATTTGGGAATATTCTGGACGCGTGTTCCCTGAGTTAGTGAAGCGGACGTTGAGGCTTCATTGCGAACGTAAACCGGCTTTAAGACAATGGCTTTCTGAGCTAACAAGTGGGGTTCGGTGGCTTCTCCTTTTTTTCCACTGGGAGTTGACCGGCCGGGAATCAACAGCGAACCGGAATCTCCTGAACTTGCATCGACTGGAAAGTTTGCTAAAAGATCGATTTGGTCGCCGGCACTCAATGCATGGACGCCAGTTAGTTTGGTAGCATCCAGTGTGATGGCGCGCATTCCGGCGGGGGTTGCACCTGCGATTCCTTCGGGGGTTCCTTGCGGAAAGAAAGTCGTCTCTTGAAAACCCAGTCCCGCGCGTTTATCGCGTTTGACGACGCGACCGATAATGCTGTTGATGTTCAGCATCGCGCCGCCGAGTTCGAAGGTCTGTGAATGCCGCACTTCACGGTTGTCGGAGAGCACAAAGACGACTTCGTCCTTCACTCTTTTGACATTTTCGATGCGGCCTTCGGCATGAGATCCATTTTGATCGACGCCGACGATCGACATTCCGACAGCCGACACGGGTGGAACTTTCTGGTACATCAATCCGCCAGTCGCTGCGTTGATCATCTGCATGCGATCAACACGTGTGTAAGCGGGGATTGGTTGCGCGTTGATTGGAATGCGAACCATGTAGGGATCTTCCTTGGCCCCCGTGGCGAACGGATTCAGCGGCACTCCGGCCAGCCACAGAGTGCCAACGACACCGACAGTCATCAACGTGAGTATGCCTAGGCCACCGATCAAGAGACGCGGTAAGCGAGAGCGGCGAGGAGCGTTTCGATAGTTTCGTG
>Ga0105048_10003777_pt1 | contig 24744 bp, 19 predicted proteins | sample MAT05_FD_78382 | JGI IMG/M metagenome (GOLD analysis project Ga0105048, IMG submission 78382) | Freshwater microbial communities from Lake Fryxell liftoff mats and glacier meltwater in Antarctica - MAT-05 | ecosystem: Environmental > Aquatic > Freshwater > Ice > Liftoff microbial mat | place... | reverse complement strand
GCGTCAACCGGGCCAGCGTCAACCGGGCCAGCGTCAACCGGGCCAGCGTCAACCGGGCCAGCGTCAACCGGGCCGGCGTCAACCGGGCCAGCGTCAACCGGGCCGGCGTCAACCGGGCCGGCGTCAACCGGGCCAGCGTCAACCGGGCCGGCGTCGATGCCGCCATCAGTGGGCGCGGTGTCGCGGAACGACATCATGGTGTTGATGCGGGTCTGCTGGCCGGCCGAGAACTCGGTCATGCACGAGTCGTACGAGTAATCCATGTAGTTGTGGATCGGGTCGGGGCCGCCACCGGTGCAGGTGTCGCGCGAGGTCGGGCAACCATTGGTGGGCGAGGCCTCAGGCGGGGTGTCGCTCACTTCGTCGCCCGGGTTTCCGCAGCCACCCTGGAAGGTGTGCCACAGACCAACCCAGTGACCGACTTCGTGGGTCAAGGTGTGGCCGAGGTTGTAGTTGGTCACGTTGCCGCCGGGGAGGCTCTGGTTCAGCACCACCACGCCGTCATCGAGCGGGTTGCCCTGGTACCAGTTCGGGAAGGTCGCCCAACCGAGCAAGCCGCCACCCAGGTTCGCCAGGTAGATGTTGAGGGTGTCAGCGCCGCCCTTGCGAAGGGTCGACTTCATTTGGGTCTCAGCGGTGGTGTCAGGCGCCACCGTGTACCAGGAGGAGTTGGTGGTGCGAGTGGTACCCGCCAGCGTGAACTGCCAGCCGCTCGGCGCGAACGCGTCGTTGAGCACGCGAATCTGCGCGGTGATCATCGAGTCAGACAGGTTGCCCTGCGACTCAGCCGAGCCGGTGTTGATGATGTGCACCCAGGTCTGGAGGGTGCGGGGGGTCGCGGCCGAGTTGACCAGCGACAAGCGGTTCAGAATGTCTTGACGCTCAGACGACGAGATGTCGGGGCTACCGCAACGGGTCAAACCGTCGCTCAGCTGGTCTTTCGTCTCGCCACCCTCTGCGATTGATTCGCCCTCGGTGTACTCCGCCTGGTCGACACCACAGGCTTGGACTGTCAGCAGGACTGCGCCAAACAACGAAAGTCTTACAAGTCGGGACATGTAGGCTCCTCAAATGGAGGAGGCGACCTACCACAGGGGAATCAAAGAACTTGACCATAAAGTTTAATGTGCCAGGCGATGTCGCATAAGCGAAATGGAGTAGGCGAAGGTGTTTAACGAGTTTCGGGAATGTGGAGAATTCAGCGCACACGGTTCAGATGAATATCCGTTCTCGTGGCACTTTCTCCCTCTGAAAACGTGATCACAAGATCGAGATCTCCGTCGCCGTCGACGTCGGCAAAACTGGCCGGAAAACGCGGTGAGGTGGAGCCCAGAGACACCAGAAACTCGGTGAAAACGAGGCTCGAATGACCACGCCAAATATGTACATCGGTCGCGCCAAGCCAGATCAGGTCGGAGCGGCCGTCGAGATCGAGGTCCACCACGCGCAGGTCGGTCGCTCCAAGCGCTGAAAACGACTGCTTCGCGGCGAAATCGAGCCCACTGTTCTCGAACAGGGTGACGGTCTGCTCTTGGAGTGCCACCAGGTCGAGATCTCCGTCGGCATCGAGGTCTCCGAGGGCGATTTGCGAAGGCGAGCCGGGCAGGTTGAAGCGCCCTCCGTCGGTGGTGAAGTCGGGCCCGGGCAGCCGCTGAATCGAGCCCGCTCCGGCGCTCCAGAGATCTCCGGTGAAGGCGGGCGTCGGGGCGTTCACCACAGCCGCGCCTCCATCGAAGTGCGTGACCAGCACGTTCGACCCGCAGCTCAGGGCGATCGAGTCTGGGCTCGAACCGATGAAGTGGCCGCCGGCGCATCGCTGCGCGGTCAACGCCACCCGCGAGAAGCCCGACGTCTTGGCGAGCAGGGCATCGAGCGCTCCGTCGTCGTTGAGGGTGACGATGTCGGGCAACCCGTCGCGATTGACGTCAGCCACCCGCGGGGCGACCGGGGTCACCTCGAACGAGAGCTTTCGACCCTGCGACTGCTGAAAGCCCTGCTGCGCCAGCCAGGGGAAGGTCTCGACCCGGCCGAAAGAGGGCACAGCCATCACCAGATCGCGCGGCCCGAGCGGCGGCACGTCGCCGACCACCGCCGCCCCACCTTTGGCCATAAAGAACGAAGGGCCCGTCTCGAAAGCCGGCGTCACGCAGTGTTTCACCTCGAGCTGGCAGGCCGACGTGCAGGCCTGGTACCCGAAGGTGGCGCAGCCCGGCACGCCCGCATCACCGTCGCAGGCCTCGTTGGGGTCGAGCACCCCATTGCCGCAGCGCTTGACGCAGAGGGTCTGAACGAAGCGGCAGCTCGAATCGCAAATCAGCTGACCTTCGTCGAAGCCTTGTGACTTGCAAGTCGCCATGCCGAAGTCGGAGCCGTCACACTCTTCTCCTTCATCGAGGTGGGCGTCACCGCAGGTCGGGTCGGGGGTGATTGGCACGGGTGTGACGGGCCTCGGGCCGGCATTGCGGCAGCCCGCCGCCACCATCAGAAGCGCGAGGAGGAGAGAACGCACTGGTGCACGATACACACGGGTTCAGGCAGAATGCGCCCTCGATGGAGACGCCGACCTTTCGATGCCCGATTTGTAGACGCACGGTTCAAAAGGCCGACAACGCCTTCTTCCCTTTCTGCACGGAGCGCTGTCGCACCGTGGATCTGGGCAAGTGGTTCGACGGGGCGTACCGGTTCGCGGTCACCTCGAGCGATGAAGACGACGATGGCCTGCAGCCCATCACGCCGCGCACCTTGCCCGAAGAGGATGCGTGAGCTCGGTGCTGGCCGCCGGTGCGGTGGCGCTGGCGTACGCGAGTGGAGTGGTCGGGCTGCATCGGCTCAACGTGCACCGACTGCGTAAACAAGCGGGCTTCTACCCGACGCTCGCCTGGCTCGACTGGGACACGTTGCTCTCTGACGTCTTTCAGTTCGACCCCAAGGCGACCCCCATCACGCTGCCCCAGCCGCCCGAGGGAGGCCCTGCGCCTCGCTGTCTGACCCGAGCCCCGTCGTCGGCCCTGGCGGCGCGGCACGAGCTGCTCTGCAGTCTGGTCAAGGGCGCACCGGTGGACCCCGCGTTGATCGAGTCGGTGGGCTTCAGCGGCGGCGAAGCGAGGTGGTTGGGCCTGCTCACGGAGCTGCGCGAGTCGCCGAGGGTGCTGCTGGGGCGCTTCGAGCAGACGCCTCCAGCGTCGGTGCCCGAGGTGATGTTGCACGAGTGGTTGCTGCTCACCCATGACGCCACCCCGGTGAACCTCGAGCTGGCGGTGTTCAGCTCGAAGCGCCGAATCTCAGCCGCCCTGGGGCGATTCGCGGAGCACCCGGCCTTGTTCTTCGTGCGAGCCAAGGCCTCTTCGCTGCTCGGCTTCAACGCCTCGGTGCTCGATGATCTGGCCCGGGCGGTCTACTTCAGCCGGCAGGCTCCGTTCTATCTGGCGGCGGTGCTCGAGAGCCCGTTCGTCGAAGACGCGCGGCCCGCGCTCTGGCAGGCGTGTCGTACTGCGGCCACTCCTGCGCTCAATGTACCCGTCGATTAGATGACAAAGGTCTGGCTCTGAAACCAAAACCGGAGTCAGCTTCGCGCGGTTATGGCGGAGACACTCCTCGCCTGGTTCACGCGCTACTCGTACGACCCGAAAGACGTCGAGGTGCGCCTCAAGGGCCGCCCCGTGCTCTTGTACGAGCCGCCTGAAACAGCCGAATCGAAGAGCGACGATGACGACGACTACCAGTTTCGCACCCAGAGCGGCCTCGAGCTGACCTCGATTGGCGGGGGTGAGCCGCTGGCGGTGATCGTCGAAAAGACCAAAGACAACGCCTTTCAACGGCGGGTCACCATCGGGCGCACCAACAACAACGACATCGTGCTCGACGACACCTCGGTGTCGCGCTTCCACGCCTGGCTCCAGCAAGACGAGGCCACCCAGCAGTGGCTGCTCTACGACGCGGGGTCTCGCAACGGCACCATGGCCGCGGGCAAGAAGCTGGCTCCCAAGGCGGCGGTGACCCTCACTGTGGGCGTCAAAGTGAAAATCGGTTCAGTCGAGCTCACGTTTTATTCAGCAGACGGCTTTCTCAAGCTGCTGAAACAGCGCGCGACCTGACAAAGCCGGTGCTTCCTTTCGTGCGCAGGTCCTGCTACTCGCGCGCACACTGAGTTCACTTCATTTCGGGGTCTTGAGTGCTCACCACTGAAGCGTACGGCGCGACCGATGTTGGTCGAAAACGCCAGCACAATGAAGACGCGATGCTGGTCGATGCTCCGTTGGGGCTCTACATCGTCGCCGACGGCATGGGCGGCCACGCGGCCGGTGAAGTGGCCAGCGCGCGCGCGACCGAGGTCGTCAAGCAGCAGATCATCGCCAACAAAGCGGTTCTCAAAGACCTGGCGAAAGACCCAACCCCAGCGAACCGGGCGTCGGGTGCGGCGCTGGTCGAAGTCAGTGTTCAGCGGGCCTGCGCCGACATCTACAAGACGGCCACCAGCGACAACACCAAGCGCGGCATGGGCACCACCTTCGTCTGCCTGGTGGTCGCGGGCTCGAAGGGGCTGATCGGCCACGTCGGTGACAGCCGGGTGTACCTGGTGCGCAACGGCCAGTGCCATCGCCTGACTGAAGACCACACGCTGATCGCCTCGCAGCTCAAAGCGGGCACGATCACCAAAGATCAGGCCGCCACCAGCCAGTACCGCAACGTGATTACCCGCGCGGTCGGCATTCAGGAGTCGGTGCAGGTCGACACCTTGTTGGTCGATCTGCTGCCTGGCGACGTGTTCATGCTCTGCAGCGACGGCTTGCACGGCTACATGCCCGACGAAGAGGTCGGTTCGGTGATCGTGGCGATGCCCTTGAAAGAAGTGCCTGATCGGTTGATCGCGATCGCCAATGAGCGGGGCGGCAAAGACAACATCACGGCGGTGGTGGTGAGCATCGGTGGCGACCCGGCCTCGAACGAAGACGACGTGGTCGAAGCGCAGTCGCGAATGGAAGCGCTGAAGAAGATCCCCCTCTTCAGGCACCTCACCTACAAAGAGCAGACGGCGGTGTTGTCGATCGCCAGCACCCGCACCTTCCCCGCGGGGCGAGAGATCGTCACCGAGGGCCAGCCGGGCGAAGAGCTGTTCGTGGTCATTCGCGGTCGGGTGTCGGTCGAAAAGGGCGGCGTTGAGATCGCCGAGCTTCGAGCGGGCGGCCACTTCGGCGAGATGGGGCTGATCGACAACGCCCCGCGCTCGGCCACGGTCAGAGCCATCGAGCCCACCCGGGTGATGGTGGTCGCGCGTGGCGACTTGATGAACTTGATGAAGAAAGAATCGATTCTCGCCGTGAAGCTCTTGTGGAGCTTCGTGCAGGTGCTGTCTGACCGCCTTCGAGAAACCAACTCAGAGCTGTCGGAAGCACGACAAGAGCTCGCCGCCGTTCAGGCAATTCAGCCCTTCGCTGACGACTGAACGCAACACTGCACGAGGGGCCGGGCCATGTTTCGTTATCGAGTGATCGCCGTTGCGCTGGTTGTTTGCCCACTGCTTGCCCGGGCCGACGCCACTGAACTCTACGGCATGGGTGCGCGCGCTGCGGCGATGGGCGGGGCGATGTCAGCCGAGTCGAATGACTACTCGGCCGCGTATTACAACCCGTCGCTGCTGGTGAACAATAAAGATTCGAACTTCGCGCTCTCACTGCAGTACTCGAAGCCGACCGCGACGGTGACCAAGACCGGCGGTACCGCGGCGCTCAACTGCACCGCCTGCCAACCTCGCGAAGCGGCCCTGGGCACGATGGGCTTCATCTTCCCGCTCGGGGGCAAGGTGAAGAACCGCCTGGCGATCGGCCTCGGGTTGACTTTACCGACGTTGCTCCTGCGGGTTGCGGCGCCCGATCGCACCAGCCCCTTCTGGTATCGCTACGACTCGGCGCACGAGCGCTTCGTGGTGAACATCGGTGCGGGCCTGAAGCTGGCTGACTGGCTGAACCTCGGCGCCGGCATTCAGGTGCTGGCCGACCTGGTGGGCGACGGCGCGGCGGTGAAGGTCGACCTCTTTTCGAAAGAAGTGAAGACGGCGCAGATCAACTCATACTTTCAGCACCGGGTGGGCCCGGTCTTCGGCCTGTCGATCACCCCGTGGCGTCGGCTCAAGCTGGGCGCCAGCTTTCGCTGGGAGATGCGGGTGAACTACTCGATTCCCGCCTCGGTCGATCTCGAGGGCATCGGCAAGCTCGACTTCAACCTCACCGGCGTCTCGCACTTCTCGCCGCACACGGTTCAGTTCGGCGCCTCGTATGACGTGGTCGACAACTTCACCATCGCGCTCGACGGCGAGTGGGCGAACTGGTCGGCGGCACCGTCGCCGTACATGAGCGTGAAGATGGGCCTCTCGGGAGCGACCTTGTCGGCGCTCGGCCTGGAGAACGCCTTCAACATCGAGTCGGCGCAGCAACCGCCCGGCTTGAGCGACACCTTGACCACTCGATTGGGCATGGAGTGGCGCATCAGCGAACGCTTCTTGCTGCGCGCCGGCGGCTTTTACCGACCGACGATGGCGCCCAGGCAAGACACCGCGGGCACCAACATTCTCGATGGCAGCGCGCTCGGCCTGACCGGTGGGCTCGGCTTCAACTTCGCCGACCCGCTCGAGGTGCTCGAGAACCCTCTCAAGATCGATATCTCGGGTCACGGCACGTTCATCTTTCAGCGCGAGGCCATCAAAAACCCGCTCGACTCGGTGCCGTCGTACACCTACGCAGCCAACGTCGGCGGTCTGACCGTTGGCGTGCGCTACGACTACTAAGAAGCGCGGTTCGCGATGCCTCACGTTCACCGACAGCGCCCCACCACACGTTGCCCGGCCGAATAAGTGTCGCCCGGGCGTTCTGCGCTACGCTGAGGTTCAGTGACTACAGAATTCGAGCCCGGCTGCGTGGTCACCCGCATCGCGCGGGGCTCGGGGGCGTTGCTCAAGCTCAAGGGGGTCATCGACCAGACCTTCGAGTTGCTCAGCTTCAGCCAGCGCACCGAGGGCTCCACCATTCTCGACCTCGATCAGGTGACCCGCATCACCTCCTTTGGCGTTCGGGAATGGAATCGCGCCATTCAACTCGTGAACGCCGGGTACCTCGGGTTCGTCAATGTTCGACCCGCCATGGTGATGCAGTTCAACGTCGTTGCGGGCGTCTCAGGCAATGGCCAGATCGTCACGATGTTCGTGCCTTTCTTGTGCAACGCCTGCCAGAAATCGTTTGAACAGCTGCTCGACCTCCGCACCGACTTCGCCCGGGTCGCGACGCTGGAGGGCAACCCGCCGCCGTGCCCCGACTGCCGCGGCCAGAGCGAACTCGATGAGCTCTCGAGCGTGTACTTCATCTTCGTCAGCCGCCAAGGCCCCGCAACGCCCCCGGCTGACTTCGAACTCGTGCTCGCGGGGTCTCCCTCGCCCGACACGGGAGCGCAGGGCTCGCCAGTTCCCGTCGAGCGCCTCCAGCAAGAGATCGAAGGCAACGACACGTACCTGTGGCTCAGCGGCCCTCTCGATGCGGGGCTTGGGCTGCGACGATTGGTCGACTCGCTCGAGGGCACGGTGATCGTCGTGCTCCAGGGTGTGACTGGCGCCCCCGGGAGGGAAGCTGCGCATCTGACGAAGCTGCTTCAGTACAAAGCGGGGCCTCTGTATTTTGCGCGCGTACCACCGGCGCTTCGCGCAGCGCTCGGGGCGACGCCGCCGATTGGTTCGTGGTGGGTCTCTCAAGAATGCCCCGGCTGCTTCAACATGGTCGAGCTCGAGGTCGACGCTTCCGGCGTGGTGCCCATGTGCCCGAAGTGCAACACGAGGTGGCGCCCGACCCCGCGCTGGTTGCCGCCATCACTCCGCTCCCAGCTTCGTTCAGCGCTTCGCTCTCAGGCCGCAGCGGCCCTCGAAAGGCGGTTGGGCGAGGGGCGTTCTTGTCTCGCTTCGAGGTGCTGCGAAACATCGGCTCGGGGGGCATGGGAGAGGTCAGCCTGGCGCGCATGCAGGGCCTGGGCGGGTTCGAGAAGCACGTGGCGCTCAAGCGCATTCTGGCTGGTCAGGCCAAGGCCCCCAACTCGCTCGAGATGTTGTTGTCTGAGGCGCGCCTGGCGGCTCGTCTCTCGCACCGAAACATCGTTCAGATCTTCGACGTCGGGCACGAAAGCGGTGAGTTCTACATCGCCATGGAGTTCGTCGATGGCCCTGATCTGCGGGCTCTGTACGACCTGTGCCGACAAACCAATCAGATGATTCCCCTGCCGATCGCGATGCAGATGATTGCTGATGCAGCCGCCGGGTTGGGTGCGGCGCATTCGCATCTCGAGCCTGACGGCAGCAAGCACGTGATCGTTCACCGCGATGTCTCTCCGCACAACATTCTGGTCTCGAGCGACGGTCAGGCGAAGATCACCGATTTTGGCATTGCCAAGATGGAGTCTGACCCCGACAAGACGCCGACCTCGGTCACCAAGGGCAAGCTCTCGTATCTCGCTCCCGAGCAAGTGAGACGGGAAGGGGGCCGAATAGAGCCCCGGAGCGACATTTTTTCGCTGGGCGTGGTGCTTTTTCAAACGGTCACGTTTCATCACCCGTTCGCGAAGGCGAATGCCTACGCCACCCTTCGCTCCGTGATCGAAGACGTGATTCCCTCGGTCTCGGTGTACCGCGAGGGCCTCCACGCGCTCGACGCCATCATCGCGCGTGCGACCGCGAAGGAGGTCGAGGAGCGGTACCCGAATGCGGAGGCCATGCGAGCTGATTTGCTCGCTGCCATCGGGTCTCCGGCCCCCGATGTCGCTGCCTGGTTGCGGCCGCTGCTCAAGCGTGCCGAGGGGCGTGCCAGCACGAGCATGCGCCTGCATGCCACGGTGGTCGCCGACGACGATCTGACGACCGGGTTTGACCCGAAGTGAGCCCGCGCGTGGCGGTGGTGGGCGCTTTTGCCGAAGCGCTGCGCGGGCCCGTGTTTCGGTGCGCAGCCGCGCGAGAGGCCCTCGCGTCTGGCGCGGTCTTGACCGTGGTCTCTGAAGCCGACTGGCTCGAGGCGCAGGCTTGGGCGCCCGCCAGCTCGATCTTCGCGGTGGTGACCCGGTCTCTGAGCCGCGAAGCGTGTGGGCAATTTCTGCTTGATTCTCGCGTTCGGCACGTCTTGTTCGAGGGGGCCACGCTGGGCCTAGAGCTTCAGGAGACGATCGACCTCGCCTCGGGCGAAAAGGCGCTCGAGTCGGCCTCTCTGACTCTGGGCGAGCAGGGCTTCGAAGTGCGGCTGCACGCGAGCACCGAAGAGCCCGCGCTGGTGGCGAAGGCTGCTGCGTTCGCGGAAGAGGTCGGAGCCCGCGGCCGGGCCGCTGAGAACTGGCTCGATGCGCTCTCAGAGACCCTCACCAACGCGCTGTACAACGCCCCGCGGGAGAACCGACAGCTTCACCGCGCTCAGGCAGTGGCGGTCGATGAGTCACAGCCCGTGAAGCTGAGGGTGTTCGCGAACGACCGTCGACTGGCGTTTGCCGTGACCGACCCGTTCGGCTCGCTGACGCCGGGTCAGTTTCAGGGGTACCTCGCGCGTTCACTCCACGAAGCCCCGGTTCGCGCGGTCGAGAAGGCGGGCGGCGCCGGGTTGGGGTTGATGATGATGTTCGACCGCCTCGAGCGATTGGTGGCGATGGTCGAGCCGGGCCGCCAAACGACGATGGTGGGCATCGGGCCGTTGGCCTACAGCCGCGCGAACCTCCGAGGGCGCACCGTTCAGTACTTCTCGCCGCTCTGAACGAATCTCGCGCTCACCTGCCACCGGCACTACGCTCACTGGGCCCGATATGGCCCACCCGACCCTCCAGATTCCCGGTGTGAGAGTGGGGGGCGTGCTGGGGCGTGGCGCGACCAGCGTGGTGTACGCAGGAGAATCGGAGGCGACCGGTGAGCGGGTCGCCATCAAGCTCCACCTGCAGACCGACTCTTCTTTCACGCAGGGCGCGGCCCGCATTCGCCGTGAAGCCGCGACGTTGTCGACGATGCGGCACCCCGGCCTGGCTCGAATTCACGGGCTTGGCACCACCGGCGACTTGACGTACCTGATCATGGAGGCGCTCGAAGGAGGGAGCCTTCGCGAGCGACTGCAGCGGGGGCCGCTCTCAGAAGGGCAGGTGGTCTCGATGGCCGGCGTGCTCGCTGCGGCGCTGGTTGAAGTGCATCGGCGCGGCATCGTGCATCGAGACATCAAGCCCGAGAACATTCTCTTCGACCTCGCGAACAACCCGAAGCTGATCGACTTCGGGTTCGCCATGCCGTTGGCCGACCAGGGCGATGGCGAGCTGGCGGGCACGCTCCTCTATGCCGCCCCCGAGCAGACCGGCGTGTTGAAGCGACCCGTCGACGGGCGGTCTGATCTCTACTCGCTGGGTGTGGTGCTCTTCGAGTGCTGCAGTGGCCACCCTCCCTTCGAATCGAGCGATGCGGCTCAGATCGCGCACCTGCACTTGACCCGTCGCGCCCCCGAGCTGTCGACGGTGGTGCCCTCGATCGCTCCGGCGCTCTCTGAGATCGTCGCTCGCCTGCTCGAAAAAGACCCTGATGCCCGCTACCAGAGCGCGTCTGGCCTTCTCTCGGATCTGAGGCGGCTCTCGCTGCTCACGCCTGACCAGAGCCTCACCCTCAGCACGCGAGCCACCCCGCCTTCGAGCGAAAGATTCTGTGTCGGGCGAGAAGGGCCGCTCGAAGAGTTGCTGGAGGCCTGGCGTCACGTCAGCAAGCCATCGAACGAAGGGGCTCGTCGAACCCACCTCTCTGGCGCAACGGGGAGCGGCAAGACCTGTCTAGCCGAGGTCGCCGTCGAGCACTGCCAAGGCTCGGCAAGCGTGGTCAAAGACCGCGCACTGCCCGGCGCTGCGCGCTATTCGACGGTGCGAAATCTGCTGAGCCAATGGGGCGGGCTGCTCGCTGAGTTCCCTGCGCCGACGCGAGAACAGCTGCGGAGCACCTTGCTGACGGCGCGAGGCGACATCGCCGCGGTGCTGACCGGTTTCTGCCCGGCCTTTGCGACCAGCGTAGGGCTGACCGCCACTGGCGCGCCGCCAGAGCTCAGTCAGCTCGAGTTCGAGACGGTGCTGCAACTGGCGCTCGCCACCCTCGCCCAGGCGGGCACCCCGGGCGTGATCTGGGTCGACGACGCACATCTGATCGACCCCGGCTCGCTGAGCGTCATCGATCGCCTAATTGAAGATCCGCTGGTGCGCATCTGGGTGCTGCTCTCTGGAGCGAACCGGCTCAACGGCGAGCGCTCGGGGCACGACCGGGTCGTCGAGCTCGCACCGCTGCCTCAGCAGGCCATCGGTACCTTGCTCGGCAGACAGCTGGGAGGCCAGCTCGAGCCCAAGGTTCTCGAAATCGTCGCGCAGCGAAGCCGGGGCAACCCGCTCCTGGCGAACGCCTACGCCCACGCCTTGGTGGAGCAGGGGTTTCTCGAGCTGTTCTGGGGCCAGTGGCGAATGGTTCGGGCTGACGTCGATGCTCTCCAGCTGGCTGACAGCGCCGCAGGCATCGTCTTGTCTCGGCTCCAAGCTCTCGCGCCAGCAACCCGAGCCGTGCTCGAGGCCGCGGCAGTGCTCGGAGCCCGGTTCGAGCTCGAGGTGCTGGTGGCCGTCGCGCAGACCCCGGCGACGATGGCGGCGGTCTCAGAGGCAGCGGAGCACAGCGTGATTGAGCCGGTGGGGCCATCGCTGTGGCAGTTCTCACAGGCCATTGTGCTCGAGAAGATTCTCGGTGACCTCGCCCCTGCGCGCGCCTCGCAGTTGCACGCCCAGGCGTTCGCTGCGCTGCGTCAGCAGAGCGCGTCTGGCGAAGAGCAGCTGTTGGCGATGGCCAACCACGCGGCCCTGGCAGACGACGGGCTCTCACCCCACGAGCGATATGCGGTCTGCCTGGCCGCCGGGAGAAGCGCGCTGGCCCGGCACGCGCTCGATGACGCGAATCGACTGCTCCTGGCCGCCGAACGAAGCGCAGAATCGGCTCCCGACCAGAGGGTGACGCTCTTTGAAGCGCTGGGTGAGGTCGCCGCTCGCCAGGGGCGGGTCGAGGCCGCCACCGGGTACCTCCACACGGCCCTGGGTTCTGCGCAGACCGGCCTGGCCCGGGGCCGGATTCGGGAGCGAATCGTCAGAGCCCACCTTGCTCATTGGGACTTCGCCCCGGTTCGAACCGAAGTCGCCGCTGCGCTCCCGGGTCTCGTCGTGGGTCTCGGCGCTCGAAAACCACAGCCGAACCCGACTCACACACCAGGCGCCCAGGGTTCGAAGCAACGACACCGGGCTGCTCGAGATGGCCCGCGCGCCGAGTGCTTCGAAGGCTTTCGCGTGCTCGCCCAGCTGTGCCGCCACTCGATGGCGATCGGCTACATGTTCAACGAGGAGATGGTCACGCTCCAGAGCCTGCTTCGCGGCCGCATGTACGCCGAGCGACTGGGCCCCTCCCCGGAGCTGAGCCGCGCGATGAGCGTGTACGGGTTTTTCCTGGCCATTCTTCGCATGCCTGAGCGGGCGCAAAAGGCGAACGAAGCAGCCTTGGTCCTCGCGCGCACCATCAACGACCCGCAGTCATCAGCCAACGCGTTCTATTTTCGGGCCATGAGCGCCTCGATGGTCGGCGACGCGGTGGCGGCCGAACAGTACGCCGATCGTTCATTCGTCGAGCTGGGCAAGTGGCTCGACCTCTCTGACTTCATGAACGGGTGTGGCGACCTGGTCTGGAGCCTGGTGTATCGCGGGTACGCCCGTGAAGCGCTCACCTGGTACGAGCGCACCGAGGTTCGAGTCGCGAAAGAGCGCGTGGGCATCGCCGGCACCGATCTGCACCCGTGGACTCATTGTCTTGCCGCGATTCACGCCAGGTTGGGTAACGACGCGCTCGCCGAGTCGAGCCTCCAACGGGCGTTTCGGTTGGCCGAGGCGGTTCACACGGCTTTTCAGTGGGCGAACTTCTCTGCCTATGCGGTGACCTACTGCCTCGAGCGTGACGAAGAGGGCGAATGGCTCGAGCGGTGCTTCGCGCGATGGGCGAGCTTGAAGTTGTCTCCTGCTCGGGTAGCGCTTCACTTGCGCAGTTACTACGTCGCGATCGCCTACGTGCGGCTGCGTCAGCTTTCTCGCGCCAGCACCACCGAGAAGGCGCGCGCGCGGCACACGCTGCTCGCGTCGCTCAAAGAGCTCAAGGCCACCGCCAACGTACCGATCTTGCGTTGCCACTTGCGCGTGCTCGAAGGAGCTCTCGCCCTCATCGACGGCGATCTGGTCAAGGCACGCTCGTCGCTGGAGGCCGCCGAGCACGACGCGAGCACCTGCGATAGCGCCTGGGCACTGTACGAAGTCGCGCTGTGGCGAGCGCGCGTCGCTCGGGCGTTGGGCAACGAGCGGCTGGCCACGCGAGAAGCGCAGGTCGCGGCAGGCATTGCCCGCGAGGGAGGGTGGGCTCGCCGGCAGAGCGCGGCCACCGTGGAGTTCGCTCTGGCGCCCGCGCTCTCTTCACACGCTGACCTGGCCTCGGCGACCATGGGTCTGAGCGCGCTGGTGCCCCAAAGACAGCTCGAGGCATTGCTCTCGGTGAGCGTGGCCTCAGCGGGCAGCCTCGACCGCGAGGAACAGGCTCGAAAGGTGCTCGACGAGTTGGTGGCGGTCTTCGGCTCCGATCGGGCCTTCATGTTTTTACCGAACGCGGCGGGGCGGCTCGAGGCCACCGCGGGTCGCGACGATCAGGGCAACGACATCACCGCCGAGAAGACCTACAGCCGCACGGTGGCAGAGAAGGTCTACTCAGCGAACAGTGCGTTGATCTTGAGCGGCACCGAAGAGGGCGAAATTTTGGGAGCCGCCAGCGTCGTCGCGCACGGGCTTCGGAGCATCATGGCCGCGCCCATCGTTCTTGGCGGCGAGCGAATGGGCGTCGTGTACACTGATACCCGCGTCGCTCGAGGCCTGTTCTCATCTCAGGCGGCGATGCGCAAGTGTTGGCGGCGATCGCCAATCATGTCGCGATTGGCCTCAAGATGGCCCGCACCACCGCGCTCGAGAAAGAGCGCAGCACGCTCGAGGCGAACCTGGCCTTGACCGGTGCAGTGCAGAAGTTCTTCCTGCCCAAGAGTTTCGACGACGATCACCCGACCTTGCGATTTTCGGGTGACTACCACGCCGCCCAGGTCTGCGGCGGCGACTGGGTTCACTATGAGCGGCCCAGCGCCGACTCGCTCACGCTGCTGATTGGAGACGTGACGGGCCACGGTGCCGCCGCGGCCATGATCACCGCCGCCGCCGCCAGTCGCTACGGCGCCTTTCGCCAGCTCATGCCCGGGGCGTCGCTGAAAGAGGCATTTCTCGATCTCAACCGGTACCTGCGCGAGCTCGCGGCCGGCGAGTACCAGATGACGCTCACCGGGTTCACCCTCGACGCCCGTGCGATGACCCTGGTCGGCGTTACCGCGGGCGCTCCACCCTGCTTCTTGCTTCGTCAGGGCAAATTGCAGACCCTGACGGCGCCCAGCACCCCGCTCGGTGACGAGAACTTCGTGATCGGCGACCTCGCAACCGCGCTCGAGCCGCATGACCGCCTGGTGGTCTTTACCGATGGCATCTCGGAGCTCGAGCTCGACAACGGTCGGCAGCTCGGGCTCAAAGGGCTGAGCAAGCTGATGCTAGCGACCGCGGCGATGCCCGTTCGAGCGGCGCGCGATTCGGTCGTCAGCAGCCTCAAGAGCACGCTTGGGGCAAGGGCGCCCGCCGACGATCTCACGTTGGCGATGGTTGACGTGGAGCGCGCGTGAACCTGTTCTTTCGGCTCTTCATCGAATGGCTGGGGTCTCTTCGGCGGCCGCGACTGGGCGTGCTCGACACCTCGGCGGTGACGTTGCGCGTGTGGCCTGGAGATCTCGACCTGTGGGGCCACGTGAACAACGGGGTCTACCTTTCGCTGGCCGATCTGGGGCGCTTCGACCTGATGGTTCGCTGTGGTCTCTTCGGCTTGGCCCGCAAGAACAAATGGGCGCTGGTTCAGGGTGCCGCCACGGTGGTCTTTCGCAAACCCCTGACGTTGTTTCAGCAGTACACGCTACTGACCCGAGTGATGTCGTGGGACGAGAAGTGGATCTACCTCGAGAGTCGCTTCGAGCGGGGTGGAGCCCTGATCGCGCTGATCATCGTACGGGCCCTCGCCCGCAGCAGCTCTGGAAACATCGCGACCTCGGAGGTGATCTCCGGGCTCGGCACCACCGTCGCGTCGCCTCAGCTCGCGCCACAGCTCCAGCAGAGCTTCGAACAATTCGCTGCGCTCACGAAATGACGAACCCCATGCGCACCTCCAGCTACGGGCGTGTGTTGGAGCACGCGCTGGGCGACCCGCTCGACCCTGCCACTGCGTTTTCGTTTCGACGCATTCTCGAAGCCGATGAGGCCGAGGCTCATCCTGCAGATGCCTTTTCATCGTTGGCGGCGCATCGGCTCAATGTGTGTTGTGTGCCGATTGAGCACGGTGGGGCGCTCGACTCCTACGAAGGCCTGGCCTGGGTTACGCGCACCCTGGCTCGCCGCGATCTCACGACCGCCTTCTCGTACGCGCTCAACACCTTTCTCGGGGCTGAGCCCGTCTGGGTGGGCGGCTCGCCTGAGCAAGCGGCCCAGCTGGCGCGACGAATTCTCGATGATGGCGCCCTGGTCTCGATTGGCTTCAGCGAACGTCACCACGGCGCAGACTTGCTCAGCTCGGAGGTGCGGGCAGAGCCGGTCGAGGGTGGTTTTCGACTTTCGGGCGCGAAGTGGACGATCGGCAACGCCACTCGTGGCCAGCTCCTGACGGTGTTCGCACGAACCGCTGCCGCCGGAGGTGCCCGCGGCTTCTCGATTTTTCTGATCGACAAGGCCGCGCTCCTGGCCGACTCGTATTCGTGCTCGCCGAAGATCAAGACGATGGGCCTGCGCGGCGGAGACGTCAGCGGCATCGAGCTCAATGGGTGCCTCGTTCCTCCCGAGGCCCTGGTTGGTGCGCTCGGCGCCGGGCTGGAGCTGACCCTGAGGTCGTTTCAGATCTCTCGCGCCCTCAGCCCCGCTCTGTCTCTGGGCGCCTTCGACACCGTTCTTCGCTCCGCCACGACCTGGTTGCGTGGGCGGCAGCTGTATGGGGCCAGCGCGCTCGGCATCGGCTCGGTGCAGGCGGCGCTGAGCGAGGGGCTGGCCTTCGCCCTGATCGGTGAAGCGGTGCTGCTCTCGTCGGCCCGGGCGCTGCACCTGGCGCCGAAGCAGGCCAACGTCTCTTCGGCCATCTGCAAGTTCATCGTGCCTGCGCTTGTCGACCAGGTGCTCCCGGGGGTGACGATGGCGATGGGCGCCCGCTCCTTCATGCGTGAGGGTCACGCCGACGGCATCGTTCAGAAGATGGTTCGAGACCTCCCGGTCGCGGGCTTCGGGCACGGTTCGGCGGCGGTCAACCTCAATATGATCGCGATGCAGCAGCGCGGCTTGCTGCGCCGTCGCCCGCGCGTGGTCGATGCGGGTTCGCTCGAGCTGGCGCGCGCGCTGGTCGACTTCGAAGCGCAGCTCCCCCCGCTCGAGATGGCGAGGCTGGGGCCGGTCTCGTCGAGCAACTGCTTTGTCGCGGCCTTGCCGGCGCTCAGAGGGCTCGTCGAGGGTCTCGAAGGAGCCGAGCCGACCCGCTCCGAGCTCCTGAATCGGCTCGAGCGCGTCGAAGCGATGCTGGAGGAGCTCACCGCCGAGTCTGCCCTCACGATGCGCTCGCAGTCGCCCGAGCAGTATTCAGTCGCGGCGCGGTATGCCCGGGTGCATGCATGCCTGTGCGCTGTCACCACCTGGCTGAGCTGGCGCGACAAGCCCAACGCCATTGACTCGTACCGTTCAGGTGAGTGGCTGTTGCTCGGCATCGACGGCTTGCTTTTCGACCGCCGCGATGGGCCACGCCAATGGCAGTGGGTCGATCGAACGTATTCTCTGCTCCGCACCCTCACTGACGATCACCGGCTGTACTCGGCGGTCGAGTGGGGTCTCCCGCACCAATGAAACGAAGGTCTCGAGCATGACGAAAACGCGCAGTGAAGTGATGGAGTGGCTGGTCAACCGCATCGCGGTCGACATCGGGTTGCCCGCCGCCAAGATACCGCTCGACGTCAACCTCAGCCGCTATGGCCTCGACTCGGTTCGGGCCATCGAGATCACCAGCGACATGAGCGACTGGTTGGGCGTCGAGGTCAGCGCCACAGCGATGTGGGACTTTCACACGGTGACAGAGCTCGTCGACGCGGTGATGAGTGGCAAGGCGCTGACCAGCTCTCCCGCCGTCTAGCGAGGGCTCTTCGGCGCAAGCACCTCACGCACCGCAGCCACCAGCGCATCGATGTCGGCCCTGGTGTGGAGCGCGGTGAGGGTGGCGCGAAAGCCTTGATCGAGCAGCGGCACGGCCGGGTAGAGCACCGGGTTCACGTAGATGCCCCGCTCGAGCAGCGCCTTGAGCGCCTGGAGCGGATCGATGCCTGCCGGCGCCCGAAATCGGATCAACGGCGCAGCGCCCGCGTAGGGGAAGCCGGTGCCGGCCAGCTGCTTCTTCGCGTACTCCATGTTCGCCCACAGCGCTTCTCTTCGCTGGGGCTCCTCCACCAGGAGATCCATCGCCGCCAAGACGGCCGAGGCGACCAGGGCGGGCGGGGTGACTGCGAACGAGTAGGTTCTCGCGAACACGCGAAGGTAGTTGATGACGGCCTTGTCGCGCGCGACCACGAAGCCGCCTTGCACCGCGGTCGACTTGGCGAAGGTACCGACCGTCAAATCGGGCTCCCCCCGAACGCCCTGATGCTCAGCGGTACCGGCGCCGGTCGCACCCATGGTCAGAAACCCGTGGGCGTCGTCGACCAGCAACATGGCCCGGTGCTTCCTCACCAAGGGCAGGCACTCCCGTATCCGTCCCTGGTCGCCCTCCATCGAGAAGAGGCCCTCCATCGCGATGAGCCGATCTCGCGCGTCGATGGCGACCGGGTCTGAGAAGAGCTCCTCGAGCGTCGAGAGATCGTTGTGGGGGTACCGCAGCGCCCTCGCCTCGGTCAGCTTGAGCCCGTCGTAGAAGCAGGCATGCATCTGCTCGTCGTGAAAGACGGCGTCGTGTTTGGTGGTCAGGGCCGACAAGACGCCGAGAATCGCGCCGTACGCTCCATTGGTGAAGACCATCGCATCTTCGCCCCCCAGCAACGCGGCGAGCCGCTCCTCGAGCTCGCGCACCAGTTGGTGACGACCATAAAAAACGGGTGTGCCGGTCGCCCCGACGCCGTAGCGGCTGATGGCCGCGATCACCCGCTCGGCCAGACGCGGGTCAGCCGACAGCCCGAGGTAGTCGTTCGCGCCGAACATCAAGACCTCGCGCTGGCCCGTCGCGCCGGTGCTGAGCTTCGCGACGCGGCCATGCGGCAACTCGACACCCCGAAAGTAGCCCTCGAAGCCGCCGGCGCTGACGTCGCCCAGAAGCTCGGAGGCCAGCTTCAGCCGCTCGTGCAGCGGCAGCTTCGCGCCTTCGAGCTGAAGCTGCATCAGAGTCGGGAGCTCTGATTTTCTCATCGGCCCACCTTGAGTTGGTAGACGGTCACCATCTGCGCAGACTCGAAGTCGCGACGACACAGATGCCGCTGAATCTTGCCGCTCGATGTCTTGGAGATGGTGCCGGCCCGCAACAGCCAGATGTGGTCTGCCCGGAGCTGAAAGGTCTCTGAGATCTTCTGCTGAATCGCCATCGCCACCTCTTCGGGGTCAATCGGTGGGTCTCCAGGGTCATTCAGGTGAGGCGTGGGGTCGATGCGCCGTGGGTCGGGAGGCTCGTCGGAGATGAGGCGTCGGCGCTCGAGCTCTGCGACCACCACCAGGTGCTCTGCGTCTGCTCGATCGACCGCGAACACGGCCGAGCACCCCGGGCGCAGTGCCCGATGCGCAGACTCCACTGCGTTCTCAAGGTCATCGGGGAAATAGTTTCGACCTCGGATGATCACGATGTCTTTGAGGCGACCGACAATGAAGAGCTCGCCACCTCGCAAGTAGCCGAGATCTCCGGTGCGCATAAATGCGCCGGAGCCGTCGCTGAGCTGTGTGCGCAAGGCCCGCTCGCTCAGCTCGGGCTTGTTCCAATACCCTTTGGCCACGTTCGGCCCCTGAACCCAGACTTCCCCGATCTGCCCATCGGGCAAGACGGTTCGGTGCTGGGGCTCGACGACTCGAATGGTCTCACCGTCGACCTCCGCTCCACACCCGACGAACTCGAGACAGTCAGCGCTCGGAGCCGTGACGACTGCGCGCTGCTCGTTCTCGAGGCTGTGCTTGTCGATGTTCTCGATCTGAATCGGCCCGCGCCGCCCGCTGACCAACAGCGAGCCTTCAGCCAAACCATAGACGGGCGTGAACGAGCTCGCCTTGAACCCCACGGCGGCGAATTTTTCGAGAAAGCGCCGCAGAGTGCCGGTTCTGACGCGCTCGGCGCCGCAGTACGCCACCTCCCAGCACGAGAGGTCGAGCCCTGCCAACTCGGCGGGCTTCACCCGTCGCACGCAGAGATCGTAGCCAAAGTTCGGAGCCCCGGAGCTGTACGCCTGATACTTCGAGATCGCGCGCAGCCAGCGAATCGGCTTCTGCAGAAACGTGAGGGGCGACATGAACGTGCACGAGCTGCCCACGAACATCGGCTGGAACAGCATCCCGATCAGCCCCATGTCGTGGTACGTCGGCAGCCACGAAACGACGTGACTCGTCGAGCTCATCTGCATCGCTTGCTGAATCTGTCGCTCGTTGGTCATCAGATTCTGATGGGTGAGCACGACGCCTTTCGGGGTGCCGGTCGAGCCCGAGGTGTACTGAATGAAGCACGTCTGATCTGGCGCGATCGCGACGATCTGTGACGGGTCGATCGGGTCGCTCGCTTCGTTCACGCTCAGCCATGACAACGCCTTCAGCTCCGGCGCGAGCTCGAAGATCGCCTGGGCCATCTCGAGCAGGAAGGCGGTGGTGAGCGCGACTTTGCACCCAGCATCTTCGACCAGGCTCCGAAGCCGGGGCAAGGTGCGCTCGAGCCGCGACGGCTCCGGTGGGTACGCGGGCACCGGCACACCTCCGCGTAGAGCGTGCCAAAGAAGGCCTCGATGTATTCGAGCCCCGGAGGAAACAGGAGCAACACCCGCTCGCCGACCGCGACGCGGCCCTGAAGCTGCTTTGCGACGCTCCGCGCCCGGACATCGAGCTGGGCGAAGGTCAGCCGCTGCTCAGAATCTTCGCCGTCTTCGAGGTATCGGTAGGCGAGGGCCGTGGCGTCATCGATCGAGCGCCGCTGCAGCAGCTCGCTCAAAGTCTGAATGCTCAACGTCGCACCCCATCGGGTCGCATGGCGATGTGCTCCGCGAGCAAGGCGTCGTAGGTCGCCTGCTCGTTGTTGATGGCCCAGACCTCGGCTACTCGCCCATCGGCCACGCGGCAGACCAGGCAACCCATGTGCTCATAGACCTGGCCGTCAGGCCGGCGAAAAGTGTCGCGCATCAACGCGATGACGTGCTTGTCACTCGCGGTGAGATCATTCACTTCGAAGGGCAGGCCGACCTGGCTCACTTTTTTCAGGTACTCGAGCAGCCCGGCGTGGCCTCGATACGTGCCCGAGAGCGCGTTCGAACCGGGTGAGTGCCACGTCACGTCTTCGCTGATCAATCGGGTGAGATCGCTGAGGCGCCCTTGCCGAAATGCCGTCAGTGCCTCTCGAACGAGCAGTGCATTCTCAGGGGCGCTCATGCATGCCAAAGCTAGCATGGGCGTTTTCGCCCGCGGGAGAAACGCTGGTTGCCTACACCCGCGCGAAGAGCTTTCGGAAGTAGCGCTCGAAGAATGTGGGGGCGAAGCGGAGCAGAAACGTGCGTGCGCCGGCTCCCGCGCCGATGGGGTGCCGAAACTTCGGGGCGGGAGACTCGGCGATTGTGACGATCAGTTCAGCAACCTCCTCAGGAGGGCTTGAACGCTCAATCGCTGAGTCAGCGAGCACGGAGACGCGCTTCGAGAGCTCCTGGTAGACGGGGTCATTGGCCCCGCGGGCCATCGTTCGGTTGCGGGTGACGATGTCGGTCTTGTAGGGGCCGGGCTCCACGACACTTACACGAATGCCAAAGGGCGCCAGCTCGTGTCGCCAGGCCTCGCTCAGACCCTCGAGGGCGAACTTGGAGGCGGCGTACGCGCCTAAACCGGGCACGGCCATTCTTTCACTCATGGATGAAACGTTGATAATCGAGCCGTTTCTGCGCTTGCGCATCGAGGGGAGCGCCAGTTTCGTCAGCGCAAACGCGGCGAAGACGTTGATGGCGAAGAGCCGGGCCAACTCGTCTTCTTCGACGGTCTCCAGAAACCCGCCCAGGGTGACGCCGGCATTGTTGACCAGCACGTCAAGCTGCCCGTGCTTCGAGAGAATTTCGCGCATGGCGGCCTCGCGCTCGGCCGGCTTCGTCACGTCGAGCTGCAGAGGCACAATCGCGGGGCTGGAGTCGCCGTCGGTCTTGAACGACGCGAGATCCCGGCACCCGGCGTACACGGTATGGCCTCTCTTCGCAGCCGAGCGAGCGGTGAGAAGGCCAAAACCCGACGCTGCTCCGGTGATCAGGAAGATCATTTCAAACCACATTAACCCGCTGACAAACCAGGAACAGCGCGCCTGTGTTACTTGTCTGGGCGCCGCTCTTCGATCGGGCCGATACCGCATGCGACGACTCTGGCTGCTGATACCTGTGCTGATGCTGCTGATCGCGGCAGCGCTCTGGTGGGGGCGCGAGCCGGCCGTCACTCGCCCAGTCGAAGCGCAGACCTCGCGTGAACAACACCAATTTCACCAGATAGAAGTTCAGAACCCGCAAACCGAAGGGCTGACTCTGTCGGGCGTGGTGCGAGACGCCGCGGGTGCTCCGGTGCCGAACGCCGAGGTCTTTCTGGCGGCGAGCGGGCAGGAGAACCTCGCCTCGCTGCGGTGCCAGACCTGTGGCGAGCTGGTGCTCACCTGTCATGCCGGCGAAACGGCGCTGCTGGTGGCCTCGATGCTCGAGCGTCAGCGGGGCGTGCTGACCCCTGGAGCGACCACCCGGAGCGATGCCGCCGGCGCCTTTCGCTTCGAGCACTTGGTCGGCATCTCGTTCACCGTGTGGGGCCAGGCCGCAGGGTTGGGGCAGGGGGTCAGAGAGCGGGCGGCACCCGGCGACCCGGTCGAGCTGTACCTGCCTCGGCTCCGCGCGATCGTGGGCCGGCTGCGTGACGACAATGGCCAGCCGCAGGTCGGCACAGTGCGCGCGACCTCGCGTCGCTTGGCGCAGGTCATCGAGACCACTACCACCGCCGATGGCCGCTTCGAGCTCACCAAGTTGGGCGAAGGGCCGTTCTTCGTGCAGGCCGTTGCACCGGGCAAGTTGCCCGCGACCGCGGCGCAGGTCGAGGCGGGGCCCAACCCGCTGTCGCTCACGCTCAAGACGCCGCGTCGGCTCGAAGTGCGGTTGGTGTTGAAAGGTCAGCCCATCGAGGGCACCGTTCAGCTCGGCGGCAATCACTTGAGCCGAAGGGCGAGCACCCGAAACGGGCTCGCGACGTTCGACATGCTTTACCCCGCGCCGGTGCTGGTCTCTGCGCTGTCGGGTTCGCTCAGTGCGTTGCCCCGAGAGGCCCGCCTCGACTCTGAGCTGACCCAACTGACCTTGTCGCTCGACAAAGCGGGCACCGTGTCGGTCACCGTGATCGATGAGAGTGATCAACCCGTGCCTGACCCCACGGTCGAGCTTTTCACGCCCAACGGGTGGCTGGTGAGCTCGCGCAAGGCCAAGACCGGTGAGATGGTGGTGTTCGGCCCGACGGGCGTTGGCGACTACCAGGTCAGCGCCGCGGCCAATGGCTTTGGCAGCACGCTGGTGCCGGTGGTGGTGAAGGCCGGCGATGCGACCATCGAAGTGACGCTGACCAAGAGCACGATGATCTCAGGCCAGGTGATGGATGAGTACGGTCGGCCAGCGCCTGGCGTTTCGGTGCTGGTGAACCCGACCGGTGACGCGGTGCTCGCCGACGCCGAGGGCCGCTTTCACGCCAAAGTGCCCTCGCCGGGCCTGTACTCGCTGCATGCCCATCACTCCGATTGGGGTGGCGGTGAGGTGAAGGTCAGCGCGCCGAAAGACGACGTGGTGCTCCAGCTCGAGCGCAGAGGCAGCCTCGAGGTGACCGTCACCGCCGAAGGTCGCCGCATCGAGGGCGCCCAGGTCACGCTGCTGCACGCCGAGGGCAACTATCGAAGCGATCGCCCCTCTGGAGCCGACGGCGTGGTGTTGATGCGCGGTCTGCCGACCGACTCGTACACACTGATCGCGACGCACCCTGAATCTCTGGCCTCAGATCGCCAACCGCTCAAGCTCGCCGACGGTCAGGAGCTGAAGCTGACCGCGGAGCTGAAGCCCGGCGCCGCAGTCACCGGCAGGGTAGTCGACCAGCTCGGCACGCCGGTCTCGGGCGTGACGTTGGGCGTGACTCCAAGAGGCGCGGAGCCCACCACCACCGACGCCAACGGCCAGTTCACCTTTCGGCCGCTGCGGCCCAAAGCGATGTACTCGGTGCGAATCAGCCAGCGCGGGTTCGATCAGCTCGACCGCGCAAATGCGGTTGCCGGAGGCGAACCGGTCACGATTCAGGTCAAGCGGCAGTCTCTCTACCGCGGCCGGGTGCTCAGCGATGGCCAGCCGGTCACTCACTTTCGGGTCGATGAATATGAGGTCAACGCGAGCGACGGCCGCTTCGAGCTCGCGCTGCCCGCGGCCGGTGTCGATCAGATGATGGTGGTGATCGACGCGCCCGGGTTCGAGCCGGTGATGGAGCAGCGCCCGAACACTCCGGAGCTGGGCGACTTCTCGCTCAAGCGCTCGGTGCAGGTGACCGGGTTGGTGCGCGATGAAGGAGGAGCCCCGGTGGCCGACGCGGTGGTCTCGTGCGACACCTGCGAGCAGTCGGTGATGTCGGGCGCCGACGGCCGGTTCGTGCTCTCGAAGCCGGCGCTGCAACGCGACTTCACCGTGGTGGCGAAGAAGGGCAAACGCACCGCCACCAAAACCGCGAGCGCCGACTCCAGCCAGGGCCTCGAGCTGGTGCTCAAGAGCGGAGTGCAGCTCAGCGGCCGCGCCTATCTGCCCGATGGGCGGCCGGCGGCGGGAGTGGAGCTCGCTGGGGTCAACGATGATCGCGCGGAGCCGATCTCGGTCGTCACCAACGCCGATGGCACCTATGCGATGGAAGTGCCTCCGGGCATGTACCGGTTCGTGATGGCGGTGCCGGGCTTCCAGAATCAAGCCGTCGACCCGCCCGCGTTGATCACCGAGGTGCGCGGTACTCAAGCGCAGCTCGACTTCGGGCCGGTACCCGGTCTCGGGTCAGTCACCGTGCGAGTGACGCCGATGGCGGGCTTCGCGTTGTGGCTGGTTCGCGGCACGGTGGCCTCGGTCGGCAACCCGCCGCTGGAGCTGTTGCGCAGCTCCTACGCGCAGATGGTCTACCAACCGCGCGTCGAGCTGGTGACCTTCGGCGGGCTGGTGCCGGGCACCTACACGCTGATCTGGGCGAGCTTTCATGCTGAGTCGGCAGGCGGGCCAATCATCGCTCCGGTGATGGTGCCAGGGCAGCGCGAGATCACCCTGAGTCGGTGAGGCGAACGAATGAGGCCGCGGCGAGTCATCAGCACAGGGGAGCCTC